>ERZ779633.168-NODE-168-length-25390-cov-8.192974_pt1 | contig 25390 bp, 24 predicted proteins | sample MGYA00514195_ERZ779633 | MGnify/ENA primary metagenome ERZ779633 (study PRJEB29562, sample SAMEA4376707) | mouse gut metagenome | isolation source: Cecum | study: EMG produced TPA metagenomics assembly of the A DSS colitis mouse model was used to assess the...
ATCAGTTTGAGGGAAGCGGAAACGACGGTAGAATCAGCGTTGATTTCAATGAAATTAATTTTGGCATTGTGCCGTGGAAATTGGAAGTGACGGATACCGATAACAAGTTTCGGCGCGCTTCTACACAGGGCTGCTTTACCATAAGCGGTGGCGAGAAGGCGAAGATACGCGTACTGCAGGTTCTTGACGATCCGGCGAACGACTTTGCGAATCTGCAGGAAATATACGAGAAGATTGAAAATTCCATGCTTGGTTATTATTTGAAGGGCGCGGAAGGGATTCTCAAGATGAATTGGGATATTGAGACGGTCACGCCTGCGGTTTTGTCGGATCGGCTTACCAAAAATGCGAATTCCCTTTCCATGTGGGATGTAGTAGTATTGGGCTTTGGTGACAGCGGAAATCCCGGCGGAACGGTGACTACAGCGGTCAATGATTACATTGCCGCTGGAGGGAGCGTGCTTGTCTCCTCAGCAGGAGCGGCGGAAGATAAAGGCAGACTCGGCATGACGGCGGACGTGATGGGACAGAAGGATGAAAAGACTTACGGCAAGCTTGGTCTGCACAGTGATACGAAGTTCCGCTACGAAGGTATTGAGGCACGTATGTTTAACAAGACACCAAGTCTGTTTTTAGATCGCGTTAATGAAGGCACGATTTCCAGATGGCCTTATGCGATCGGCACGAGGGCGCAGCTTGGCGCGAATACGGAAGTTTCGATGCCCGATTATCTGCTGGACATCGATACGGCAAAGGATGCGGGACAGTCGTATGCGACGGCATGGTTTACCCTGCTTGACTCGAATCTCTCGAAGGGCGCCTACAGTTCGTCGCCTCGTGACGGCAGAAATAACTACTATGTGTACAGCAAAGGAAATGTTGTGTATGTGGGGCAGACAGAATACAAGTATGTCTATGATCCGAACAGTGGAGCGCCGGAGGGAGACGGCACGGAAGAGTGCAAAATCTTTGTGAACGCGCTGATGGCGGCCTACAACGCGGGCGTGCACAGAGCCAATGTCTCCATTGTGGCAGGCTTTAACGGCACGGTCAAGGTGGAGAGCGTCACGATTCCTTATGATGTGGCCTTTAAGGAGGCCGGAGACGGCGCGAAAAATGGTATTTTGGGCGAGACGATAGATGTGTATTTCCGATTCACGGATAACAACATTGCCGTTGACAAGGTGACGGAACTGTCTCTCTTCTATAAGAATGCGGGCGCACCTGCGGAGGCGGAGCTCCTGCAGCCTAACGGTACGGTCAACACCGCTGACTTTACAGTATTTACAAGTCCTATCTGGGCGGTGGAGAACAACCGTCTGGTAGAGGTGGTGGGAGTCGTTCCCGGCAAGGTTTATCGTATCAAAGCGCCGCTGGCGGCTCTGCAGAACGGGGAGGATGAGACGTCGCAGATTTGCGTACTGCTCACAAACCGCTACACGAGAGCAGGGAAGAGCGTGGAGGCGTTCAGCATGGACAGCGTAACCTTGAACCGTGCGCAGATGTTCCTGCTGGAGTAAAGCGAAAGCCAAACGGGAAGCGCTGGGAATTGTAACAGAGAATTTGGTAATAGAATAATAATAGGAAGGGAAGGGTTTCACAGCCTTTCCCTTCTATTCTATAAAGGAAAGAGCGACAGCGCGAATGAATCGTCGCTGCCGAGCGACGATTTTCACTTGACAAACCCGCGCCACCCGGCGCATAATAATCCTACCGAAACATTTCGGATATTCTGATTTCTGACATTCAGGCGTTCGCCGCAGAAATTCAAACACAGGGCATAAAGAGGGGTAAGCGTAACGTATTAGCGCATTTTAATGGTATTTTGCTAAAAAATGTGATAAAATTTGAAGAAAGGATAGGCAAAAGATGGAGGTTGATATTGTAATTGACACGATTACGGATTGCCTGATAGACGCGAGAACCGGGGAAGAAGTGGAGACGGAGTATCGGAAGCGCGAAACACCGGTCAGGTCGAAGGATTACAGGGGGTGGAAATTTAACTGGAGTATCACGGAGAAAAACGGGTATGATATATACGAGTTATTCCTAAAAGATGATGATACAGTGCAGGGACGGATTTCCGTTAAGGTTGGCGGCGGGGTTGCAGATGTGGATATCGTTGAAACGGCGCCGCATAATTACGGTCGCTTAGGGAGATTTGAGGGAGTCGGGGCGCATTTGTTTGCGATCGCCTGTCAGGTGAGCTTTGACGCGGGTTGTGACGGGTTTGTAACGTTTACATCGAAAAGCAGTTTGGTGGAATATTATAAGAAAAAACTGAACGCAGGTGTGTTTCGTGGCAGACGGATGTACATTGACGAGGAGGCATCACAGATATTAATGGACAAATATATGAGAAAGTAGGTGAAAGCATGTTTACGATGGCTGAAAAACCAACAGAATATGAACATGACATTACTTATTACGCAACAGACAGCAGATTAACGGAGCCCTCCGACGGGAAAAGGTATGAGTGGAGGAAGATGATTGAACTTTCAAAAGAACTGGGCAGACCTCTCACCGAGAAGGAGGCAGAGGAATTTAGAGTGGAATAAGGAAAACTGGAGGAAGGGCTGTTACAGTTTTGACCACAGCCTTTCTGTTCTATTCTATAAAGGAAAGAGCGACGATTTTCACTTGACAAACCCGCGCCACCCGGCGCATAATAATCCTACCGAAACATTTCGGATATTCTGATTTCTGACATTCAGGCGTTCGCCACAGAAATTCAAACACAGGGCATAAAGAGGGGTAAGCGTAAAAAGAAAGGGTCAGGGAGGATTGAAGCAGAAGGCTTCGCATGGTACAATATAATATAAGGAAAGGACTCTCATATATGGCAGATATTTATGACTCTGCGTTTCGTACAGTTTTAAATGATTGCAGTAAGTTGATGATACCGATTATCAACATATCATTTGGGGAGCGTTATACGGGAAATGAGAAAATTATTTTTTACCCTAATGAACATTTTATAGACCAACAGAACGCACCTGATGAAAAGAGAATTACGGATACAAATTTTGCGGTATACGGAACAGTAAGGAAAATCTATCACTGGGAATGCCAGAGCACGCCTGATTCCCGGATGCTGATTCGATTATTTGAATATGACGCGCAAATTGCCTTGGATCAGGGCGAAATCGTGAAAGAGGTGCTTACGGTAGAGTTTCCGCACACTGCAGTGTTATATCTCAGATACGCAAAAACAAAAACGCCGGACGCATACAAATATGTGATTAAAACACCGGGCGGAAGGGTAGAATATGATGTGCCGCTTTTTAAGACACAGCAATATACGCTGGATGAGATCTTTGAAAAGAAGCTGTTTTTGCTGATTCCGTTCTATATTTTTTCAAAGGAAGCGGAGTTTTCGATGTATGAGGCGGAACCTTTAAAGTTAGAAGCGCTTAAGAACGAGTACATGGAAATCATAGAGCGTTTGGATCAGATGGTACAGGAAGGCTGGCTGTCAGATTTTGACAGATCGACATTGCTGGAAACAGCAAAAGAAGTGATGGACGAGATTGCGAAAAAATATCAGGTTGTCGTGAAAGGAATGGATCAAATTATGGGTGGAGCATTATTGGAGACGAACGCAAGAAAAATTAAAAATGAAGGACGTGTCGAGGGGTTCGCTGAAAAGGGCATAAAAATTTTTCTTAATTTGCTTGCAACAGGTATGTCTGAAAATGAGGCACAATGTCTTGCAGAGATAGATGATGAGCTTGTAAAAATTGCACTCAAATCACGGGATATGTGATTCGTTTCTTTTTCACTTGACAAACCCGCGCCACCCGGCGCATAATAATCCTACCGAAACATTTCGGATATTCTGATTTCTGACATTCAGGCGTTCGCCGCAGAAATTCAAACACAGGGCATAAAGAGGGGTAAGCAGGAACATAAAAACAAGCGACTATTTAACGTAGTTATTTGGAGCTTACGAGAACAGGAGGGGACGTGTTTGCTCAGTACAATTACATCGGGGGCGGTTTACGGGGTTCGCAGCCATTTGATTCAGGTGGAGGTGGACATTTCTCAGGGACTGCCCTGTTTTCAGATCGTGGGACTGCCCGGTTCCGAGGTGCGGGAGGCGAGGGAGCGGGTGAAGGTGGCGCTCAAAAATGTGGGCGTCAAGCTGCCGCCCATGTGCATCAACGTCAATCTCTCGCCGGCAGATCTGCCCAAAAAGGGCACTATGTTTGACCTGCCCGTGGCGGTGGGCATTATGATTGCGCTCGGTAAATTGAAGCAGGAATCCGTGGCGGGAACGCTGCTTTTGGGAGAGCTGGGGCTGTCGGGCGAGCTAAAGCCTGTCCGCGGTGTGCTGCCGATCGCGAGGGAGAGCGCGCTGCGGGGCATTGGAAGATGCATTGTGCCTGCGGAAAATGCGTGGGAAGGAGCGTTGGTCGGGGAGATGGAGAGTATCGGCGCAAGAAGCGTGCGGGAGGCGGTGGCGCTGCTTTCCGGGGAGGATGCCGCTGTGCCTGATGCGGACGGGGACAAAGACGGTTCGGGGACGGGAGATAAATCTGCGGTGAAGGGGGATTCCGGAGGGAATGAAAGCGGGAGCTGCCATGGGTTGTCGATTGCCGCAGCCGCCGTTCCCACAGAGGAGAACGTCAGGGAGGAGCAGCTTGACTTTGCCCAGATCAACGGCCAGCAGGGGCTGAAGCGGGCGGCCGAGGTGGCGGCCGCCGGGTTCCACAATCTGCTCATCATAGGCGCGCCGGGCTCCGGCAAAACCATGCTGGCCAGACGGATTCCTTCCATTCTGCCGCCCTTGACGAGAGAGGAGAGTCTGGAGGTGTCTGCCATCTACAGTATCAGCGGCCTGCTGCAGTTCACAGGTTCTCTGCGGACGACCAGGCCCTTTCTGAATCCCCATCACACCATAACGGGACAGGCGCTTGCGGGAGGCGGGCGGATTCCCATGCCCGGGATTATCAGCCTCGCCCATCGCGGCGTGCTCTTTTTAGACGAGCTGCCGGAGTTTAAACGGGAGACGCTGGACATCTTAAGGCAGCCGCTTGAGGATAAGCGGGTGCAGATTGCCAGAAGCAGCGGCTCCTACGTCTACCCGGCGGATTTTATGCTGGTGGGGGCCATGAATCCCTGTCCCTGCGGCTTTTATCCCGACAGGGAGAGATGCCGCTGTACGCCCTTTGAGGTGAGGCGGTATCTGAACAGGGTATCGGGGCCGATTCTGGATCGCATGGATATCTGTGTGGAGGCGATGCCCATGGCTTTTGCCGACATGACTTCCAACAGACGGGAGGAGAGCAGCGCGCAGGTCAGGAAACGTGTGATGGCGGCCAGAAAAAGGCAGGAACAGAGATTTGCCGGGACGGGACTTCATTTTAATGCGGATATGGGAGCCGGGGACGTGGAACGCTACTGCGCACTGGGGGAGGCGGAGCTTCGCTATATGGAGCGGATGTTTACCGCCCTCCGGCTTTCTGCCAGATCCTACCATCGAATTTTGAAGGTGGCCAGAACGATTGCGGATTTGGACGGCAGGGAAGGGATTGGGGAGACGCACTTGGCGGAAGCCATCTGTTATCGGCAGTCCGACCACAAATACTGGAGCTGAGAGGGGACGAATGGGTGTGACAGAGGAGAAAACAGGGAAAGCGACAGGGCGTAGTGGAGAGACAGAAGAGGACGAAGCGAAGGAGAAAGTAAAATGACAGGGACGGCAGCAACGAAAGTGACAGCAGCAGAAAGCGTGAGGGCGGCAGAGACAGTGGGAAGAAAGAAAATGAGAGAGACGGCAGAGACAGTGACTGAGGAAGAAAAGGCGTACATACACTGGCTATATCAGGCCGTGGGCGTGGGGAGCAGAGGATTTCTGCGGTCGCTGGCGACTTTAGGGACGCCCCGGGAGCTTTATCGGCTGACCGTTTCGGGCGCGCTCTCGGAAAAGGTTTCGGAGCGGTACGAGAAAAAAGTGGCAAAAATGTCAGAATTTAGCAGAGGATATGATGTCGCCGGTATGTATGGGCGCATGAGGGAGCGGGGCATCTTTCTCGTGACAGAGGACGAACCGCAGTTTCCGGAAAGGCTGTCGCGGATACCTGACAAGCCGTACGCCCTCTATTTTGCGGGACGGCTTCCGCAGGCGGAGAAAAGGGCGGTGGCGGTGATCGGCGCAAGGGAGTGCACTGCCTACGGGAGATATATGGCGGAGCAGTTCGGGGCGGCTTTTGCGAAGGCGGGCATACAGGTGATCAGCGGCATGGCGAGAGGAATCGACGGCATCGGACAGACCGCCGCGCTCAAGGAAGGCGGGTATTCGCTGGGGGTTCTTGGCTGCGGGGTGGATATCTGCTATCCCGGAGAAAACAGGGAGCTTTACGAAACTTTGCTTGCAGCGGGCGGCATCTGCTCGGAATATCCCCCGGGAACCGAGCCGCGGGCGGTTCTTTTTCCACCCAGAAACCGCATCATCAGCGGCCTTTGCGACGCGGTACTCGTGGTGGAGGCACGGGAGAAGAGCGGCACGCTGATCACGGTGGATATGGCGCTGGAGCAGGGGAGGGAGGTCTACGCGCTGCCGGGCCGTGCCACCGACCCTTTAAGCGGCGGCTGCAACAGACTGATCAGGCAGGGAGCCGGGCTGGCATCCTCTCCCGAGGAGGTTTTGGAGGAGCTTATGGGCGGGGCCGGGAGAGGGCTTTTTGCGGGATCGAAGGGGAAGGCGGTGCAGGGCAGGCTGGTCTTTTTGGAGGGCGTGCAGGGGGAACTGTGGGAAATTCTGGATTTTAACCCGCTTCCCGCACAGGAGCTGCAGCGCAGATATGAGGAAAAATACGGAAAAACCGTCGCCCTCCCGATTTTGTTTAAGGAGCTTTTGGAGCTGTGCGCGGGCGGTTACGCGGGGCAGGTGGGCGGCCGGTATTTTATGAGGATAGGCTCTTGACCGGATTTCCCGCTTTACCTATAATCATCTTAGGAGCGGAATGTCCGGAAGGAGGGAAGAAGAAATGAAAGGAGAAGAGATCATGGGGATGACAGACAACCAATATAAGGGATTTTTGTTAAATGAGTTAGAGGACTGGGAGGAAGTCCTTGAAATAGCACGAGAAGAGGGTGCGCAGAACACGGCAAAGAAAGTAGAAAGGCAGATTGAGAAGATAAAAAAGATGTTGGAATTTTAGTGGAAAACAGGCGGGAGCGAAACCGCCTGTTTCCATTTTTTTCGTCCCGGAAAATGAATTTACCCTTGCAACCGCTCGTAATTTGGTGTATAGTGTTGCACGTTGGACGGGGAAGCGGTGTGAGAAGAATATCTAACCGCTCACAGCATAGGCTGTTTCGCGAAGATGTTCTAAGTCTGCTTTGCAGACTTTTCTCACACAGGAGAATGCCTAAAAGAGGCATTCTCCGCTTGGATTTAAAATAATGAGTAGGGGAACGGCTATGGCGAAATATCTGGTAATTGTGGAGTCACCGGCGAAGGTGAAGACCATCAAAAAATTTTTAGGCGCGAACTACGAGGTGGCGGCCAGTCAGGGGCATGTTAGGGATCTTCCCAGAAGCGTCCTCGGAATTGACGTGGAGAACGATTTTGAACCGAAGTATATCACGATCCGGGGTAAGGGAGACATCCTGGCGAATCTGCGCAAGGAAGTGAAGAAGGCCGAGAAGGTCTATCTGGCAACCGACCCGGACCGCGAGGGGGAGGCTATCTCCTGGCATCTGTATTTTGCTTTAAAACTGGAAAATAAGAAGGTATACCGCATTACCTTTAACGAGATCACGAAGACGGCAGTGAAGGAGTCTTTAAAGAATGCCAGAGAGATCAATATGGATCTGGTGGACGCCCAGCAGGCCAGAAGGTGTTTAGACCGCATGGTGGGTTATAAAATATCACCCGTTCTTTGGGCGAAGGTGAAGCGCGGGCTGTCCGCGGGACGTGTGCAGTCGGTGGCGCTTCGGATTATCTGCGACAGGGAGGAGGAGATCAACGCCTTTATCCCGGAGGAATACTGGACGCTGGATGCGAGCCTTAAAGTGGAAGGGGAGAAAAACCCTCTGACCGCGAAATATTACGGCACGAAAACCGAGAAGCGCACGATTTCCTCCGCGCAGGAGATGGAGCGGCTAAAAAAAGAGCTTTCCGGCGCAGCTTATAAGGTGAGCTCCGTAAAGACCGGTGAGCGGATCAAGAAAGCGCCGCTGCCCTTTACGACCTCCACGCTCCAGCAGGAGGCCAGCAAGGTGTTAAACTTTTCCACCCAGAAGACCATGCGCCTGGCGCAGCAGCTCTACGAGGGTGTGGAGATTAAGGGAAACGGCACCACGGGTATCATCACCTATCTGCGTACCGATTCCACCAGAATATCCGATGAGGCGGAGGCGGCGGCAAGAGCTTATATTACGGAAAAGTACGGAGAGGAGTATGCGGCGGCCGTAGAGCAGGAGAAAAAGCCGGATAAAAAGATTCAGGACGCCCACGAGGCGATTCGTCCCACGGATATCAGCAGGCTTCCGCTGGAGATCAAGGAGTCTCTGTCAAGAGACCAGTTTCGCCTCTATCAGCTGATCTGGAAACGGTTTGCGGCCAGCCGTATGGCGGCGGCGCTGTATGAGACCACCTCCGTGAAGATAGACGCGGGGGAGCACCGCTTTACCGTGGCGGCGTCGAAGGTGAAATTTGACGGCTTTATGAGCGTCTACACGCAGGAGGATGACAAGGAGGAGAGCAATACCCTGATCCGTGGTATTTCGGAGGATACCGGATTACAACTGCTTTCCCTGGAGGAGAAGCAGCATTTCACCCAGCCGGCCCCCCACTACACGGAGGCGTCTCTCGTGCGCGCCATGGAAGAGCTGGGGATCGGCAGGCCGAGTACCTATGCGCCCACCATCACGACGATACTGGCGAGACGTTATATCGTGAAGGAAAATAAAAACCTCTATGTGACGGAGCTGGGCGAGGTAGTCAACAGCATGATGAAAGACGCCTTTCCCTCCATCGTGGACGTGAATTTTACCGCCACCATGGAAGCGCTTTTGGACGGCGTGGAGGAAGGCAATGTCAAGTGGAAGACGGTGGTGAAGAATTTCTACCCGGATCTGCAGGAGGCTGTGGAGAAGGCGGAGAAGGAGCTGGAGGAAGTAGAGATCGCAGATGAACTGTCCGACGAGTTCTGTGAGCTGTGCGGCAGGCAGATGGTGATCAAGTACGGGCCCCACGGCAGATTTCTGGCCTGTCCCGGTTTCCCGGACTGCAGAAACACGAAGCCTTATTTTGAGAAGATCGGCGTGGCCTGTCCGAAATGCGGCAAGGACATTGTCCTGAAAAAGACCAAGAAGGGCAGGAAGTATTACGGCTGTATTGACAATCCGGACTGTGATTTTATGGTATGGCAGAAGCCGGTGGATGAAAAATGTGACCGCTGCGGTTCCATCATGCTGCAGAAGGGCAATAAGCTGGTCTGCGCCGACGAGTCCTGCGGTTTTGTCAAGGATATACCGAAGGAGAAGGCCGAAGCCTGACAAAAAAGTGCAGCCATGGGAAAAGGCACGGAAAGAAATTGGAATATTTGATATAAAATATAGGAATTACAGGTTAATTGCGCGCCGCACATTGAAATTGTCTGAATAGTGTGATAAAATAATCAGTATATGACAGGCAGACCGGATACAGGGAGCGAGAGGTATATACATGAGCAGCGTGCAATTATTAGATAAGACCAGAAAGATCGGGAAACTTTTACACAATAACAATTCGGGCAAAGTGGTGTTTAATGATATCTGTAATGTGCTGAAGGAAATTTTGGTCTCCAATGTGCTGGTGGTGAGCAGAAAGGGAAAGGTCTTAGGCATCGGGGATATGCCCACGGTGGAATCCATCACGGAGCTGATTGTGGATCATGTGGGCGGTTTTATTGACCCCATGCTGAATGAACGGCTTCTGGGGGTGCTCTCCACCAAGGAAAATGTCAATCTGGAGACGCTTGGCTTCGAAAGCCCGGGAATACGGCGGTTCCAGGCGGTGATTGCGCCGATTGAGATATCGGGCGAGAGGCTGGGGACTCTCTTCCTCTATAAATGTGACGACCAGTACGATATCGACGACATCATTCTGTGCGAGTACGGCACTACGGTGGTAGGATTGGAGATGCTGCGGGCGGTCAGCGAGGAGAGCGCGGAGGAGAACCGCAAGGTAGCGGTTGTGAAATCAGCGATTTCCACACTCTCTTTCTCGGAAATGGAGGCCATCACCCACATTTTTGACGAGCTGGGCGGCATGGAGGGCATTCTGGTGGCCAGCAAGATCGCGGATAAGGTGGGAATTACCCGCTCGGTGATCGTAAACGCTCTGCGCAAATTTGAGAGCGCGGGCGTGATCGAATCCAGATCTTCGGGAATGAAGGGCACTTATATTAAGGTATTGAATGATGTAGTGTTCGATGAAGTGGAGAAATTAAAGGAACAGGGACGGTTTTAAACAGCCCGGGCTGTTAGAAATAACTGGCAGAAGGATCTGCAAAAAGCGCCGATTTTGCGCACAGCGGATCCTTTTTTGTCGTTTTGCAGGGACACTAATTTGTGAAAATCAATCGAAAAACCTTGTATTTTTTTATAATTTATTTATAATGGAATATGGATTGTATTAACGTGGAAGGAGTGCGATTATGAGCTCATTGATTGATACGAATGCATTTGATTATGTGAATGTGCTGGATAAGGCGATGGACGCGTCTGCGCTCAGGCATGAAGCGATTTCCAATAACATTTCCAATGCGGACACACCGAATTATAAGAGGCAGGATGTGGACTTTGAGACGCAGCTAGCCAAGGCGCTGCGCCATTCCCGCTATAAGAGTATGGATGCGAAGGTGGCGGACTTGAAGATGAGACGTCTGGATCCGATTCCCTACAAGGACTATTCGGGCTTTTCTTACCGCATAGACGGGAATAACGTGGATCCCGATACCGAGGGTGTATATCTGGCGAAGAATCAGATCGTTTACCAGGGCCTTTACCAGAGTGTGTCTCAGGAATTTAAGAATTTACAGACGGTAATGAAGTGAGTGAGAAGAACCTCTAAAGCTCGACAGCAGTGGCTGTCTCGCTAAGAAGTTCTATGTCTCACTCTGGAGAATGCTTAAAGGACAGCATTCTCCGTGGGTTGTGATATTATATTAAGGAGGAATTGCTATGGCTTTATTTACTTCGTTTGACATCAACGCCACAGGCATGACCGCGGAGCGTTTCCGTATGGATACGATTTCCCAGAATGTGGCAAACGCGAATACGACGAGAACCGAGGACGGTACGCCCTACCGCAGAAAGATCGTGGTGTTTGAGGAGAAAAATTCTCCCACCCATTTCCATCAGATTCTCATGAAAGAGAACGAGCGTTTCGCGGGTAATGGCGTGAAGGTGACGGGCGTTTACGAGGATAACGTGACGGAAGGGAATATGGTCTACGACCCTTCTCATCCCGATGCGGATGAGAACGGCTATGTGATGTATCCGAATGTAAATATCATCACGGAATTTACGAACCTGATCGACGCGTCCCGCGCTTATCAGGCGAACAGCACTGCGTTTGGCGCCAGCAAGAATATGGCGACCATGGGACTTAACATCCTGAACGGATAAGGACGACATGTAGATAAATAACTGATGTTATTTAAAACGGTTCAGAATATATTACGGGGAATGTTGGAGGAAATTGAAAATGGCTTTGGATATCACGGAATTATATAACGTCTCTGCGGGGGAGATACGGGAGGCTGCCAAGGCGGCGCCGACGACACGCATTGAGGATTATAAGGAAAATGGCTTCGATGCGGTGCTACATACAGCGATTGACAATCTGAATACCACGAATAATTATCTTTCGAACGCGGAAAACGAGGAGATTAAGTGGGCACTTGGGGAGACGGAAAATCCTCATGATCTTGCGATCGCGCTGCAGAAAGCTTCCACTGCATTACAGTACACGGTGGCGATCAGGGACAAACTTCTGGATGCGTACAAAGAGCTGATCCAGATGCAGGTTTAGTTCCATTTAGCATGTGAGAGGGAATGCCGAAGGAGAGCGAATTGCCGTGGAAAAGATAATTGAGAAATTGAAGGAATTGGGAAATAAAATAATGGAGTGGTGGAATCGTTTCACAGCCAAGCAGAAGACGCTGATCGTGGCTGTGGTAGCGGTACTCATCATTGCGCTCGTATTTATCATATACAGCCTGCACAGACCTGAGTACGTGCTGCTTCGAGAGTGCGAGACCACCAAGGAAGCCTCGGAGGTGACGGAGCTTCTGGACGGCGAGGGGTATCATTACCAGATCACGGACGACGGGCTGACGATCACCATTCTCAGCGAAGAGCTTGGGCAGGCGAATCTGCTTCTGGGCGCCAACAATATTCAGGCGGCCAGCTACGGGATCGACAATGTGACGGACGGCAGTTTTTCCACCACGGAGTCCGACAAGCAGAAAAAGCATGTGGTATATCTGGAAAAACAGCTGGAAAATGATTTTCTGACCATGTTTACGTCTATAAAGCGCGCGCGGGTTAAGCTGAACATTCCGGAGGACGACGGAACGCTGATTGCCCAGGAGCAGGAATCTTCCGCGTGGGTGCTTTTGGAGTTGAGGGACGAGTTCTCACGGGAGAGCGCGGCCTATTTGGCACGCGCCATAGCCACGGCTCTGGGCAATGAGACTACGGACAATATCGTCATTCTTGATTCGGAAGGTAATATGCTGTTTACGGGAGATGAGAATTATTCCCCTTCCGGATTGGCGAACGCCCACCTCTCTGTGAAGACCGAGGCGGAGAAAAATATGATAAACAACGTGCGCAGGGTTTTGCTTGGCACGAACGAGTTCGACAACGTGGAGGTATCTCCCAATCTGGTGCTGGATTTCTCCAACCAGACGAGTACGGAGCATACATATACCCCGGCGGACGGACAGACGCAGGGCGTGCTGAGCCACGAGGATCTTTACAATGAGGAGAACGTAAGCGGCGTGGGCGGTGTGCCGGGCACGGACTCCAACGACGACACGACGACCTATGTGCTGGAGGATAATTCCAATTCCCGCTCCTCAAGGAACGAGCAGTCGAGGGATTATCTGCCCAACGAGAAGATTACCACCATCGAGACGCCGGCGGGCGTGATCAACTACGGCTCCTCGTCTCTGGCGGTTTCCCTGATCCGCTACAATGTGGTGCGGGAGGAGGATGTGGACGCACAGGGGCTTTTGGACGGTGTGAGCTGGGAGGAATATAAGCTTGTCAACAACGAGCGTGAGCGGATTGAGCTGGATGAAACTTTTTATAATGCGGCTGCGAACGCGACGGGTATTCCGGTAAATAACATTACATTGGTAGCGTACAGTGAGAATCTCTTCTTCGACGCGGAGGGTTCCCGGATAACGGCGACGGATGTCCTGCAGATTCTCCTGATTATCGTGATTCTGGCGCTGCTGGCCTTTGTGGTGCTGCGCAGCATGAGAAGCGAGAAGCACGAGGAGGAAGAGGAGGAGCTGACCGTGGAGACGCTGTTGCAGTCCGATGTGCAGCTTGAGGAGATTTCCTCCGAAAACGAATCCGATGAGAAGAAGCTTGTCGGCAAATTTGTGGAAGAGAATCCGGAGGCGGCGGCAAATCTGCTGCGCAACTGGTTAAATGAAGACTGGGGGTAGGATAAATGGCAGCGAAAGCGGATGAGCAGATTAACGGACTCCAGAAGGCGGCCATCTTGATGATTGCCCTTGGACCGGAGAGGTCGGCGGCAATTTTTAAGCACCTCAAAGAAGATGAGGTGGAGGAGCTGACACTGGAGATTGCGAACACAAGGAGCATCACGCCTCAGGTCAAGGAGAGCGTGGTAAACGAGTTCTACCAAGTGTGTCTGGCACAGCAGTATATCGCGGAGGGCGGTATCAACTATGCGAAGGAGCTGCTGGAAAAGTCCTTCGGCTCCGAGAAAGCGTTGGACGTGATCGGCAAGCTGACGGCATCTTTGCAGGTAAAGCCGTTCGAGTTTGTGAGAAAGGCCGATGCGGCGCAGCTCTTAAACTTTATTCAGGACGAACACCCGCAGACCATCGCATTGATTTTGTCCTATCTGGCGCCCGGGCAGGCGGCGATCATCGTCTCCGCGCTCCCGCCGGACAGACAGGCGGACGTGACGAAGCGTATTGCGGTAATGGACCGGACGAGTCCGGACGTCATCAAGGAAGTGGAGAAGGTTTTGGAATCCAAACTGTCATCGCTGGTAAATCAGGATTATACGATCATCGGCGGCGTGGATGCTGTCGTGGAGATCTTGAATACGGTGGATCGTGGTACGGAGAAGCATATCATGGAGACCCTGGAGATCGAGGAGCCGGAGCTTGCGGACGAGATCAGAAAGAAAATGTTCGTGTTCGAGGATATTCTGCTTCTGGACGACCGTGCAATTCAGCGCGTGCTGCGTGATGTGGATAACTCCGATCTGGCGATCGCACTGAAGGGCTCCAATGAAGAGGTGCAGAATGCGATATTCAACAACCTTTCCAAGCGTCTTGCCGTTATGATCAAGGAGGACATGGAGTTCATGGGGCCTGTCCGTATGAAGGACGTGGAGGAAGCGCAGCAGAAGATTGTAAACATCATCCGGAAACTGGAGGATGCTGCGGAAATTGTTATCTCCAGAGGTGGAGGTGACGAGATCATTGTTTAATTCGAAGTCAAGAACCTTATATAAAGCCGGCTGGGTCAGAGTGGACGGCGAAGAGAAATGCGTGATAGACAGTAACAGCATTGTGGCGGAACGCATCGAGGAGTGGGAGAACATCCGAAAGGCGAACGCGGCCGCGCTGCCCGCCTTCGACGAGGAGAGCGGCGAGGGTGAGGGCGAGCCGGAGTTCGTGAGCGGTATCGAGGGAGAGGAGCTTGACGCTCTCTTTACGGGCGGCGAAGGCGGCGGCAATGTGATTAAGGCCGGCGATGCGGCAGAACCGGATTTTGATGAACTGAAAGCGGAGGCCGAAGCGGAGGCGGAGCATATCATAGCGGAGGCGAGAGCGCAGGCTCTCGAGATTGAAACGCAGGCCAGGCGTGATGCCGAGATAGGGCGTGCCAATGCCGTTGAGGAAGGCACGAGGCAGGGCTATGACGAAGGATATGCCAGAGGCATGGCCGAAGTGGACGGCATGAAGCAGGAGCTGGCGGAACGGAAACGACAGCTTGAGGCGGAGTTTGACGAGCTTTTGGAGGATCTGGAGCCGCGGTTTATCGAGACCATCACCGATATTTACAGCCATATCTTTGGCGTGGATTTGATGGATAACAGGGACATTCTGGTGCATTTGATTGATTCCACTCTGCGGAAGGTGGAGAGCAGCAGAACTTTTATTGTGCATGTGTCGGCGGAGGATTACCCCCATGTCAATATGCAGAAGCAGGCGCTCTTGGAGGGTGCAGTGGCGGGCAGGGGAATCATCGAGATCATCGAGGATATTGCGCTTGGCAAGGGCGACTGCCTGATTGAGACGGACGGCGGCATCTTTGACTGCGGCGTGGGCACGCAGCTGGAAGAGCTCACGAAAAAATTACGAGTGTTATCCTATGAAAAAGTTTAGATTTTCGGCAGGAAGAAGCGTCGGATGAATACAGCGATCAACTACTTTAAATACAGCAGCATAATGGATGATACCTTTTTTAAGAAAAAGGGCAGAGTGGAAAACGTGGTGGGACTTACCATCGAGTCGGCCGGGCCGGAGGCGAAGCTGGGCGATCTGTGTATCATCTACCCCGTGGGGGAGGAGTACCCGCCGATCACGGCGGAGGTGGTAGGATTTAAGGACAGACGCACGATTTTGATGCCCTGTGACAACACCGACGGGATCGGGCTTGGATGTATCGTGGAGAACACGGGCAACCCTCTGACGGTGCCGGTGAGCGAAGACCTTCTCGGAAAGGTGCTGGACGGTCTTGGCAGGATTGACGGTGAGTATATGCCGGGCGTGCCTTACAGCGTAGAGGCGCAGCCGCCGGATGCCATGAGCCGGAAGATCATCGCGGATGTGCTGCCTCTTGGCGTGAAAGCCATAGACGGCCTGATGACGGTTGGAAAGGGTCAGCGTATCGGTATTTTTGCAGGTTCCGGTGTGGGAAAATCCACACTGATGGGCATGTTTGCGCGCAATACGAAGGCGGATATCAATGTGATCGCCCTGATCGGTGAGCGCGGCAGAGAGGTGCGGGAGTTTGTGGAGCGCGACCTCGGAGAAGAGGGGATGCGCCGCTCTGTGGTGGTGGTGGCCACCTCGGACAGATCGGCCCTTGAGAGAAACAAGGCGGCGAAGACAGCCTGCGCGATCGCGGAATATTTCAGGGATCAGGGGAAGGATGTGCTTTTGATGATGGACTCCCTGACCCGTTTTTCCATGGCGCAGAGAGAGATCGGTCTGGCCAGCGGAGAACCGCCGGTATCGAGGGGGTATCCGCCCAGCGTGTACTCGGAGATGCCCAGGCTTTTGGAGCGGGCGGGCTGTGCGGCTGTAGGTTCGATCACCGGACTGTACACGGTGCTGGTGGACGGCGACGATATGAACGAGCCGATCACGGATACGGCAAGAAGTATTCTGGACGGTCATATCATGTTGAACAGGAAGCTGGCGCATCAGAATCATTATCCGGCGATCGACGTATTGCAGAGTATATCCAGATGCATGAGCCAGATTGTGGATAAGGAGCATAAATCCCTTGCGGGCAGGCTTAAAAATGTGCTCGCCACCTACAATGAGGCGGAGGATCTGATTAACATAGGCGCTTACAAGAGCGGCAGCAACAAAAACATCGACTACGCCATCGAGAAGATCGAGGCGGTGAACGAGTTCTTGATGCAGGATGTGGATTCAAAATATGATTATGAGGAAGCCGTGGATATGCTGCGGGAGCTTTTCGCGGAAGCGGAGGCGTAACAGGAAAGCCGCAGGCTGAGCTGTTAAGCGGAGTAAGGAGTGACCTGCCATGGCGAAATTCAGATACAGGATGCAGAGCATTCTGAATATCAAGTATCAGCTTGAGACGCAGGCGAAGATAGAGGTCGGCCGGGCGCAGATGCGGCTGAATGAGGAGCAGGAGAAGCGGCAGATGCTGATCGACCGCAAGGAGGCCTATATGGAGGAAGGCCGCCGGATGCGGAAGAAGGCGCTGCGTGCGACCGATCTGCGGGATAACCGCAACGCCGTGCTCATCATGGATGAAATGATCGCGGTGCAGGAGCTTGAAGTGCGGAAAGCGGAGGAGGCGCTGGAAAAGGCGCGGGAGAAGCTGACGGCGGTCATGCAGGAGCGCAAGATGCACGAAAAGCTCAAGGAGAAGGCCCTGCTCCAATTTTTGGAAGAAGAGAAAGCGGCCGAGTTCAAGGTGGTGGACGAACTGACGAGCTACACCTACGGGCAGCGTGGAAAGGAAAATGGGAATGGCAGCAGAAGCGACGAATATGGGTATGGAACCCCCCATTGATAAAAAAGCGGAAAAAAAGAGATTAAAGGAAGAGCGGGGCAAGATCAAAGCGGATCAGAAGGCCCAGAAAAAGGAGGCCAAGCAGCGCGCCAAGGAAATATCGGAGCAGGAGGCGCAGCTTGACGACGATGAGGGCGGCGGTATCTCCGTCTTTTTGGTAACAGTCGTTATTGTAATTATCTGGGTGGCGATTCTCTGCCTCTTAATCAAACTGGATGTGGGCGGCTTCGGCTCCGGGGTGCTTGCTCCGGTGCTCAAGGATGTGCCTGTGATCAATAAGATTCTGCCGGTGGATTCCACGGTCACTACCGATGATGGGGAGTCCTACGGCGGCTACACCAGCCTGCGGGAAGCGGTGGACTATATCAAGGAGCTGGAGCTGCAGCTGGAGGACGCGCAGGCGGCAAGCAGCGTGGATTCCGAGGAGCTGACGGAGCTTCGGGCCGAGATTGAGCGTCTGCAGACGTTCGAGGATGCGCAGGTAGAGTTTGAACGCATCAAGACCGAGTTTTACGAGGAAGTGGTCTACGCCGAGAACGGGCCGGGGCCGGAGGAGTACCAGAAGTATTACGAGAACATAGACCCTACCGCGGCGGAGTATCTGTATAAGCAAGTGGTGCAGCAGTTGGAGACGGATGCGCAGATTCAGGATTATGCGCAGGCATATGCGGAGATGGAGGCCGAACAGGCTGCCGGCATTTTTGAGGCCATGACTGACGATCTGGATCTGGCGGCCAAGATACTGAGCCAGATGAAGCCGACGGACAGGGGCGAGATTTTGGGAGCGATGGACGCGGATACGGCGGCCAGAATCACCAGGATCATGGATCCCGACAATTGAGATTTTTAAATTCTATAGCAAACAGCTTTATATGAAGCGGAGAAATGCCGATATATACCATGTAGCGGATGCGTTTTATCCATTACATGTGTTATATATATGCGCAGGAATGCACAGGGTAGATGACTGCTTCGCAGTCTGCGTTCCGCGCGGCGGACAGGAAACCTGTCCGAATTATAATTTAATTTCAGTACCTTGAAAACTACAGAAAGGAGGAAAGAGCAAGGAATGACGGTAAACAATGTAAACGCCCTGTCGTCTTTTGGGACGGTACAGGGAAGTCAGGCATCCGGGAAGCCGGAGGAAGTCGTGCAGGAACGCTTTGATAAGCTCATGAACAAGATGAGCGATCAGCTCACCAGCCTGCAGAAAGCGCAGGCAGGAAGTTCTGTGGCAGCCACGGCGTCGAAGCAGGCGGTGGCGGAGAGTGTGAAGAGCGCGCAGGAAACCGCACAGCCGAAGGATGCGCTCAGACAGGACGGCGCAGCCGAAGCGCAGAAGCCGGGAGAGGCGGCCGCGGATGATGCGGCGGGCACGGCGGAGCGGGATGGCAACGGCATGACGACCGAGGCGAAGGATGTGCAGACACAGGATACCGAGACACAGGAAACTGTGGAGAAGGCGGCCGAAGAGCTTGTCGGTGAGATCGCCGATGTGATGGACATTCCGCTGGAGAAGGTGGAAGAAGCCATGGAAGTTTTAGGACTCACAGCGGTGGATCTTTTTGATCCGGCGAATTTGAAACAGCTGTTATTGAATCTGGCAGACAATACGGATGAACTGGCTTTGGTCACAGACGAGACGCTCTACGGCAATTTGCAGGAGCTTTTCCAGGCGGTAAACGAGACGCTCGGAGCGCTGCAGGAGGAATTGGGACTGAGCGCTGAGGAGCTTGAGGCCCTGATGGCGCAGATGAGCGCGGCGGAGAAATCTGTAGAAGCGGAAGAGCCTGTACTTACCATACCGGGCACAGAGGAGCCGGAGGTGAGCGTGGAGGGCATGAAGGATTATGCGGTATCCGTGCAGAAGGACGGCGGCACCGTACAGATCAAGGTGACGGTTGACGATGCCAGCGGCGAGAAACATGTCAGCGAGCAGGTCACGGACACCGGAAAGCCGGAGACCACTCCTGTTTTGAAGAAGGAGTCGGCGGACACGGGACATCAGGGAGAGGAGCACGCGGCGGGAAACAATGCGGGCAGCGCTTTCTTACAGAACCTGACGGGACGCATGGAAGAAGTGGAAGCGCCGGCGGAGCGGCCGGTATACACGCAGCCCGAGGCGAATCAGATCATGGATCAGATCGTGGAGTACATGAAGTTTAATATCAAGCCCGAGACGCAGGAGATGGAGATGCAGTTACATCCCGCAAGTCTGGGTACGGTGCATGTACAGATCGCGGCGAAGGACGGTGCTATCACAGCACAGTTTGCGGCACAGAACGAGACGGTGAAGGCGGTTTTGGAAACCCAGATGATTCAGCTTAAGGAGCAGTTTGAAGAGCAGGGCATCAAGGTGGAGGCCGTGGAAGTCACAGTGGCAAATCACGCTTACGGCGAGCAGTTTGGCGGCGAGCGGGATGCGGCGGATCAAAACGGCGAAAATGCGAAGAAGGGTGCGAGAAGAATCAACCTGAATCTCGACGAGATCGAAGAGGAAGGCATGGAGGAGCTCGACGATTCGGAGCGGATCGCGGTGGAGATGATGCAGGCAAACGGCAATACGGTGGACTATACCGCGTAGAGAATTGAGCAGCTGCAGTTATTGTGCAGTTAACGTGTGGTATAGGTCGAAGCATTTACTGCTGAGACCGTAAGAATATGATTCAGCAATGCAAAATCCCATCGCTGAAAGCGGTTCTAAGCGCCAGTGGCGCTTGTTTAGAACGGACCGGAGCGGAGACTTTAAGATGGATTTTGCATCATAACTGCGAGAGAATCGAGCAGTTTATGAAAGGAGTGAAAGTATGGGAGTAGTACAGAAAGTAGAAAACGGCAAGTTCGTGGAATCCAATTCCGCAGCGTCCATCGCGGAGGAAAAGAAGAGGGCGCAGGCCAGCAATACACTGGATAAGGACGCTTTCCTACAGCTTCTGGTGGCGCAGATGAAATATCAGGATCCGCTGGAGCCCACCTCCAACACAGAGTATATTTCCCAGTACGCGACCTTCTCGGAATTAGAGCAGATGCAGAACATGAGCGCATCCATGGATCTTTTCCGGGCGTCAAGCTTAGTGGGCGAGACCGTGCTCTTGAAGGTGAAGGATTCTCAGGGAAGAGAGACGACCGTGCAGGGTAACGTAGATTACGTGGTCTATGAGAAGAATAAGGCATATTTGTCCGTGAACGGCGACCTTTATTCTATGGACGATCTGGATACGGTGGCTGATCCTACCTACCTTGAGGCATACAAGCTGGGGGCGGATTTCCTGAATATCTTAAACAAGCTTCCCGAGATCGAGCATCTGTCTCTTGCGGATCGTGATAAGGTGGAGAAGCTGGATAAAATGTATTCGGGCATGAACGACTACCAGAAGAGCTTCTTAACTGACGAACAGGTAGAGCTGATGAAGAAATACGTGAAGAAGATGAAGGACATGGTGGCATCCGCTGAAAACAAGGGCGATGATGACGGCGGCGACGACGACGGTGACGGCGACGACAAATAAGCCACAGCGGGGCGATGATCTCAGGGAGGAGAGAGTATGAAGATTCAAGGCAGTTCTTTCCCTTCGATAGAGCAGCTGCAGGATCAATATTTAAAGACAGGCAGATCCAGGGACGGAGCGCTTGCACCGGGAGGCATAAGCTTTCAGGATATTCTGTCAAAGAAGACGGACGGGTTGGGGGAGTCCGTAGAAGTCAGATTCTCCAAACATGCGGCAAACCGCCTGACGGACAGAAATATTGAACTGACTGAGGAGCAGGTCGAACGCCTGAACTTAGGAGCGGCAAAAGCCTCGGAGAAGGGGATAAAGGAGTCATTGGTCATGGTGGATTCCCTCGCTTTTATCGTGAGTGTACCGAATCAGACGGTCATCACGGCGATGGATCAGACGGAGGCCGATGAAAATGTATTCACTAACATAGACGGAGCGGTCATTATATAAGCCGGACCTTACAGGAGGCTTACCGTCCTCGACTGACAGAGAGGACAGACGGTTCCATACAAGTTTAAGGAGGTCATTTCACTATGATGAGATCACTTTTTTCTGGCGTGTCGGGCCTTAAGACCCACCAGACCAGAATGGATGTTATCGGTAACAACATTGCAAACGTAAATACAACGGCATACAAGTCGATGAACATGGTATTCAGCGATCTGCTCTACCAGCAGACGCAGGCGGCTTCCGGCGCGAACGCGGCCACAGGGCGCGGCGGTATCAATGCCAGACAGATCGGTCTGGGCGCCAAGACATCGGCGATCAGCACAGCGATTACAAGACCGGGTTCCGCACAGTCCACGAACAATCCGTGGGATGTGATGATCACGGGCGAGTCGTTCTTCATCGTGAGCAGCGGCACCGGCGGACAGAACTTCTTTACGAGAGACGGCTCCTTCACCATCGACGGCGCGGGCAATCTGGTTATGGCGAGCAACGGCTACCGCGTGATGGGGTGGCAGGTAGATGGGGAAACAGGGGAGATCCTTTCCGGTCCGGTGCAGGCCCTGCAGGTTATGAACGATGAGAACATGAAGGCGCCCGCGGAGGCTACCAGCATGGCTGTCGCGGCAGGTATTCTGGATAAGAACGACCCCGGCGTTCACAGCAAGGCGGGACTGGTGAGAACCCTGACCTTCTTCGACGCGAGGGGCTACTCTTACACGGCGAAGTTCAGCACACACGCGATGAGCAAGGACGGCCAGTATTACGTACAGCTTGACGACATCACGGACAGCAACGGCGTGTCCCTAAAGGATTTCTATAATGTCAGTGACATTTCGCAGATTGCGACCTTTGGAGCAGGCGGGAGCCTCGATCCGGAGACCAAGGTGTACCAGACGGCGCAGGGCGTGACGTACATTCCGTCTTATACGCCTGCGGGGGGCGGTACGGCTACGCAGGCATTCAGGGTGGATTACAGCTTTGAGGAATCCCTCAAAGATTTTGCGTCGAACCCGATCATGAAGCTTGGCGGTAATACCGTACAGGTAAAGGAAGGTACTTTGAATGATGGCGATTCCATGCCCGCGAAGGTTACCATGACGGGAAAGGTTACCTTGACAAAGGATGTGCTCCAGAATGAATATAAGCTGACCTATGACGATAAGGATGGGGCATACTATTATCTCCCGGACGGCGCTACTACGCCTGTGAAGCTGGCTAATGAGCCGGCGGCAGGCAGCGCGGATGTGACAAACTGGCAGACGGTGCTCAGCAAGCTGGGCGGTGCGGTTACGATTTCCGCTGATGCGGCGACAAACAAACCGCTGCTTGAGGTGAATGATGACGGCTCGGTGACAGTCACCTTTGAGGCGCAGTTTGATCAGGAAGACGATATGACCGATGCGGTTTACAATGCGCAGACTGGCAAGTTTGCGAAGACGCTGGTTTATCCCGGCGCGGACGACGCGGCGACGAAGGAGGTTATCGAGAAGGCGTACGGCTTGGTGGACGACGATATGATTACCTACACGATCAACTACATTACGCCGGACGGCCACGCCAGTGTGACCAAGGATGAGAAATATAACGGCAACATGCTGGTGTACGACACCAAGACCGGTAACTTCTCCTATATAGGCCAGCAGGAGCAGGACGCGGCCACCCTCGACTTCTCGGCTACTGCGACGGACATGACGGGCGCGACGGTGGATCTGGGTCATTTTTCCGACATCTCCATCGACTTTTCGACCACGACCAACGTCAATAACGGCAAGACGTCCACGTACGGCTATGACAACGGCGACGGCACCTCAAACAACAACGGCAGCGGCCGCAAGCCCGGTTCCCTGATCGGCGTGGAGATCGGGCAGGACGGCAAGATCACGGCTTCCTACGACAACGGTCTCTCGAAGCTTCTGGGACAGATCGCGGTGGCGAAGTTCGCCAATGCCGCAGGTCTTGCGAAGGCGGGCAACAACCTCTACAAGACGACCATGAACTCCGGCGAATTCGACGGCACCGGCATGGATATCACCTCAGACGGCGAGGGTTCCATGGAATCCGGCGTGCTGGAGATGAGTAACGTGGATCTGGCGGGCGAGTTCACCGAGATGATCACGACACAGCGTGGTTTCCAGGCGAACAGCCGTATTATCACCACCTCCGACTCCATGCTGGAGGAGCTTGTAAATCTGAAGAGATAATAATTGAGGAGTTGATGCTCCTATCTATACCAAGGCTGTAAAAGTACAGCCTTGGTATTTGTAAAATCAAGATGGTATGATATATTTGTTAGCAGGCAGGAAATAATGTACAATGGAAAAATAGAAAGCAAAACATTTAAAAAGAAAAAGAAAATAGATATTAGATCGTTTGTTTTATGGTATATTGGAATTGTATTCTCCTTTTTACCCATTTTTTTTGATATGATTGTGTTTTTGAGTGATCACGAGCGGGTTACAAAGGAGTATTGGACGGGCGTTTGCCTGAAGGGAGATATTCTTTGGATTTTAGCGACGGTAATCGTCCTTACGGTAGTGGATTACTTTAGCGATGGAAAAAAGAAAAAAGGATATAAAGTGCGGTTTGCAGTAGCCGGAATCATTATGTGGGGGATTGTATTCGGTTTCTGGATTGTTTTTAAATATGTTTATGCGGCAGACTTTAAAGGGGATTGGCCTATTGCCATCACTCTTATAGTTGCCGGATTTACGTTAACATGCTGTACTCCATTACAGGTGAAGCTAATGGAAGTGAGGGAATGATATGGTATATCTGTTTGGTTTGTTGGTTCTCTTGTTTGGTTTTATAGGTATTGTACCGCTTGCAATGACATTTGCGTTCAGACATCATGCGGATGTGGAAATACAATATACATTTCCGCAGAAGCTGTTTCACAGTGATATGGATCATTTGAGGTATGAAGAGATAGAAGGGAAAAACATTTCCAGAATATCCCTTCAAAACAGAGGCTCGGTACGTTTGGCAAGGGGTAATATTTTATCAATGGAAGATTTGGAAAGTAGAAAGGGGGAGGCGTATTCTGTTGAATTGCCATAGGTAAAAATGAAGTTTGAGGAATTTTGGATAGATATTTGTAAGATACATTTGTTTACGAAACACTATTTGCTGCTGGCGGAGGAATTGTCTGAAGAGGGTGAGTTGTTTTTGCAGCCGTTGAAAGAACATAGGGATGCCTATGATCATGTCGTGAGAGTTTATGCGGTCCAAAACCATATCAGCGAATTGGATAATCCAGATGAGTATATGCAGAAAAATATGTCAAAGGCGTTGGGGCATGAATACAGGGCCTTTTTTGATACGGCGGATTGGCTGACCCTGATTTGCCGGGAAAGAATTAACCGTCTTTTGCAGGGAAAGTCGGGGGCGGATATTGAAAGAAAGTATCCTGCTTATAAAGACTTAAAAAGACTGCTTCTAAGTTTGCCTGATGAGATTGCATTGCTGCGTGAGAACAAGGATATTGGAAAACATAGCACAAATGTTTTGGTCGAAGTGGAACAGTATGTGAAAATATTGGATACATTGCTTTCATATTATAAAGGGCTTTCGACAGCGATAGAAGAATTGTGAATCGTAAAATGAAGTAATACCTGATAGGAATACAAATAGGTAGAAGGGGATTTTTTTCGCGGAATACCGCGGAAGGGTTCCCCTTTTTTTCGAGCACGGCGACAGATTGGTAAAATTTCTTTTTGCAGTTTTTGTAGATGTGTGGTAAAATAAATGAGTTGTATTGTATAGGAAGATGCAAAGGGGGCTGTCTATGGTAGAGGTCACGAAGATTAACGGCGTGAAAGTGCTGATCAATCCTGATTTGCTGGAGCTGGTGGAGGAAACCCCCGATACCGTGCTGTCTTTTACGACCGGACGGAAAATAATTGTAAAAGAAAGTAGACAAGAAGTGAAAAATTTAGTAAAATCGT
>ERZ779633.169-NODE-169-length-25132-cov-10.239622_pt1 | contig 25132 bp, 29 predicted proteins | sample MGYA00514195_ERZ779633 | MGnify/ENA primary metagenome ERZ779633 (study PRJEB29562, sample SAMEA4376707) | mouse gut metagenome | isolation source: Cecum | study: EMG produced TPA metagenomics assembly of the A DSS colitis mouse model was used to assess the...
GAGAAAAAGGACGATAATAGACCCAACGAAATTTTCGCGCAGATTTCCGAGAGCCGGGTGGGCCGGTGCATCCGCACAGCCCGGTATACCTACTCTGTCTACGCCCCCGGCGTCAACGGCGGCGAGGCGGCGGCGGCGGACGTGTACGCCGACGACTTCCTCTACGACATGGAGAAGGACCCCCACCAGCTGAACAATGTGGTGGCCGATCCCGCCTACGCCCAGGTGAAGGAAGCGCTGCGGCTGCGCCTGCTGGACTGGATCGAAAAGGCGGAGGGGAAACGGCCCGAGATTACCGACTGAGAAACTGCGCGGCTGGGCGAGGTGGGCGTCATGAAGGTGCTGGACAGGAAGTCAGAGATGGTCTATCTCTGGGTGCGGGCCTATATTGAGGAGAATAAGTTTTCCAGCAACACAAAGATTCCCTCCGAAAACACCCTGAGCCGGAAGCTGTCCGTCAGCCGGGAGACGGTGCGCCGGGCGCTGGAGCGGCTGACCGAGGAGGGGCTGCTCATCCGGGTGAAGGGCAGCGGCACCTACATCGACAAGGAGGAAGCCCTGTCCTGGGAGCTGGGCGGAAGCACCGGAAAGCTGAAAATCGGACTGATCCTCCAGGGTCAGGACAGCAACGCCAACTCCAGCCTGATGGAGGGCATCCGCAGCGTCCTGTCTCCCGACCGGGTGGACCTGCGCACCTTTCTGACGGACAACAAGTTCGCCAACGAGCGGCACTGCCTCCAGACCGTCATCAACCAGGGCTTTCAGGGCTTCATCGTAGACGGCGTGAAGGCCAGCCTGCTCAACCCCAACCTGGACTGCTACCAGAAAATTTACCAGAAACGGATTCCCGTCATCTTCTACAACAACTACTATAAAAACCTGAAGTGCCCCCGGGTGGTGGTCAACGACCTGCGGTGCGCCCAGGAGCTCATCGGCCTGCTCATCCGGGAGGGCCACCGGAATATTGCCGGGGTGTTTGTCTCTGACAACTACCAGAGCATCGAAAAGTTCCAGGGGATGGCCGCCGCCCTCCGGGAAAACGGAGTGGCGTATCAGGACGACTACATCAAGTGGTGCGTCTCCGACGAGGCCCACGACCCCAGCTTTGCCCGCTCCATCGACCGCTTTTTAAAGCGGCTGACCCACTATACGGCGGTGGTCTGCTGCAACTACATGATCTACCGTCTGGTGCGGCAGGTGCTGGAGAAGCAGGGAAAGCGGGTGCCGGAGGACTGCTCCCTGGTGTGCTTTGACTACTCCAGCGACGACTGGGAGGCGGAGGGGGTCACCTGCTCCGTTCACCAGGGCTACCGGATCGGGCAGGAGGTGGCCTCCAGGCTGACGCAGATGATTCGGAACCGGGACTGCGACGATCTGGGCTATACCTGTGTCCTGTCCCCGGAGATCTATGTGGGCCGGTCCGTCGGCCCTGCCATAAGATAAACAGTGCGGGCCGCCCTGATGGGCGGCCCGCGTCAAAAAAGGAGGAGCTGCCATGCCGCCCCTGAGCATCCTGATCAAGCCGGCCTCCAGCGCCTGCAACCTGCGCTGCGCCTACTGCTTCTACGCCGACGAGGCCAGTATCCGCACTGTGCCCAATTATGGTTTGATGCCCCAAGCGGTGAGCCATACCCTGATTGAGAAGGCGGCGGGGGCGGCGGAGGGCTCCATTACGTTCCTGTTTCAGGGCGGCGAACCCACCCTGGCGGGGCTGGACTTCTACCGGGATTTTGTCTCCTGTGTGAAGGAGACGGTCCCAAAAGCCCTGGCGGTCCAGTACGCCATTCAGACAAACGGGATGCTGCTGGACAGGGACTGGTGCCGCTTTTTTCAAGAAAACCGCTTCCTGGTGGGTCTGTCTCTGGACGGGAACCGGGAGTGTCACGACCGGTTCCGCCGGGACGGGGAGGGAAAGGGCACCTACCACCGGGTGATGAAGGCAGCCCGCCTGCTGGAGGAGGCCGGAGTGGACTACAACGTCCTCACGGTAGTGACGGGCCATCTGGCCAGGCATATCCAGAGCGTCTTTTCCGCCCTGTGCAAGGAGGGCTTCCGGTTTCAGCAGTATATTCCCTGCCTGGACCCCCTGGAGGAGGAGCGGGGGGGACAGGGCTACTCCCTGTCTCCGGATCAGTATGAGCGCTTTTTGAAAACCTTGTTCGACCTGTGGTATCGAGAGCTGGAGCAGGGCCGATACTGGTCGATCCGGTATTTTGACAATCTGGTGTGGATGCTGAACGGACACGCTCCGGAGCAGTGCTCTATGCTGGGGTGCTGCGGTTTACAGTATCTGGTGGAGGCGGACGGAAGCGTCTACCCTTGTGACTTCTACGGCCTGGATGGATACCGCCTGGGGAATATCCAACAGGATTCCTGGGAGGAGCTGGACCGGGTCCGGGAGGAGATTGGCTTTGTGGAGGCGTCCCGGCGGGTCCCGGAGGAGTGTAAGACCTGTCAGTGGTATCCCTTGTGCCGCAACGGGTGCCGTCGGGATCGGGCGGTGGAAGAGGACGGGCTGGGACGCAATTACTACTGCCGGGCCTACGCCGGTTTTTTTGCCTACGCCCTCCCCCGCCTGCGGCAGGCGCAAAGCATGTTAAGAACGAGGTGAGCTCATGCTGATATTTTTTCTCGTCGCTCTGGGGGCCAGCGCTGTGGGCGCCATCTGCGGCATTGGCGGCGGCGTCATCATCAAGCCTGTGTTGGACCTGTTCCACCTGGAGACGGTATCCGCCATCAGTTTTTTGTCCGGCTGCACTGTATTAACCATGAGCTGTTACTCGGTGGGCAAGTCGCTCCTGGCAGGGGAGAAAAGCGTCTCCCTGGACGTGGGAACACCGCTGGCGGTGGGAGCGGCGGCGGGCGGCTTGCTGGGCAATCAGCTGTTCGCGCTGGCGCGGGAGCTGTCGGATACACCTGAGCGGGTGGGGGCGGTCCAGTCCGCCTGTCTGGCTGTCGTTACACTGGGAACGCTGCTCTACACGCTGAACAAATCCCGTATTTCTACCCACCAGATCCGAAATAAGGGGGCGTGCGCCGCAATCGGCCTGGCACTGGGCTGTATGTCCAGCTTTTTGGGGATCGGCGGCGGGCCGATCAATCTGGTGGTGCTGTATTTCTTTTTCAGTATGGATACCAAAACAGCCGCCGCCAATAGCCTTTACATCATCTTTTTCAGTCAGCTGTGCAGCCTGTTGACCACCCTGATCACCGCGTCTGTCCCGGATTTTCGCTGGTTAGTGCTGGTGTTGATGGCAGCAGGCGGACTGGGAGGAGGCGTTTTGGGCAGAAGGCTGAACCGGCGGATGGACAGCAGGGCGGTAGAACGGCTGTTCATTTTGCTGATGGCAGTGATTATCTGCATCAGTCTTTTTAACATGCGGCGATACTTGATTTGTTAAAATGGGCTCTATTGTTTACATCATGCCCAAGAGCATGACGGAGGCCAGGGTCAGGCAGAGAGCCCGCTTCAGGTTTCTTATTCGGATATTCTTCCTTCAAATGTTTCGAGATTCTTCAACATTTAGCCCTCCTTAGCTCTGTGATACACCCCAAATATATACGTAGAAACAGAGATAGAGCCAAGGCTTCACAGTCTTGGCTCTATCTCTGTTTCTACCGCAAATACATTCCTCACGACAAAGCGTGTTCGTATCTGCGCGTTCTGGTGACCCGTCGGGGATTCGAACCCCGGACCCACGGCTTAAAAGGCAGTTGCTCTACCGGCTGAGCTAACGGGTCGTATAAAAATTGAATGGCAGGGATGGCTGGACTCGAACCAGCGGATGAGGGAGTCAAAGTCCCTTGCCTTACCACTTGGCTACACCCCTGTGTGTCAGGAAAGGCTCGGGCCGGAGCAGAAGCTCCGGCCCTTCCGCCTCAATGTGGGGTGGGTAAAGGGACTCGAACCCTCGACACCCGGAACCACAATCCGGTGCTCTAACCAACTGAGCTACACCCACCATATCACTGATGCCCGGTTACACCTGAAGCTGGCTGGTACGCCTGAAGGGACTCGAACCCCCGGCCCGCTGCTTAGAAGGCAGCTGCTCTATCCACCTGAGCTACAGGCGCGTTTGGAGCGGGTGATGGGAATCGAACCCACGCGACCAGCTTGGAAGGCTGGGATTCTACCATTGAACTACACCCGCATGGATGGTGCTCCCCTCACATCAGCCTATGAATATTATCACATTTTTTTCGGCCTGTCAATGGTTTTTCAAAAAAATTCGGCAGTTCAGTCCAGGGCCGCGTCGCAGAAGGCACAGCAGTCCACGCCGCCGTTTTTCTTCACCAGGGGCGGCAGGTAGGGCTGGCTCTGGGTGATGCACCGGGGGTTGCGGCAGACGGGCCTGGTCCCGATCTCCACCGCCTGGGTGCGGTCCAGCCGGGACTGGTTGGCCAAGTCGGCCAGCAGGGACATCCGGGCGAACATGCCGTACCGGGCCTGGTCGAAGTACACCGCTCTGGGGTCGTCGTCCACGTCCACGGCGATCTCATCCACCCGGGGCAGGGGGTGCATCACCAGCATGTGCTCCTTGGCCCGCTCCAGCTTGCGGCGGGTGAGGATGTAAATTCCCTTGTTCCGCTCATACTCCAGGGGGTCCACAAACCGCTCCCGCTGGATGCGGGTCATATACAGCACGTCCAGCTGGGGGATGACCGCCTCCAGACCGGTGACCTCGGTAAAGCGCATGTCGTTCTCCCGCATAAAGGCGCGCATGTAGTCGGGAACGGCCAGTTCCCGTGGGGAGATGAGGAAAAACTGGATATTGTCAAACTTGGCCAGGGCCTTGATGAGGGAGTGGACGGTGCGGCCGTTCTTCAAATCGCCGCACAGCCCCACCGAAAGCCCGTCCACATGGCCCAGCAGGCGGGTGATGGTGGTCAGGTCGGCGGTGGTCTGGGTGGGGTGCATGTGGCCGCCGTCGCCGGCGTTGACCACGGGGACATGGGAGTACAGCGACGCCGCCTTGGCCGCCCCCTCCCAGGGGGTGCGCATGACAATCACGTCGGCGTAGCCGGACACCATCTTGACGGTGTCTTTCAGGGTCTCGCCCTTGGCCACCGAGGAGGAGTTGGGGTCGGCAAAGCCGAAAACCGTCCCCCCCAGGCGGAGCATGGCGGTCTGGAAAGAGAAGTTGGTGCGGGTGGAGGGCTCGTAGAACAGGGAGGCCATCACCCTGCCCCGGCAGACATCAATATACTTCTGCGGGTTGTCCATAATGTTCCCGGCCCGCTGGTAAAGCTCATCCCACTCCTGGCGGGTCAGGTCCCCAAAGTCGATTAAATGCCGCATCTCTCCCGCTCCCTCTCCTTTTTTCTTCCGATATCCTACCATAAAGCGATGGTTTGCGCAATAGGCGCTTTTTCAAAATCTTCCGCATAACCCCCCTCCAATTTCCACATCCTAGCAGATGGAATGGAGGGGGTTTTGTGATCTGGTTTTGGAGCTTTGTGACCTACAGTTTTATAGGCTTTCTCCTTGAGGTGGCCTTCGCCAAGCTGTCGGGTGGGCGGGCCGACCGGAAGGGGCTGCTGGTACTGCCCCTGTGTCCGGTGTACGGGGCGGGGGCCTGCCTGATTCTGGCCCTGCCCGGCTGGGTGGACGAGCGGCCCTGGGCGCTGTTCCTTCTGGGCGGACTGACCGCCACGGCTGCGGAATACCTGGCCGCCCTCTACCACGAGAAGGCGCTGGGGGTATCCTTCTGGGACTACGGCAACCTGCCTGGCAATGTCCAGGGCAGGGTGTGCCTGCCCTTCTCCCTGGCCTGGGGGGTGCTGTCCCTGGGGCTGGTGTACTGGCTCCACCCCCTGCTGGCCCCCTGGCTGGCCCGCATCCCGGCCCCGGTGGGGTGGATGATGCTGGCAACCCTGCTGACGGACGGGGGCCTCACCGCCGCCCTGCTGCGGCGGCAGGGGGACGTGTCCTGCCTCCGATGGTACAGCCGGTAAAAAACGGCCGCCGGTTCAAAACCGGCGGCCGTTTTTGGGTCACTCCTCGTAATCGTCGTACTCGTCCACGTGGGCGGAGCGCTGGAGCTTTCCCTTGACGGTACCGCACACCTCAGTGAGGCCGTCCCAATAGGCAATGATGGCACACACGGCGGCAGCGGCGGCCAGGGACAGGGCCACGATCTTCAGTACAAAGCGGGCAACTTTCATAATCCTACCTCCTCTGAAAAACTGTTGTCCCCAGTTTACACGATTGCGGGAAAAATTACAATCGTTTTTGGAAAAATTTAATTTATTTTTCGATACCGCGCCCCCGCCTCCGGAGTTACCCCCCGCTCCTCCATCAGCTGCTCCACGGTGACGAAGCAGTACCCCTTGGCCAGCAGGGCGTCCACAATGCGCAGGGCGGCCTGGGCGGAGCTGGGAAACAGGTCGTGGAGGAGGATAATGTCCCCGTCGGACACGTGTTCCGTCACAGCGGCCACAATCCGGTCGATGTCCCTGTCCTTCCAGTCCTCCGGGTCCACCGACCACAGAATCACCGGCCCGCCGCACCAGCTCTCCGCGTTCTTGTCCAAAAGCCCGTAGGGCGGACGGAGCCAGTAGTTCCCATCCCCTACCAGGCCGGTAATCAGGGCCCTGGTCTTGCCCACCTGGAGGTCGAAGTCCCGGCGGGACAGCCCCTTCAGCTCCACGTGGTCATAGGTGTGGATGCCGATCTGGTGGCCCCCGGCGGCCATGCGGCGGACCAGGTCCTCGTTGCCCGGAATGCGGTTGCCCACCAGAAAGAAGGTGGCGGGCACCTCCCGCAGCTCCAGGCCGTCCAGCAGGGGGCCAGTGGTGGAGGACCGGGGGCCGTCGTCAAAGGTAAGGGCCACCAGGGGCGGGTCCTCCAATGTGACCTCCGCCGGGCCGTCCGCCTGGAGCGCCCCCTCCGGAGCCGGGAGCATCAGCACAAGCCCCAGTGCACACAAAAAAGCCGCAAATTTTTTCCACTTCACCGCCTGCTGCCTCCTTGACGCGTTTGCTGTCAGTATGCGCGGCGGCGGGGAAAACTTACGTTGTAAATTTTCTCTGTTTCCGGTTGGGGACATCGTCCCGGCCCACCAGATAGTCCAGGCTGACGTTGTAAAAATCAGCGATCTTGATTAACGTGTCAACTTGTACATTAATCTTTCCCAGTTCATAGTCGGAATACGTGTTCGGTCTGATGTGCAAATAATTTGCAAGCTCCAGTTGCTTCTTGTCATTGTCTTCCCGCAATTCTCTGATTCGAGGAAAAAGCATATTATCACCGAAGAAAATTTACAACATCGGTAATACCGATATTGACAAAAGTCGGTATTACCGATTATAATGTCCGTGAGGTGATAGTATGTCCGATAATATACCTGATTATAAGGAAATGTATTTAACCTTGTTCAGAGCCAGCGAGGAGGCGCTGGATATTCTGATAGCCGCCCAGCGGAAATGTGAGGAGATGTATCTTTCTGCTGGCGGCGAAGAAACTGCACAGGCGGAGGAAAGGGCCGGGGAATGATTCCCCGGCCCCGTTTTCAGTCTTCTTTTTTTCCGTCTTCCAGCAGTTCTTCGACCTTCTGCTTTGCTTCCTCCAGGTCTTTGCAGCCGTCCAGAACCATACGGATCATTTTTATAATCCTGTCGAACTGCTTGTCAGTCATCTGCGATACCTCCATATTGTTTCCCCGCCACTCAAGTGCCGTCTTCACAATGAGCTACTCTTGGTCTTTCGCGTCCGCGATGGTGTCCAGCAGGTCGCACAGCTCTTCCTTGGTGTAGGTAGCTTTGTCGCTGTTTTTAAACAGACGGCGCAGGTCGTAAATGGTGGCTTTCTCGATTACCTTGTAATCTTTTTCGGTGGGCATTGCATTTACCTCCTTTTATTGCTTAGGCACAGTTTTGGTAATGGTAGCCTTGGGGTCCTCGGTGTCGAAGACGGTCTTGGCGGCGGCGGCCAGGCCGGCGATACCCTGGATTTCGGAGGGGATAATGATCTTGGTGGCCTTGCCGTTGGCGGCGGCCTGGAAGGCCTCCAGCGCCTTGATGGTGAGCACGCCCTGGCCGGGGGCGGCCTCGTTGATGAGGCGGATGGCGTCGGCGGTGGCCTGCTGGACCTTCAAAATGGCCTCCGCCTCCGCCTCGGCCTCCAGGATTTTGGCCTGCTTGGCGCCCTCGGCCTGGAGGATGGCCGCCTGCTTGGCGGCGTCGGCCCGGAGGATGGCGGACTGCTTTTCGCCCTCGGCCACCAGAATCTGGCTCTGCTTCTGGCCCTCGGCCTGGAGGATGGCCTCACGGCGCTCACGCTCGGCCCGCATCTGCTTCTCCATGGACTCCTGGATGTCCCGGGGGGGCATGATGTTCTTCAGCTCCACCCGGTTGACCTTGATGCCCCAGGGGTCGGTGGCCTCGTCCAGGAGGGCCCGCATCTTGGTGTTGATGTGGTCCCGGCTGGTGAGGGTCTGGTCCAGCTCCAGGTCGCCGATGATGTTCCGCAGGGTGGTGGCGGTGAGGTTCTCAATGGCGGCCATGGGGTTCTCGATGCCGTAGGTATAGAGCTTGGGGTCGGTGATCTGGAAGTAGACCACCGAGTCGATCTGCATGGTCACGTTGTCCTTGGTGATAACGGGCTGGGGGGCGAAGTCCACCACCTGCTCCTTCAAAGACACGTTTTTGACAATCCGCTCCACAATAGGCACCTTGAAGTGGACGCCCGCGTCCCAAACGGAGTGGAAGGTGCCCAGCCAGGTGACGACGTAGGCCCGGGACTGGGGCACGATGCGCACAATGCTTGCCAGCAGCGAGAAAATCACGATGGCAATGACAATGACGATCAGGGTGGGAATGAGATATTCCATTTTGTTTCCTCCTTATTAACTGCGGTCTGTATCCGTCTTACACAATTTCTACAATGACCTTTACGCCTTCGATGCGCAGGACCTTTACGTCCCGCCCGGCGGGGATGACCACGTCCTGGGCAGAGCGGGCCGACCAGACCTGTCCCTTTACCCGCACCTGTCCCTGGGCCTGGGCGTTGTCGATGGTCTCAGTGACCAGGGCCTGGGCGCCGATCACCCGGTCGGCGTTGGTGGCGGAGGGCTTGGATTTGAGGAGCTTGCTGCTCAGCGGCTTGAACAGGGCCAGGGCCAGGGCGGACACCCCCAGGAACACCGCGATCTGAAGCCAGAGCCCGGCCCCCAGAGCCGCTGCAAAGAGCCCCGCCAGGGCGCCCACGGCGAACCAGACGGAGACCAGGCCCACCGTTACCGCCTCGCCGATGGCGAAGACAATAAATGCAGCCAGCCAAAAAATTGTCATAGCGATCCCTCCTTTCTCGGGTCAGCAGCTGCAACCTTACATGTTTATCATATCACAGCTCTGTGAAAATTACCACTGGGTCCGACAGTTTTTTATGTATTTTAAAGAAAAGTTCCTAAGAAGCGTCAATTAAGACAGCTCCTCCAGGGCGGCGGCGAGAAGGCGGCGGTAGGCGGCCACCGCCTCTTTCGGCCCCGTCAGGGTGACGCTGCCGTCCAGCCCCAGCAGCCAGCCGAAGAACTGAGGGCTTATCACCACCGGCAGGGTGACGGTGAAGTGCTCCTCCCCGTCCGGCACCAGAATCACATCCTGGCCGAACCGGTCCCATACCAGATGGGCCTTGTCTCTCCGTCCCCGGAGGGTAATCCTTGTCTCCTGGCCGCTGTACATGCCAAAGTGCTTCTGGCCGTACTCAGCCAGCTGGAAGCCGGGGTACTGGTCCTGCCCCTCCCGCTCCAGGTTGGTGACCACGATCTCGGTCATCTTGTCCACCCGGTAGTGGCGCAGCTCCCGGTGGGTGTGGTCAAAGGCCACCAGATAGTAGTTCTCGCTGTTCCAAATCAGGCCGTAGGGGGAGACCATATACCGCTTCCCCTCCTGACGGTACACCTTGCGCCGGGCAATATCATAGTCAAAGTATTTGAAGGTGATGGCCCTCCGCCCCGCGATGGCGGCGTGGAGCTTGTCCACGTTGTAGTAGATGCTCTCGTTCATCACCTTGATCCGGCCCGAGACATACACCTGCCGCTGGAGCTGGCCCGCCTGGTGGACGCTGGCCAGCCCCTCCAGCTTGCGGATGAGGGCGTCGCTCTTCTTTTGGGTGATGAACCGGGAGGACTGCACCGCGTCCATCAGCAGCTTGACCTCGGGCAGCTCAAACTCCCGCGCCCCCACAAACCAGCCGGGGACCTTGCCCTTCCGGGACTGGACATCCAGCCCGAACAGGCGCAGGGACTCCAGGTCGTCGTAGATGCTCTTGCGTTCGGCCTTGATGTCCTGCCGGGCCAGCTCCTCGATGATCTGGGGCACCGTAAGCGGATGGTCCTCATCGGTCTTATGCAGAAGCATTTGGCACAGGTGGAGCAGCTTTGTTTTCTGATTGCAGCTTTTTGGCATTGGCTTTTTCCTCCTTTCCAGGTTTCACGCCCCAGCATAGCAAAGACAGCGTACAATAAAACGGACTTTTATGTCCAGCGCTCCCACACCTCCGGACAGTACCCCACCGTCGCCTGCCGGCCGTTGCGGACAACGGGGGTGCGGAGGAGGAGGGGGTCCTCAAAGAGCTTTTCCAGCTTGGCCTGGTCAGAGGCCAGATAGGACACCAGCACCGCGTCCGGGTGCCTGGGGTCCACCATGGCCTCCAGCCCCACCGCGTTTTTCACGCTGGCCAGCTCCCCCAGGCTCATGCCCTGCTTCTTCAGGTCCACCGCCTGGAACCTGATCCGCCGCTCCTTAAACCACCGCTCCGCTTTTTTGGTATCGAAGCACTTACTTTTGCCGAAAATCTGAATATTCATGGCTGTTCTCCCGTCTCTCTAATCTGTCCCACCAGTATACCATATTTTACTTGCCCGAACAAGATTGAAACCGGCCGCCCCCAGCCATACTAAGCCTACTGAACTGACGGAAGGATGGCGAACAGTTTGAAAGCTGTTATTATGGCGGGAGGCGAGGGCACCCGGCTGCGTCCCCTGTCCCTGGGCGCCCCCAAGCCCATGACCTCGCTGCTGGGGCGGCCGGTGATGGAGCACATCATCAATCTGCTGAAAGTCCACGGGGTAAGCGACATCTGCGTCACCCTGTGCTACAAGCCCCAGATGATTATGGATTACTTCGGCAGCGGGGACCGGCTGGGGGTGCAGCTGACCTGGTTTGTGGAGGAGGAGCCCCTGGGAACGGCGGGCAGCGTAAAAAACTGCATGTCCCACATCGGAGGGGAGGACATGCTGGTCATCAGCGGGGACTGCGTCTGCGACCTGGACCTCACCGTCCTGATGGAGTTCCACCGGCAGCAGGGGGCTCAGGCCACGCTGGGGCTCTACCACCACAAAAACCCCCTGGAGTACGGCCTGGTCCTCACCGGCAGCAATGGCCGGGTGGAGCGCTTTGTGGAAAAGCCGGGCTGGGGCCAGGTCTTCACCGACCAGATCAACACCGGCATTTACGTCCTCTCCCCCGCCGCCATGGAACGGGTCCCCCAGGACAGGCCCTGGGACTTCGGCAAGGACCTGTTCCCCGCCCTGCTCCGGGAGGGCGCCCCTCTGTACGGCCTGCCCCTGGAGGGCTACTGGTGCGACATGGGGGACTGCCGCGCCTATCTGGACTGCACCTGCGACGCCCTGTCCGGCAAGGTAACGCTGAACATGGGTCTGCCCAAGCGGGAGGCGGGGGTCTGGTCCGCCCGGCCTCTGCCCAAGGGGCTGAATCTGGTGCCCCCCTGCTGGATCGGCGAGGAGGTATCCCTGGGGGCGGGCTGTCTGATCGGGCCCCACACAGTGCTGGACCGGGGGGCCTCCGTGGGGGAAAAGGCGATGGTCCAGCGGTCCATTTTGCTGGAAAATGCCGCAGCCGGGCCCCGGAGCACCCTGTACGGGGCCATCCTCTGTAAAGACGCCTCCGCCCGGAAGGGGAGCGTTCTCAACGAGGGAGCGGTTCTGGGAGAAAACGCCCTGGCCGAAGAGGGGAGTACCCTGCTGGAACGGGTCCGCCTCTGGCCCGGCCAGACCGCCCCTGCCGCCTGCCGGCTGGCCCGGTCCATCACCAGCGGGAGCCAGAAGGGCGTGCTCCGCTTTGGGGACAGCGGCGTCATCCGTGGGGTGCTGGGGGAGGACACGGGCCCGGAGGCCCTGCTCACCCTGGGCAGCATTTTAGGGCAGGAGGGCCAGGTGGGAATCGGATGCTCCCCCACGCCCGGAGCGGGAATGCTGGCCCGGGCCGCGGCGGTGGGGGCCGCTGCCGCAGGGGGCGAAGTGCTCACCCACGCCCTCTCCAGCCCCGTCCAGGGGGCGGCGCTGGCCGCCTTTCAGCAGATTCCGGTCTCCCTCTTTGTGGAGGAGAGTGAAAATACCGTCTACCTCCACCTCTTCGATCAAAGCGGCCTGCCCCTGGGCCGGGCCCGGGAGCGGAAGCTGGAGCACGCCCTCCTCCAGGGGGAGGTGCGGCGGACGAGGGGGGATAAGGTGGGCCGATTGCGGCAGCTGGATTTTTCCCAGGAGCAGTGGGCCAAACAGACGGCGGCAGAGGCCGGCCTCCACCGCCCCTCCCTGCGCCGGGTGACCGTGGCGGTGGGAGACACCACGCCGGAGGACCGGGCCCTCCGGGCTGCCCTGGCCGCCCTGGGATGCAGGCTGGAGAAGGAGTGGCGGCCCGGCATCGCCGCCTTCCACGCCCAGCGGGGCGGCTTCTCCCTCACCGCCCAGGACGAACGGGGGGCATTGGCAGACCCGGGCCAGCTGCTTGCCCTGGCCGTCCTCATTGAGATGGAAAACGGCTCCGGGAAGGTGGCCGTCCCCGCCGGGGCCAGCGCCGCAGTGGAGCTGGTGGCCGCCGGGTATGGAGGGACCGTTCTCCGCCTGGACCGTGACGGAGACCAGGCCCGGGCGCTCTATGCCGTCCAGCCCTGGCTGCGCCAGGCCCCCGCTGCGGCGGTGCGCATCTGTTCCCGGATGGCTGTCTCGGGGCAAAAGCTGGAGGCATTGGCGACCAAGACGCCCCGCTTCTCCGCCTGGAGGCGGGAGGTCCCCCTGTCCTCCGACCGGGGACGGGTGATGCAGGCACTGGCCCGGGAGCAGTCCCGCCAGCCCGCCGGGGAGGGACTGCGGATGCGCACCGGCAGCGGCTGGGTCTACCTCACCCCCATCGCCCGGCGCTCCGCCCTGCGGGTCATCGCCGAGGGCCCCGACTTGGAGCTGGCCGCCGAGCTGTGCGACTTCTACGCCGGCCGGGCGGCGGAAATCGACCGGTCGATCTCTGAGCAATGTGCACAAGAGGAGAACAAGAATCTGTAATTTTGTTCTTAAGAAACGCATAGTATACTTTTCAGGAAAAGTGTGGTAAACTATAGGCGCTTATTATGTTCTCTTCCTGTAGGGGTGGCCTGTGGCCGCCCGCAAAACAGGCTGGAGAACACGGGCGGCCACAGGCCGCCCCTACACGCGATTTAAACGCCGAATGGGGCAGGGAGCCGTCTCCCGCCCCGGCGTCTAAATATATGTTCCGCTCCTCCACCCGTAACGCAGGCGGGGACAGGGCCGGAAGCTCAACTTAGACAGAGATTCATCCGAAGGCGAAGGGACCGCGCACCCAACCGGCGAGGCAGGGCCGGGGCGGGGCAGTCCTTCGTCTAAGTGCTGTGCTGTCTCACAACCAGAGGGCCGCCGAGGGCGGCGGCCCCTACATAGCTATTGAAAAAGGAGAAATTATGGCAGAAAAACTGAAAATCATTTCCCTTGGCGGTCTCAACGAGATCGGCAAGAACCTTACCGTCTACGAGTACGGAAACGACATCATCGTAGTGGACTGCGGCATGGGCTTTCCCGACGACGACATGTACGGCATCGACGTGGTCATTCCCGATGTCACCTACCTGATTAAAAACCAGAGCAAAATCCGGGGCATCTTCATCACCCACGGCCACGAGGACCACATCGGGGCCCTGCCCTACGTCCTGCGGTCCATCAACGCCCCCATCTACGCCACCCGCATGTCCGCCGGCCTCATCAAGCTGAAGCTGGAGGAGCACCGCCTTATGGACCGGACCAAGCTGATTACCTGCGAGTCGGGCCAGGTGGTCAAGGCGGGGCGGTTTACCGTGGAGTTTATCCACGTGAACCACTCCATCGCCGACGCGGTGGCCTTTGCCATCAAGTGCCCGGTGGGCACCTGCATCCACACCGGCGACTTCAAAATCGATGCCACCCCCATCCAGGGGGGCATGATGGACCTGGCCCGCCTGGGCGAGCTGGGCAAGGAGGGGGTGCTGGCCCTGCTGGCCGACTCCACCAACGTGGAGCGCTCGGGCTACACCCGCTCCGAGCGGAGCGTGGGGGCCTCCTTCGACGCCCTGTTCCGGGGCTGTGAGGAGCGGATTATCGTCACCACCTTCGCCTCCAACGTGGACCGCATCCAGCAGGTCATCGACGTGGCCGCCCGGTACGGGCGGAAGGTGGCCGTCACCGGCCGGTCCATGGAGAACGTGATGCGGGTATCCGCCGAGCTGGGCTATATGAACATCCCCGACGGCATCCTCATGGACCTGAACCACATCAAGTCCCTGCCCAAGGACCGGGTGTGCATCATCACCACCGGCAGCCAGGGCGAAACCATGTCCGCCCTCACCCGCATGGCCTTCAACACCCACCGGCAGGTGGACCTGCTCCCCGGCGACCGGGTCATCATCTCCGCCTCCGCCATCCCCGGCAACGAGAACGCCATCGGCAACGTGGTCAATGAGCTGTACCGCAAGGGCGTGGAGGTGATGAACGAGCGGGAGCTGGCCCTCCACGTCTCCGGCCACGCCTGCCAGGAGGAGCTGAAAATCGTCCACGCCCTGGTCAAGCCCAGGTTCTTCGTCCCCGTCCACGGGGAGCAGCGGATGCTCCAGATTCACAGCCGGCTGGCCCAGCAGATGGGGATGGACCCCAACCGCATCCTCATCAGCGACATCGGCCGGGTGATGGAGTTCACCCCCAGCTCCGCCAAGATCACCGGCACCGTCACCGCCGGGCAGGTCTTTGTGGACGGCTACGGCGTGGGCGACGTGGGCAGCGTGGTCCTGCGGGACCGCCGCCACCTGGCCGAGGACGGCATGATCGTGGTGGCCCTGTCCATGTCCGGAGAGGACGGCGGTCTGGTGTCCGGGCCGGACATCATCACCCGGGGCTTCGTCTATGTGAAGGAGTCCGAGGGGCTCCTGGAAGAGCTGCGCCAGGTGGCCCTGGAGGCCCTCCGTCACGTGGATACCCGCTATGCCACCGACTGGTCCGCCATCAAGGGGGCCATCAAGGGCGACCTGTCCGGGTATCTGTACAAGAAGACAAAACGCTCCCCCATGATCCTGCCTGTTATCATGGAGGTGTAAATAAAAATCCACCGGCTTTTGCCGGTGGATTTTTGTTTACTCGCTGTAGGGCTTATCACTCTCGATGAACACGCCGTTCTCGTTGCTGTAACCCACGTTGAAGCCCAGGGCCTTGCCCAGGTCGCGGAGCTTGAAGTAGTTGTAGCCGCCGCCGTTGTCGTCGGTGAGGGTGATGGCCGTCATGGCCACGTCCTTACCGTCGATTTTGACGGTCTGCGCCCCGCCGGTGTAGGCCCGGTCACCGGAGTAGGGGGTGGTCATTTCAGTGCCGCCCGCCTGGTAGGGCTGGCCGGTGGTCAGGCTGATGGTGCCGTCATACCCCACGGCGAACTGGGCCTTGGTGCCGTTGAGGACGTAGGCCATGTCACGGAGCTTGATGTAGTTGGTCAGGTTGCCGTTGGCGTCCTTCAACGCGTACATCTGGAACTCCACCGCCTTGCCGTCTACGGTGACGGTCTGGGTGCTGGCAATGGCCGTTCCGCTGGCGGGGATGTCCTCCACCGTGACGGCGGGGTCGGTGGGAGTGGTGGGCTTGGTATCGACGGGCTGTTCAGGCTGGCTCTCGGAGATAATGATTAAAGCCTGGGTTGAACCGTAAGCGTTCGACCAACTCTCACTGATGCAGTAGGTTCCGGGCTGGGAGAGGGTGACGGTCGACCCGATCTCGATAGAGGGAGAGGACCAGAAGTATTCCTCATGGGTATCCTCATCCTGAGAATAGTACTCCCGGATGGTACAGGGGTCCTTTCCATCAAAATAAATCATACCCTCGAAGAAAGCAGCATTTTCCTGGAGTACGGTAATAGACTTGTCCGCCTCGTTATAAGTCACCTTATCCACACAAAGGGTGTCCACGCCGCCCTCAAACTCGCCGCCCGCGATATATTGAAGCGTTTCTTCTTTGGTACATCCCTCTGTCAGTGTGACCTTCACAGGGGAGGTGGAGGCATAGACTGGATAAGGACCGGTGAGTGTGTCCTCCCATGCCTCATAAAAGACGCCCGTCTCTGTCAGGCCGTCGGATTCCAGGCGGAGGGAGGATTCCTTCTCCTCCCCGGCAGGGGCTGTGCGTGAACCGGACACATTCAGACCAGAGCTGTCTTTCACATCGACATATTGCACATAAATGGTCTTTTGCTCTGCGGCAAAAGCGGGTAAGGTCAGACCCAGACACATAATCAGGGCCAGCGCGAGGGACAGGGTTTTCTTTTTCATGTGATCCTTCCTCTCATATGTTTTTAGGGAGTTTTCTCAGCGGTTCCGCCCAGGAGAGGGTCCCAATGAGGAGATTGAGGCCCTCTCCAGGGTGTTTTCCGCCGAGACAAACAAAAGCGGCGCAGGATAATCTATCCCACACCGCATCTATCCAGACACAAACCCTCAAACCGGCACTTGTAAACAAGGAGGAAATCCAGTATAATGAGGGCTGGCGCAGCAAAGCTGTTGTGTGGGAGGGGTCTTCTCCCGCATAGGGGTGTGGGGCGGTTCCAGCGCCCCACGCCTTGCCTTTATTTGCCTCGTGACATTACTATAACACAGTTCGGCGGAAGATACAAGGAAATTTTTACCGCCCGGCCCCCAAACGGGACCGGGCGGTTCTCTTATTCCTTCTCAATGTCCATCATCAGCCCCACCCGGCGCTGGTGGCGGCCGCCCTCAAACTCTGTGCTGAGGAAAACGTCCACAATCCGCTCGGCCAGCATGGGGCCGGTAACTCCCGCCCCCAGGGCCAGCATATTGGCGTCGTTGTGCCGGCGGGTCATCTCGGCGGACAGCACGTCGCCGCACAGGGCGCAGCGGATGCCCTTTACCTTGTTGGCGGATATGGAGATGCCGATGCCCGTGGTGCAGATGACAATCCCCCGGCCGCACCGGCCGTCCGCTACCGCCTGGGCCGCGGCCTTGCCGAATATGGGGTAGTCACAGCTGTCTGTGCTGTCAGTGCCAAAATCCTCACAGGTGATCCCTTTTGCGGCCAAATAAGCTTTCAAATGCTCCTTGAGCTGGTAGCCGCCATGGTCAGACGCAATGGCGATCATAATCCTTCCTCCCATCAGAGGGCCTCAACAGGCCGTTTTCTCTCTCATTGTACCGCTTTTCCCTCTTTTTTGCAACTGCCAATTCGCTTTTGTTTCTCGTGGCAAAAAAACTTGTAGTTCCCGCCCCCTGCGGGGGCGGGAACTGCGAAAAAGAATCAGGGGATCAACTGCCAATTCGCCTACCGCTGATATTCAAATTCCAGGTCGTACAGGGACACGATGTCCCCGTCCTTGATGCCCATGGCCTCCAGCTTGTCGAACAGCCCCGACTGGCGCAGCTTCTGGTCAAACCAGTTCCGGCTCTCGTAGTCGCTGAAATTGACGTTGGCGATGAGCCGCTGGAGCCAGGGGGCGTCCACCACCCAGGTGCCGTCGAACTCCTCAATGTTGACCTCCCCGGCGGTGTCCACCTCCGGGGGCCGCTCCACATAGGTGGGCTCATACACCGCCACGGGGGGCAGCTCCTGGAGAAGCCGGGCGGTTTTCTGCACCAGCTCCCGGGTGCCCTGGTGGGCGGCGGCGGACAGCTCAAAGAGCTCCAGCCCCAGGCCCTCCACGTGGGCCCGGAGGGCGTCCAGCAGGGCGGGGTCCCCCATGATGTCCACTTTGTTGGCGGCCACGATCATCTTCCGGGAGGCCAGCTCGGGGGAATATTGCTTCAGCTCCTCGTTGATGGCCTCAAAGTCGGCCACCGGGTCCCGTCCCTCGGAGCCGGACACGTCCACCACGTGGATGAGCAGCCGGCAGCGGTCGATGTGCCGCAGGAAGTCGTGGCCCAGGCCGGCCCCCTCCGCCGCCCCCTCGATGATGCCGGGGATGTCCGCCATGACGAAGGAGACCCCCTCCTCCACATAGACCACCCCCAGGTTGGGGAAGAGGGTGGTAAAGTGGTAGTTGGCAATTTTGGGCTGGGCCCGGCTGACCACGGAGAGGAGGGTGGATTTGCCCACGTTGGGAAAGCCCACCAGCCCCACGTCGGCCAGCAGCTTCAGCTCCAGCACCACGTCCCGGCTCTGGCCGGGCAGGCCCGCCTTGGCGAAGCGGGGCACCTGCCGGGTGGGGGTGGCAAAGTGCTGGTTGCCCCAGCCTCCCCGGCCCCCCCGGCACAGGACAAAGCGGTCCGTCCGTGACATGTCCTGGATAATCTCCCGGGTCTCGGCGTCCCGGATGACGGTGCCCCGGGGCACCCGGATAACGAGGTCCTCCCCGTCCTTCCCGGTGCACCGCTTGCCCGCGCCGTCGGCCCCGTTGCCCGCCACGTATTTGCGCTTGTACCGAAAATCCATCAGGGTGGACATGTGGTCGTTGACCTCCACCACAATATCCCCGCCCCGGCCGCCGTCGCCCCCGTCGGGTCCGCCGTTGGCCACGTACTTCTCCCGGTGGAAGGACACCACGCCGTTGCCCCCGTTCCCGGAGCGGACGGTGATCTTCGCCGTGTCTACAAAGGGTGCTGCCATCTCGGGCACCTCCTTACTGTTTTCGCTTCTCCCCTCCGGAGGTGGGGAGAGCAGTGAAAGACTTCTTAGAACTCCAGCAGGTTCAGGCCCACAGAATCGCTGAATTTCCGTCCAATCTCACCGTCCCAGACCTGCAAAAACAGTTCCAGGGTGGCGCTGATGGTACAGGCGGACAAATGGCCGGCGTGGACCTCACCGGTGACCGGATTGCCGATGGTAATGTGCAGGTGGAGGTAGGGCTTCCCCTCCTGGCGGGTCACGTTGCCCACCAGGGCGGAAATCTCATACTGCCCCTGATACCGCCGGGAGTAGTATTTCTTCTCCGCCGTGTCAAAAATTCCGATGGTCACGTCGTTGGCCGCCCCCAGGGCGGAGACCGTCCCCAGCCGGACGCCCTCCCGCTCCACCAGCCGGGTCAGGCAGTCGACCACCTCTTCGCCGGGGTCCAGGCGCAGGGCGTAGCCCTGGGGAAATTTTCTGTATTCCATATCAATCCCTCATTTCTTTTATTGTGCAGCCTTCAGCAGCCCGTCAAAAAAGCCGCAGGCGTTTTTCAGGTCGGTTTCGTTGGGGCGGCCCTTGGCAATGCCGCCCACCAGCTTGAAGGGGCCGAAGGTGTCGTAGCCCTTGCAGCCAAAACATCCCACAACCTGGGCCCCCTTGGCTTTCACCTCCGCCTCAATGGCCTTGATGTTGTTTCTGCCGCCGTAGGTAGACAGGAAAAACACCTTCTTGCCCTGGGGCAGGTTGTTTTTTACAAAGTCCAGCACACTCTGGTGAAATGTTCCATAGTAGATGCCCGAGGCAAAGCCGATGAGGTCATAGCCGCTCAGGCCGGCGGACTTGACGTCCTGGGCGTCGATGAGGGTGACATCCCGGCCCTGGGCCACGGCCTCCACCAGCTTCCTGGTGTTTCCGTGGTGGGCAGAGTAGTAGACAATGGCAGTTTTCATAGTTGGCAGTCTCCTATTTTCCGGTCCTTGAAGTAGTATTCCCGGTCGCGGCCGTCCACCTCCCGCAGAATTTTGCAGGGATTGCCCACGGCCACCACGTGGTCGGGCAGGTCGTGGGTGACTACGCTGCCGGCGCCTACCACCACATTGTCCCCAATGGTGACGCCGGGCACCACAACCACGTTGGCCCCCAGCCAGCAGTTGCGGCCGATACGGATGGGGGCGTTGTACTGATAAGCCTGCTCCCGCAGCTCCGGGAGGATGGGGTGGCCCGCCGTGGCCAGCACCACGTTAGGGCCGAACTGGGTGTAGTCCCCCACGTAGATGTGGGTGTCGTCCACCAGGGTCAGGTTGAAGTTGGCGTAGATGTTTTTCCCGAAGTGGACGTGTTTCCCGCCCCAGTTGGCGTGGAAGGGAAGCTCGATGTAGCAGTCCTCCCCCACCTCGGCGAACATCTCTTTGAGCATGGCGGCCTTCTCCTCCAGCTGGGAGGGCCACAGTTGGTTGAACTCGTGGAGCTTGTCCAGGCATTTCAGCTGCTCCCGCTGGAGGGACGCGTCCCCGGGGAGGTACAGCATTCCGCTGTGCTGTTTTTCGCGGATATCCATAGAAAACCCTCCTTTTCAAGAAGCAACATGCTTTTTATGATATTGGATAAATTCTCCTTTTGTGAAATTCGGAAGAAATCCATATTCATCCAGAATTAATTTTATCATTGCAGCGGTCTTTGCCTGAGTATTGATGCTTTTTGCCGGATTAAACTCAATATCGGTAAAATAATTATAATCGGAAATCTGGCTGATTTCATCTGTCGCAAGCGAGTCCTTCACTGCGGCAAAATAAATGTAATCATAAAACACTGTCATGGGAATCAGTGGAAAATCTTCATTTTGATAACGAAACGCCCTCAAAGGCCCGGAATTTTTTAATCTCTCATCCCGTTTTGCCTCTTTTGGCGATACCTCCAGCAAATCAAGATAGGGACCACCGTTTTCAAACACCTTTGCGCTTTGAAAAATGTTTTCCAGCGTATACTGGTTTAATTTAAGGTTGAAGGCGCTCAGCTTTGTCCCCAGCGATTCTTTGCTTTTTGTGCTGACCTCCAGCGGCCTGGCTGCCGCATCTATCCTCCGTATCGCATCATGCAGGCTCTCGATGGATTTTTGCTTTTGAGATATAGAAAATCCAGGAAACCACTCAAAAGAGTACATTTTGCTCACAACTATCCCATTATGGACATAGAATACAGGTCGCTCGGCCATTTCCAACCTCCTGTCATACAGAAAAAGGATTCAAGAAAAGCCGCAAACGGTAATCGTTTGCGGCTTCCTGTTGATGATTACTCCGCGGCGGCTTCCTCCACGATGGAGACCTGCTTGCGGTCCTTGCCCAGGCGCTCAAACTTCACACGGCCGGACTTCATGGCGAACAGGGTGTCGTCGCTGCCCTTGCCCACGTTGACGCCGGGGTGGATATGGGTGCCCCGCTGGCGGACCAGGATGTTGCCGGCCAGCACAAACTGGCCGTCGCCCCGCTTCACGCCCAGCCGCTTGGCCTTGGAATCACGGCCGTTGCGGGTGGAGCCCACGCCCTTTTTATGGGCGAAAAACTGTAAACCGATATTCAGCATCTCTTACACCTCCAAGACGGTAATATTTTCAGGGTACTCCTCTGCCAGCCGGACGCAGTGGACCATGAGGGCGGCCAGAAGGGTCTGGCAGACGCTCTCGCTGTCCGGGTCCAGGGCCTTGGGGAGCTTGAGGGAGATGAACGCGTCCTTGTCCCGCACCTTCACCGGAGCCTCCAGCCCCAGCACGTCGTTGACGGCGCACTCGGTCATGCGGACGGCGCTGGTCAGGGCGGCGCAGACGATGTCCTCCCCCTGGGGGGCGTAGCCGCTGTGTCCCTTCATCTCAAATCCGGTGAGGCGGCTGCCCTCAGAATAAAAGCTTACGGTGGTCATCAGGCCTTGATGGCGCCAATCTCCACCTTGGTGTAGGGCTGACGGTGGCCCTGGCGCTTACGATAGCCCTTCTTGGGGGTGTACTTGAAGATACGGATCTTCTTGCCCTTGCCGTTCTTGACCACGGTGGCAGCCACGGAAGCGCCCTCCACGGTGGGAGCGCCGAAGGTAGCCTTGTCCCCGTCCAGAACTGCCAGCACCTGGTCGAAGGTGACGGTCTGGCCGGCCTCGGCCTCCAGCTTCTCGATGAAGAGGGTGTCGCCCTCCGCCACCTTGTACTGCTTGCCGCCGGTCACGATGATTGCCTGCATAGTATTCAACTCCTTTATCACGGGCTCGCTCTCATAGGCGGGGTCGCCCCACTTGTGTGCCCATTCAACGCGGCCTTAGTATTTTACCAACGGGACAGGCGGTTGTCAAGTGGTTTTCCCAGGTTTTTCGAGATTTTTCTGTAGGGGCGGCCTGTGGCCGCCCGCATAAACCCCCATCTGTCAACGGCGGGCGGCCACAGGCCGCCCCTACACTTGCTTTTCTGAAACCCCCGTGATAAAATGAGGAAAAATCGAGGAGGCGGTACCATGAAATTCAAGCCGGAACTCCCCGGCGCTGTCCTGCCCGCAGAGGTGCTGGAACAGGACTACGCCCAGGCCAAAAATATGGACGGGCTCCACCTGGGGGAGCAGTGCCTCTTCTTCCGGAGGTTTTCCGGGACCTCCTACCTCCCCTACGGCCAGATTGTCCGGGCCTGGCTGCGGCAGGAGGAGGTCAAAGCCCGGATGTGCTGCGCCACCGCCAACTTTGACCAGTTCTATGTGGTGCTCTCCTGCGCCGACGGCCGGGAGCGCCGGGGGCGGGTGGTGAATAAGGACGGCGGACAGCGGTGCCTGGACCACATCGCCGCCTGTAACCCGGAGGTCAAAATCGGCTATGTGAAGCCGGGAGAAGCATAAGGGGCCGCCCCCAGGGCGGCCCTCTTCCGTTTACCAGAGCTTATCCTCATAGGGCGTGCTCTCCACGCCCTTCGCCTGAAGTTTTTCCACCATACGGTCCAGCGGGCCCCGCCACAGCTTCTGGAACCACTCTGCCTCCCCGAACCAGCGCACCAGCGTGGGGCTGACGGCGTAGTACAGCCGCACAAACGCCCGGCCGTACCAGTGTTCTGCCAGCGTATCGTCCCGGAACCGCCGCAGGGTCCAAACCTGGGGGCAGTCGTAGGAGCGGTACACCGCCGTGGCGACGTAACAGCCGCCGGCAGGTTGGGGCGGCTGCTCATAGTGGATATCCTTTTCACGGATGGTTTCCATGCTGCCGTCCATATATATAACGTCGATCTGCACAATTTTTACGGTACAAATGGAAAAATTATACCACTGGCTCTCCCATATTGAATTCATATTGTTGGCGCCTGGATTGATCGGGCCTGTAATTTTCAGCCATTTATTGGTTTCCCCTCCAATTGAGCTGGGCGCTACATCATTTACCGCATTGTAGGGAATCACTTCAAAGATGACATACTTGATCGTCTTTTCTGAATCGTTCTTGATGGAAATTAAAACTCCGACGCCGCCTGCGGTGTCGGGTCCCGCAGTCCATCGTTTTATACCTCCATCTACGATTTCAATGTGCCCAGGATTTGGCTGCCCATAAACAATCATGCCTTTTCTCCTTCCATGTCATTTACAGCGGCCTCGGAACACACGCCCGAGGCCGCCGGAGAAAGCAAAAACACTGCGCAGGGTAAGCCTGCACAGTGTGAAAAAGCATGATCCACATACGACAAAGCCGGCACAGAGGAAAACGATAAAATCCCCCTTTACAAACAGAGGCGAAATATCGTATAATACCTGTGCGGTGCGGTTGGTCCGTTGCGTAGGTGTGGGTTCTTTCACCTGTGCAGGCTTGCGGGTGTTGCTACCACCCGTAAGCTGCCGCATTTTTGTTTTCTGCGTCGATTATAACAAATCGTGCCCTGCAATGCAAGAGCGGATTTCATGAATCGGGAAATTTCTTCCTGAAAAAGCGAGCTGGCTGACCAATTTCCGGGTCAGCCAGCTTTTTCATTGAAAAACTCAGGCGATATTCAGCTTGTGGTTCTTGGCGAAGAACAGGAAGGCCAGCATCAGCACAACGGCGATGGGCAGGGAGATGATGCCGGGGGCGCCGGCGGTCACCAGCACGCCGGCGATGAGGTAGGCCACACCGGACACCACCGCGCAGGAGATGGCGTAGGGCAGCTGAGTGGACACGTGGTTGACGTGGTCGCACTGGGCGCCGGCGGAGGCCATGATGGTGGTGTCGGAGATGGGGGAGCAGTGGTCGCCGCAGACGGCGCCGGCCATGCAGGCGGAGATGCAGATGATGGCCATGGGGTTGCTCATGTCAAACACGCTCTGCACAATGGGGATGAGGATGCCGAAGGTGCCCCAGCTGGTGCCGGTGGCAAAGGCCAGCAGGCAGCCCACCGCGAAGACGATGACGGGCAGGAACATCTGGAGGGCGGAGGCGGAGCGGACGAAGTCGCGGACAAAATACTTGGCGCCCAGGGAGTCGGTCATGCCCTTCAGGGACCAGGCAAAGGTGAGGATGAGGATGGCGGGCACCATGGCCTTGAAGCCCTCGGGGATGCAGCCCATCATCTCCTTAAAGGACATGGACTTGCGGACAAAGTAGTAGATGAAGGCGAAGAGCAGACCGAAGGCGGAGCCCAGCATCAGGCCCACGGAGGCGTCGGAGTTGGAAAAGGCGTCTACAAAGCTCTCGCCGGAGAAGAAGCCGCCGGAGTAAATCATGCCGATGACGCAGGCCACCACCAGCACCAGAATGGGCAGCACCAGGTCCAGGACGATGCCCTTGGACTCGTCGCTCTCCTCGTCCAGCATGGCGTAGGGGTTGGAGCCGGAGAACAGGTCGCCCTCCTCCAGGGCGTTCTTCTCAAACCGGGCCATGGGACCAAATTCCACCCTCATCAGCACCATGCCCACCATCATCACTACAGTGAGCAGGGCGTAGAAATTGTAGGGGATGGCCTGGATAAACAGGTTCAGGCCCTGGCCGTCCTCGGCGAAGGAGGCCACGGCGGCCGCCCAGGAGGAGATGGGGGCGATGATGCAGATGGGGGCGGCGGTGGCGTCGATGAGGTAGGCCAGCTTGGCCCGGGACACGTTCTGCTTGTCGGTGACAGGGCGCATCACGGAGCCCACGGTGAGGCAGTTGAAGTAGTCGTCAATGAAGATCAGGCAGCCCAGCACAATGGTGGCCAGCTGGACCCCGGCCCGGGATTTGATGTTCTCCTTGGCCCAGCGGCCGAAGGCGGCGGAGCCGCCGGCCTTGTTCATCAGGCACACCAT
>ERZ779633.170-NODE-170-length-25080-cov-10.854026_pt1 | contig 25080 bp, 17 predicted proteins | sample MGYA00514195_ERZ779633 | MGnify/ENA primary metagenome ERZ779633 (study PRJEB29562, sample SAMEA4376707) | mouse gut metagenome | isolation source: Cecum | study: EMG produced TPA metagenomics assembly of the A DSS colitis mouse model was used to assess the...
CACTCCCGACGGCACTGTGCTCACCGGCAAGGTCAACTACGTCAGCGTGACCAGCGCCAAGCCCTTCGCTCACGCCATCAGCTGGACTCAGGCCACTTCCGTTGGCTCTCAGAACGACGGTTGGATCGTGGAGCTGGGCGAGCGGCTGTACGACGGCAAGCTGCAGCTGACCGAGGATATCGATGTCTTCGGCCGCCCCTCCCGCAAGTGGGAGTTTGACGGCAAGGGCATCGGCACCTACGCCAAGAAGGAGCTCATGGACAAGGAGTACGTGGGCAAGGTGACCGGCAAGGACCTGCACGACCTGCTGGGCTCCACCACCATCAAGGACTACGATGTCTACTGCTTCGTTGACGGCCTGTACACCGACGAAGCCGGCGCTAAGGCCGACCTGGGCTGGACCTCTAACTCCAGCATGGGCGCCTACTTCAACGCCGCCGACATGAACAAGAACAACAAGGCGGCCGTGGGCGGCACCGGTACCGGCACCCTGACCCAGGTCTTTGTGGACCATGACAGCGACGAGGTCTTTGTGGTGGTCATCAACACCTACCTGGCCATTGCCAAGAAGGACTACGACGCCAAGAAGGAAGAGGCCGGCATCACCGCCTACGCCATCGAGAAGGGCGTTAACACCAAGGAGTATGTCAAGAACGCCAGCCGTACCGCCAACAAGAGCGTCTCCTTTGAGCTGGCTGTGGAGGACTTCCCCTCCGTCGTTGACATCAAGAAGGACGATCCCCTGCTGATCACCGTGGCCGACGGCGAGGTCCAGAGCTACAAGATCGCTGAGACCCTGTCCGGCGTGACCATCTCCGCCTTCAAGCTGCGGGACAAGGTGGTTGTGGACGGCGCTGACTACAACTACACCACCACCGCCCTGTACAACAACACCGACGACATCAACAAGGATTGGACCAACAGCACCATCTCCAATCTGAAGGACCGCACCTACAATATCTATCTGGATACCTACGGCAACCTGATCGGTATTGAGGAGGTCGAGGCCAAGAAGAACTACGTGTTTATCACCGGCATCGACCTGAATGGCAGCTACCGCGCCAATCAGACCGCCGATGTCTCCGCCATCTTCCTGGACGGCACCATGGACTCCATCAAGGTGAACATGACCCGCAGCGAGTGGAAGAACACCCCCGCCGGCAAGCACCCCGACTCCATCCTGAACACCTGGTGCACCTACACCAAGAGCGGCGACGTGTACACCCTGAAGGAAGTTGTCCCCGTCAATGCCGACGGCACCGGCCGCCCCGGCACCAACTACGTTGATGCTGACGGCACGACCGTGAAGAACGAGACTGGCCTGGCCCAGTACAACCACATCTGGTACAATGCTGAGCCCGCCTTTGCCAAGATCGACGCCAAGAACTACCGTATGCGCGGCGCTAATGTTGGCACCAACAATGATTACTACAGCGTCTACGGCGACAGCAGCACCGTGTACCTGACCGCCAAGCTGGGCGAGCTGGTCACTGACGGCCCCAACTACGGCATCATCAAGGATGTGGCCTCTGTCACCACCGGCATCGAGAACGCCAACCTGACTGTGTGGGATACCGCCACCGCCGTGGGTAAGGCCGACGATCCCAAGGTCAAGGGCGTTGCCCCCATTGCCCGTGACACCTCCCGCGGCGTGTATACCCTGTACAACGACGACGGCATCATCATCGCCGCCGTGGTGGTGGGCGAGGACGCCGGCACCGCCAAGGACCTGGTCTATGTCAGCAGCTCCACCATGAGCCTGGAGGCCGACAACGGCGGCAGCGCCAAGGCGGCTGGCGACGGCCTGTGGACCTGGAGCCGTGAGGTCATCCGCAACGGCGAGAAGGTCACCCTCTACGAGGTGGGCGACGACTCCAGCCAGCCCAAGCACCTGAACCAGATGAAGCAGTACCACTGGTATCAGATTCGCACCAACGGCGACGGCAACGTCATCGAGGCCACCGAGGCCGGCTCTGCGCTGACCGTGTACGACGGTATCCGCACTGGTGCTTCCCAGTATGTCACCGCGTACGAGAATATCAACGACGCCGTTGAGAAAGAGGGCGTGGACACCGTTGTGTACCTCACCAACGGCGGACCCAGCGCCGCCGGCTTCGAGAACCAGGAGCTGAAGGTCAAGGGCGACAACACCCTGGCTGTCACCGACCTGGAGGGCTCCGGCATCCACTTCAGGCCCAACGACGTGAACGTGGTGCTGGTGTACTACAACCGCAACATCAAGGAGATGGACGTGTGGGCCGGCGAGGGCGTCGACGATCTGAAGGATATGGTCGACGAGGTCAACGCCAATAACGGCTACCGCACCGCTGAAAAGGGCCAGTACTACTACGTCAGCGCCCTGATCGAGGGCGGCTTCGCCACCACCATCGTCATCTACGACTCCTTCAACGACTACAACCGTCCCGGCGACAAGGTGCCTGTCAGCACTGGCAACGTAGTCAACAGCGAGGCTTTCAAGAACAACGCCAAGGCTCTGAGCACCATCGACGGCGAGGCCTACATCAGCGCGATTGGCCAGCCCGTCGTAAGCTTCACCGCTAAGGCTCCCGCCTGGGCCGCCGGTACTGTTACCTTCAATTACAACCTGTATGTGAATGACCGGCTGACTAAGGCTTATACCGGCATCTCTGCCGGCAGCATTGGCGTCAACCAGGCCGTGAGCTATCCCATGACGGTGGACAACAGCTTCGGAATTGGCATCCTGAAGGATACTGACACCGTCCGCGTGGAGATCACCGACGTGACCTACGGCAAGGTCAAGGTCCAGTATGTGGACGCCGCTGATACCACTAAGACTGTTGCTGTTACCAACAGCTCCACCAAGGAGATTGCCGTTGGTAATATGACGAACGTGAATCAGCTGGTGGTCAAGGTCGACGAGAGCAAGGCCACCTATACCGCTGCGAAAGTGGCCGGTGTGGACGGTGTGACCCTTACCGGTGGTGCGGCGATTGACACATCCACCTCTATGAAGAGTTCTTCTGAGGAAGAGGTCTTTAGCAACATCACTACGGCCACCGTCAATGGCAATGGCTATGTCACCGTCAAGCTGACTCTCACTGGTGCTGTGGCTGTGATTCCTGACTATGCCGTGAAGGTTGCTGGTACCGCAGCTGCTAAGAATTATAACCTGGAGAGCATCACCAGTGGTGTGCCCGCCGCGTATACCGATGGTTCTGGCAACATCAAGCTGACTGTTGCACCCGAAACTGCCAGTGTTAAGGAGGGTTCTCCTGTCCGCTACATCTTCACCCTGGATCACTTCGCCACCAAGGGCGATGGTCTGACTTATGCGTATGTCGTGGACTACAAGATCGATGGTGTGGCTCAGTCGAGCATTACTCTCGATCCTAAGGGCGGAGCCACTGCGACCGTGACCAAGTATGTCGGTCTCGCCTCTGCTGACGTTGACCTGACTGACATTAAGGTTACTGAGATCAAGGCTGGCTTCTATGCCGAGTCTGCCAAGGTGCTGAAGGATGCCGCTGGCGACGCTAAGATCGTGGAGATCACCTTTACCGATAACCTGGATGTGGACACGATCAAGCTGGATGCGGGCCACTTCACTACGATTACCAGCAACGCTGTAGTCGCGAACGAGAGTTATGCCAACGGTAAGGTCCTGCATCTGGTGTTCACCAATGCGGTTGCAGATGGCAACAGCTTCACCCTGGACGGCGTTGTGTATGCCGCCGGGACAACCAGCCATGAGAAAGCCTGCACAGTGAGCATTGCAACCGATGCCACAAACACCGATGTCGGTCTTAAGGCAACTATCGCCATGATTCCCTAAGCAGACATTTGTTTACGCAACTGTCGCTTATAGAGAGGCCCCGGGCGAAAGCCCGGGGTCCCTTTTTCATCTGCTCTTATCCAACAGCGCAACAACGGCATAGACATTGCCGTTTCTGTTCAATACTGAGGAATTTGTGTCCGTCTGCCAGCTGAGGCCCCGAGAGGACCAGTTGGGCAAGGCTTTGATGTTGCCGTAGTCCCCGGCGGCGCAGACAGTGCCGCGGACAAAGAATGCGCGGTCCATGCCGTTCACCAGCTGGACGTACACGAACACGGGGTACGCCGGGAAAGACAGGCTTTTGCTGATCGAGCCGTCGCCGGTGTAGGTGGTGGCGTAGACCTGACAGCTGCCCAGCCGGGCGATGGAGCTGCCATGCTGGGCCACTGCGGACTGCTGGCCGTCCGCCTGGGCTTTCAGTGCGGCCAGCGCCGCGTCGATTTTCGCGTTGTCCCCGTTGAAGTCCTCCATCAGGACCTTGTCGGTGCGCTCCCACTGGGAGAGCTGGTAGTTGGGTGTTTGATTACTTGGCATGTGTGTTCCTCCTTTAACGTTTTTGAGCGCGAAAGCCCCCCTTCGCAAAGGGGGGTGCCCCCGCAGGGGGCGGGGGGTTTTCCAAAAGAAACCCTCCACCACCGCCTTCGGCGGCGGTCCCCCTCCCTTTTCAAGGGAGGCTTTCGTGCCCCTCTATAAAACAGAAGAAACCGCCCCAAAGTGGGACGTTTGCATACACTTAATGGAAATGAGGGCGCAGTGCGCCCTTTTTGTCTTGTGGAGCAGGGCGGCTTTGTGTATAATAGAGGCACAGCACCCGTCCCGGCGGTGGAGGAGGTAAGGGTATGCCCCTGAGGATCATTCGGCAGGACATCACGAAAATGGAGGTTGACGCCATTGTCAACGCGGCCAACACGGCGCTCCAGATGGGGGGCGGCGTCTGCGGCGCCATCTTCCGGGCGGCCGGGGCGGACCGGCTCCAGGCGGCCTGTGACCGGCTCGCCCCCATTCCCACCGGCGGGGCGGCCATCACGCCGGGGTTTTCCCTGCCGGCAAAGTACGTCATCCACGCGGCCGGGCCGGTGTACAGCCGCTGGAAGAAGCAGCAGTGCCGGGCGCTGCTGCGCTCCGCCTATCTGGAATCCCTGAAGCTGGCCAGGGCCAACGGCTGTGAGAGCGTCGCTTTCCCGCTGATTTCCAGCGGCATATACGGCTACCCCAAGGACGAGGCCCTGGAGGTGGCCCGCCTTTCCATCACGGAGTTTTTGGCGGACAGCGACATGGAGGTCTTTCTTGTTGTCTTCGACCGGGCCTCCTTTGTCCTCAGCAGCGCTCTTTTAGGCGGCGTTGAGAGCTATATCAGCGAGCACTACGCCGCCGGCCAATCCCCGGAGCGGAGCTTCCTGCCTGTGGAGAAGCACGCTTTCCGGGCGGCCGCGCCGGGCGCTGCCGCCGCCATGCCCATGATGGCCCCCCGCCAGGGGATTGAGGAGATGCTCCAAAATCTGGACGCACCCTTTTCCGACACCCTTTTGAAGCTGATCGACGCCAAGGGCAAAACCGACGCGGAGGTCTACAAGGGGGCCAACCTGGACCGCAAGCTCTTTTCCAAGATCAGGACGGTGAAGGGCTATACCCCCAAAAAGCCCACCATCCTGGCCCTTGCCGTCTCCCTGGAGCTTACCCTCTCCGAGACGGACAGCCTGCTGGAGCGGGCCGGCTACGCCCTGTCCCACGCCAGCAAATTCGATGTGATTGTGGAGTATTTTATCGTCCGCCAGCGGTATGACATCTTCGAGATCAACGAGGTGTTGTTCCAATATGACCAGCCCCTTCTGGGCTCGTGAAAATGTCGCTTCGCAGGCGACCGGAAAACCTCCTGTTTTTGGTATCCTGAAGCTACCAAATAAACAGGAGGTTTTTCCCATGAAAAAAGGTCTGACAGAGCTGGTATTTATCCTGGATCAGAGCGGTTCCATGAGCGGGCTGGAGAAGGACACCATCGGCGGCTTCAATTCCATGCTGCAAAAGCAGAAGGAGCTGGACGGGGAGTGCAGAATCACCACCGTCCTCTTTGACAACCGCTATCAGCTGCTCCACGACCGTATCGACATCCGGGCCGTCTCCCCCATGACGGCGGAGGACTACTGCGCCGGCGGGTGTACGGCGCTTCTGGACGCCATCGGCCGGACGGTGAGCAAGCTGGCCGGCGTCCAGCGGAACACGGCGGAGGAGTACCGGGCCGAAAAGGTGATGTTCGTCATCATCACAGACGGCGAAGAGAACGCCAGCCGGGAGTACTCCTCCCAGAAGGTGAAAGCCATGATCCGGCGGGAACAGGAGCAGTACGGCTGGGAGTTCATTTTCCTGGGCGCGAACATCGACGCCGTGGAGACGGCGGCGCAGTTTGGCATCTCTGCGGACCGGGCAGTGGACTACGTCCCCGACGGGGCGGGAACAGCCCTGAATTTCCAGGCAATCAGCGAGACGGCGGCCCTCTTCCGAAGCGCGGCGCCTATGCCGCAGGCGCCCTTGGCGGCGATCCGCCGGGACATGAAGCGGCGGGGCCGCCGCCGGTAAGGCCGCTGCCTACCCCTCCGTCCGGATGGCGGTCCGAAAAAGCGGGCACAGGCCCCTGGGGCCGCCGCTGCCGGCCGGGGCTTGGATGAATTGGCCGTATTTTTCCTGCTTGTCCAACAGCGCTTCAAAGGCCTGCTGGTCCCGGCTTGCGGGGAGCGCGGCCAGCACCCGCCGCAGCCTGGGAAAATCCTCCCCGGCCCCCTGGGGCTGTGGGAGATACCATGCCGGGAACAGGCCCGAATCCGCCAGCTCCCGCAGGCCGGCCGGGAAGACCCTGCCGCATATTTTCAGGGCGGTGTCCCTCCGGAGCAGTGCGGCTGGGGTGACCGGCTCTGTGAGGCCGAGGTCCCGGGGCGTCAGGCCGGACTGCTCGTACAGCCAGACCGCCTGCCGGCGGATGGCCAGCGATTTGTGCCGGTCCACCCGGCCGTCCTCCTGGACCATGGAGTTCAGGGTGGTGGGCGCAGACCAGTGGAACAGGGTCTGACAGTAGCTGTGCAGGTCCACCCCCTCCTGAGCGGATTCCGACGCGGCCAGGATAAAGGGGTAAAAGGGGGACAAGAACCGGTTCCGGATGCAGCTCAGACGTTTGGAGGTGTGCCGGACCGGGCTCTTTTTTGCCCCCGTATCGTGGGCGCCCTTGTCGGAGTAGTCCGCCGTGTAGCGCTCGCCGAAGGTGCAGGGGTAGCCGTCTCCGCTGCTCCAGTCTGGAAGCACCAGCACGCGGGTGCGGTCGCCGTCCGACCAGTTCAGCACCTCCCGCAGCTTGGCGCACTGCTGCCGGGCCGGCTCCTCCTCCAGGTATTCCCTGAGCGCGTCAAACCAGCCAAAGTCGGCGCAGTATTGCTTGACGACACATGCGACGCCCCGGTCCAGGAGCTGGGGGCAAAAGCGCTTTCCGTATGCGGTGAGCACCCGCAGGGCGTGGGTGGTGGTAAAAAAGGTCTGGATTGCCTGCCGCACCTCGCACGAAGCGCAGCCTGAAATACACAGGGCTTTGCAGTCCAGCGGTCCCGCCTCCAGGATGGGAGTGCTGCCGATGCACTCCAGCAGGCGGCGCTGGGCCTCCATGGAGGACAGCGCCGCCACAGAGCGGGTGGACATGCGGTAATGGGTAAAGACCAGCGTTTTTGCAAAGTCCCGCAGCTCAGGATGCTTCCGGAAGAAGGGCAGTGTATTCCGGGCTGCCGTGGGGGGGACCCACAGAAGCAGCTCACAGCCCTCCGGCATGGCGTGCTCCAGAAGGAGGGAGAATTTGTAGTGTGCCCTGATGTCCCGGCAGAAGCCGGGGCAGGGCTCGCCGTTATCCCCCCGCCGGAGGCGGTATCCGTTCTGCTTTCTCAGCAGCTCACAGAAGCGCGTCCGGATTGCCTCCTCTTTTTTGCCCTCCGCGGCGCTGTCCCCGGCGGCCTCTGCCTTCCCGCCCTGGATGCTCGCGTATCCGTCGCAGAATTGCAGGAACTCCGGTGCCTCGTCCAGGAAGGTGTTGATGCTGGAGTAGCCGGTCAGGGCGCCGCCCAGGCCCAGAACCTCCGCCAGTGTGTCAGACTGCTCCTGATTGGATGGTGCGGCGCACAGTCCGGGCAGCCCGCCCAGGGCCTCCTGCTGGTACGTCAGCCGGTAGGCCAGATGGGGGCGCGCCAGTCTTTTGACAGGTGTCATGTCCAGCTTTATGGCACCATTGCCCTTCTGGGGCCTGGCAGCCAGGTCCTGAAAGCCGGCCGGCGGAAAGCTGCCCAGCAGCCAGCTCCGCTCTGTGCGGCACAGGACGTTCTGATAGAGTGCGTCGTAGTCCTTTTCCGGTGGGGACGGGGCGGCCGTCCCTCCGCTCAGCAGGTCCAGCTCGAGCATACACTGCCGCAGCTGGCTGAAATCCTGAAAGGAGTTTTCCCCCTCGTCGGTGTAGGGCTCCTCTTCGCGGGTGATAACCGGGTCGGCCAGCAGCGGCATTTTGTAGGGAGTGGCCGAAAGCAGCAGCAGCTTTGCCGGTTTTTTGTCCCTTGCGGCGGGGAGCGTGCTGAGCATGTGGCGGAGGGGATAGTGCTGGCCGGCCGTATCAAATATTTGATGAAAACGGTGAAACTCATCCAGGATTATCAGGTCGGGAGCAAATTGTTTGGCCGCCATGTCGTTGAAAAAGGCCCGAATCACAGGGAAGAGATACGGGCCCCTGCTGCTCTCCTGCCTTAATACCAGCAGGGGTTCATATTCATCTTTGAAGTTGACATTTTGCGTTTTCAGCGTCTCCAACATCACAGATAACAGCCGGGAAGGCGCCGGAGCCCTGCCGCCATAGAGGCATTGGATGTAGTACGCCCGCTCCTCCAGGTCCCCCATTTTAGAGCCCGCTCCGGTAAAGGTCGTGGCGGGGGAGAGCGGAAGAATCCATCGGAAGGACGCCCAATTTGAGTTTTCCGGACGCTCCATCCACCGCAAAAGCATGGACAGACGGTCCACATCCGTTACCTGCCGGTAGCCGTCTCCCGCCAGCTTTTCCACATTCTGCCCGGCAATTTGGGGGTTGGAGGCGATATACAGCACTCTGTTTGCGTCCAGCGCCCGAATCAGCGACCGGGCGACAAAGGTCTTGCCCAGCCCCACCTCGTCGGCCACCAGGTAGACGCTGCGGCGTTGGTAGACCTCCTCCAGATGGCGGACCGTGGCCCTCTGATAGGGAGACAGGCCGGCGTAGATTTTTTCTTTATCCATTCCCTTCTCCGCCTCCCTCCGCTCCGGTCAACAGCGCCGTAAGCTCCTCCAGCTGTTCCAGCTGGGCCCGGCAGTCCCTGAGACGGGACAGGTTCTGTCCAATTTTTCTGGCCTGCGCGTCCGCTTTGGCGGAAGGGCCGGCCTGGACCTTTTGCTCCCGCGTCTCCCACTTGGCCAGCTCCTGGCTGAGGCAGGACCTTACACGGCCGATGCGCAGAATCAGATTGCGGATGCCCTCTGGAGAGCCGTTGGTCCCGGCCAGATAGGCCTCCAGCCGTTCCAAAAGGCAACCGGAGGCCGGGCGGAAGGGGCCGGGCGGAAAGAGGTGGTACAGGGTGACGCCGCCCTCCAGTTCGACCGGCTCCGGTTCCGGGGCGGTGAGCTCCGGGGGGATGCCGCCCCGGTAGGCCAGTGGAATCGTCCCTGAGAATGTCCGGTTGCGGAAAAGCAGCTCCGCCCGCAGCTGCCCGTAGGGCGGGAGCTCCCGGACCGTTACAGATACAGGGTCGGAGGGTGACGACAATGTGAGCAGAGCGGCTGTTTTGTTCAGAGGGTATACCGTCAGGGCGGCGCCCTGGGGCAGAGGACCGCCCGTCAGGGTCAGCTGAAAGCCGCCGGCGCGGGGGGAGGCCTCGCCCTGGAAGGAGGCCATCCATGCCCGGGCCTGCGGCAGGTCCCCTTCGGGGGGGTGGCACTGGGTGTCATTGCAGCCGGACAGAGGCAGGAATTGGACCAGCGTACCGTCCCTGCGCAGCAGGGCGGGGCTTGCGTCCTCGGAGCGGACGCTATCCTGGGCACAGCCGGCGGCCGGCGCTTCCAGGGTGAAGCCCACCATCAGCTCCACGTTGCGCTCCATGCCGCCCGCCGAGGCGTTGGCGCTGCCCAGCCAGACGCGGCGGGTCTGGCCCTCCCGCTCCTGACAGTACAGCTTTGCGTGGAGGAAGGGGTTCTCGCTGGTGGAGCAAAAGATTCTTCCTGCGGCGGGCGTATGTTGGGCAGAGAGCAGCGCCTGGGTCAGGTTGGTGTAGTACGCGGCATTTTTCAGTATGCCGTCCAGATAAAACGCTCCGTTTTTGTCCGGGCTGAGGAAGGGGGAGTAGATTTGGACAGGACCGCTGCCAAAGTCTTCCACCAGAGCTTGCAGACAGCCTCTATGCCGCTTGTCCGGAAGGTTGCAGGCAAAGCGGATGTCCTCCGGGCTGATGTTCCGAAGGATATGGCGGTAACGCTTTGAGGGTCTGCATGGAAGAAAGGACAGGGAGGCCAGCGCCTCCAGCTCAGGGATGTCCTGCCGGAAGAGCTGCCGTATAAAGGGGGCCAGCTGGGCGCCGTTGGGCGGACCGTTTCCCCCGGCCTCAGCGCTCTCCAGCTGAACGGCCAGGTCCAGCCCGCCGCTTTTTGTAAGGTTTCCGCTGCCAATCTGAAGGCGGTATGACCAGGAGCCCTCCTCTCCGCCCCGGAAGCAGGCCAGCAGCAGCTTGGGGTGGAACAGCCCCCCGTTTTCGGGCCGAATCACAGTGCCGCAGGTCTGAAACAGCGCGGCGGCATTGCACCCGACGGCGGCGGGCAGCCGGCTGGAGGCAAGCAGACCGGCCCCCGTGAAGACCCGCAGCCTGTCCCCTGCGGTCCGGAGAATCTGGGGCAGGTCGAGACACAGGTCGTCGCAGTCGTATCCGCCGGTATTGTGAACGCTGTAATGGAGGGCGGCGGCCAGCTCCAGCAGCACTGTGGGAGAGAGGGTGTAGGTTGCGGCAATCAGCAGCTTCAGCTGTGCCCCGGGCGGGGGTGCGAGCAGATGGCGGAGCGCAGCGCCGGGCGGTAAGGCGCTGGAACAGATCATAAGGTTTCTCCCTCCTCATCGGGCGTCCGGGAGACTGCTATGTCGCTGTCCCGTTTGCACCCCTCAACATTGATTACATACCGCGTCCGCCCGTTTTTGCGGCAGGTCCTGATCCAGTTCAGCCAGCTTGCATTTTCGCCCTGGGATTTTTTTGCGTGCTTACGAAAGGAGCAGACCTGGAAGACCTCTGCGCCGCTGTTCCGCTGGCCCTGAGAAAGGGAGCGGAACAGAATGATCCGCTCCACCTCCTCCAGGTCCCGGTCCTCCTCCAGGGAGGCCAGAGAAAAGCCAAACAAACCGGTGCCGTCCCGCTGGCATTGAAAGCGAATGACCTCCTGTCTGCCGTCCCGGTGGAACACGGTGGCGCGCATCACCCGCCCGCCGTGAAAAGTCCGTCTTCCGTCCAGCTCGGACTGTGCATCGACCCACGCATTCATCACCCGTTTGGCCCGCTCACGGTCAGCGATGCGGAACAGCGGCGCAGGCCCGGCAGGTTGGGTCAAGCCGGCATAGATCAGGCCGTTGGACATATCAAACGCTCCTTTCGGTATTTATAAGCGCTCCAGTATCTCGTCCACGCCGGAGCACACGGAGAATCTTTGCTTCAGCTGGGGATGGGCGGTGTCCATGATATAGGGGCGCCCCGCCAGGGAGAGCATCGTAACATCGTTGAAGTTGTCCCCAAAGGCCATGACCTGGCCGGGACTGATCCCCAGAATCTCACACAGACGGGCCAGTCCGCTGCCCTTGTCCGCAAGGGTGAAGTCCAGCCATGCCACCCCCGCCACAGCGGCGTGGAAATGCTGCTCCCATTTGGGGCACAGGGCCTCCTGTACCTCTTCCAGGGCGCCGGGGCAGTAGGCGGACACCTTGACCATATCCTCAGGCACCTCCTCCGGAGCCAGTACCCGGCAGATGTTGTTGCCGGTAAACCAGCGGATATGGGCCTCAAAATCCGCCCCCTTGGGGCACAGATAGCTGGTGTTGGCCCCGGATATGAGCACCTCAGCGCCGGGCAGGGCCATGATATCCCGGCTCAGCGCCTCTGCCAGGGGGCGGTCCATCACGGTTTTGCTCCAAACCGGACCGGGGCTGCCGGGACCGTAGACCACAGCCCCGTTTTCACACAAAAAGGGGAGCCGGTCCGCCACGGGGGCGAAGAGCTTCCGCAGGCTTTGGTACTGCCGCCCGCTGGCAGGGCAGAAGAGGATCCCCTTCCGCTCCAGCCGGCGGATGTGTTCAAAAATTTCCGGAGCAATTTCCAGCGCCCCGTCCCGCAGCAGCGTGCCGTCGATATCGCTGGCAATGAGCCGAATCTCACTGCGCATAAGACACTTCCTTTCACAGCCAAACGCCCCCCAACCGTGGACAATGATCCACCCTGGGAGGCGTTTCTTTGCCAAACTCAAAAATCACCCTCGTCGCCGATTAGAAGGTGGAACGCCGCGACCCGGGCATTTTCCAGATGTCTGGTCATGGCCTGGGCGGCCTCATCCCAATCCTCACGGAGGCAGGCGTCTATAATGGCGGCGTGCTCCTGAAAGGTGTCGTCCAGCCGGTTCTCCACCTGATTGCCCGACAGTACCCGGATGCGAAGGTTCAGATTCTTGATGTTTTCGTAGGTATCTATTAAATAACGGTTGTTTGTCGCCTCCATAATCATGCCGTGAAAGGCGTCATCCAGGTTATAATCGTGCTGGCCAAAGCGGTCTGCGCCTGTAATCTGCTCCTCCATCCGGGTCCGCAGGCTCTCAAGCTCCCCCCGGTCCAGCTTGTGCCCGTAGCGGCGGAGGGCGTATGGCTCCAGCAGCAGGCGGACCTCGTAGATGCGATTGACATCCCCCAGCTTCATTGCGGTGACCACAAAGCCCTTCTTGGGCAGGATGCTCACCAGCCCCTCCTGCTCCAGCCGGCTGAGGGCGTCGCGGACGGGGGTGCGGCTGAGCACAAGCTCATCGCAGAGGGACTGCTCATTCATCATCGCCCCGGGCTCATATTCGCAGGAGAGGATTTTCTCCTTGACGTATTCATAGGCGGTCTGCTTCCGTGACAGTTTTGCCTGTACCGGCGTCCTCTGCTGTTCCATTTCCGCTCTGTCCTTCCGTCTCATACTCCGGTTCGCGCAGAATACCCCTGGCTTCCGTATCTATATTTCTTTCAATTATAAGTTATTTTGTGAAGCAACGCAAGGTTTTTTCTTCCGAGGGAGTGCCCTACCGCGCATTTTAACCAGAGATCATCTGTAGGGGCCGCCCAGGGGGGCGGCCCGAAACCAGGGGAGGCGCTGCATTTCGGCGGGCCGCCGAGGGCGGCGGCCCCTACATGAAAATCTGTGAAAAGGACACTCCCTCTTCCGGCGCCTTCTATCCCAGGGGATTGTGCACAAAAAACTTCTTTCAAATTGTGCATCCATCCAAAACTGGATGGATTGGAGAAAAAGTTATTGACGAATCTGTGTGGCGATGGTATTTTATATCCATCAGTTGTATACAACACAGAATCCAATAAGAAATCCAACTTAAATGATCGAGGTGTGCCATGAAAGCAATTTATATCACTGAGCCAGGAAATGTGGAGATTCGGGACATCCCCAAGCCCCAACGCAAGCCTGGCGAGGCCCTGCTGAAGGTGCTCTACGGCGGCATCTGCGGCAGCGACCTGGGCTCCTACCGCGGGACCTTCGCCTACTTCAGCTACCCCCGTATCCCAGGTCATGAGTTTGCCGCCGAAATCGTGGAGATCGACAGCAACGACCAGGGCCTCAAGCCCGGCATGGTGGTCACCTGCAATCCCTACTTCAACTGCGGCCACTGCTACAGCTGTGAGCGGGGCATCGTCAACGCCTGCATGGACAACCAGACCATGGGCTGCCAGCGGGACGGCGCTTTCTGCGAGTACATCACCATGCCCATTGAACGCATCTACGACGGCAAGGGCCTGTCCCCCAAGGTGCTGGCCGCCATTGAGCCCTTCTGCATCAGCTACCACGGCGTGCAGCGGGCGGGGATCAACCCCGGCGACAAGGTGCTGGTTGTCGGCGGCGGCACCATCGGCGTGCTGGCGGCCAACGCGGCCAAGGCTCTGGGCGGCCAGGTCTACCTGTGCGACGTGCCCCAGGCCAAGGAGAAGCTGGAGCGCAGCCAGGCCACCTTCGGCTTTGCCGGCACCATTCTCAACGAGGGACCGGAGGCCCTGGAGCAGGCAGTGAGGGACATCACCGGCTCGGTGGAGCTGAACGGCGCCGAAACCGGCTACGGCTTCGACGTGTGCATCGAGGCGGTGGGCCTGCCCGCCACCTTCCAGTCCTGCATCGACTGCGCCGCCTTCGGCGGCAAGGTGGTCCTCATCGGCGTGGGTAAGCAGAATCTGGACTTCAACTTCACACTGCTCCAGAAGAAGGAGCTGAACGTCTACGGCAGCCGCAACGCCCTGAAAAAGGATTTCCTGGAGCTCATTGATTTGGTGAAAGCGGGCAAAGTAGACCTGGAGAAGATCATCACCAACGTCTACCCCTTCCAGCAGGCGGCCCAGGCCTTTGAGGATTTCAGCACCAAGGGCGGCGGAATGCTGAAGGTGGGCATCGACTTTACCGGCATCCACAGCTGAATACGTTTTATCCCGCCCCAGGGCGGATAAAAGGGGCCCTCTGGCCCGCAACATAAAAAAGGAGTGTATTTAAAATGAAAAAGCTGCTTTCCCTGACCCTTGCTTTGGCTATGTCTCTCTCCCTCGCCGCCTGCGGCGGCGGAAACACCAGCACCCCCGCTGCCAGCAAGCCCGCCGGCTCCAGCACCCCCGCCGCCTCCACCCCCAGCACCCCCGCCGCCGCCGTCACCATCAACGTGGGCTATGAGAACGCCGTCACCGAGCCTGCGGCCCAGGCCTGCGAGAAGTGGAAGGAGCTGGTGGCTGAGAAGTCCAACGGCACCATCAACCTGGAGCTGTTCCCCAACTCCACCCTGGGCAAAAAGAACGACCTGATCGACCAGATGCTCATGGGCGAGAACGTCATCACCGTGGCCGACGGCGCCTTCCTGGCCGAGTACGGCGTGAAGGATTTCGGCTTCTTCTACGCCCCCTACGCCTTCGACTCCTGGGATGAGCTGTGGAAGGTGCTGGACAGCGACTGGTACTCCGACCTGTGTGACCAGCTGGCCGCCACCGGCGGCATCCGCGTGCTGTCCTCCAACTGGATTTACGGCGCCCGTGACATCCTGTCCATCAAGCCCATCCACACCCCCGCCGACCTGGCCGGCCTGAAGCTGCGCGTGTCCTCCAACGACCTGTCCATCACCAGCTTCACCGATCTGGGCGCCACCTCCGTGGGTATGGATATGGGCGACGTGTACCAGGCCATGAGCGGCGGCACCATCGACGCCGTTGAGAACCCCATCAGCTCCCTGTATAACCGCTCTTTCCACGAGGTCGCCAAGTACCTGTGCAAGAACGAGCACATCCTGGCCACCTCCATGTGGATCTGCGGCGAGTCCTTCTTCAGCACCCTGACCCCCGAGCAGCAGCAGATTCTGATGGAGTGCGCCGATGAGGCCGGCCTGATGAACAATGACCTCTACGACGAGATCACCGCCACCGCCGAGCAGGGCATGAAGGACGCCGGGGTTACAATCTACGAGCTGACTGATGCCGACAAGCAGGCCTGGATCGACGCCGCCCAGAAGTTCTTTGCCGAGGCCACCGATACCCTGGGCTGGTCCGAGGGCCTGTATGACACCGTGAAGGCCATTGCCAAGTAAACAGACAGATACCTTGCATCAGGAATGATCTTCCTGCCTTAAGGCAGGCTGGGGGCGGAGCTGCGCTCCGCCCCCCTTTTCTCAACAATCCGGACAGCGTCCGGCAGGAAAAACGAGATTGGAGGGGGTTCCATGAAACAACAGCAGCGCGGCCTGAAATTCTGGCTGCTGAATATCGACGTGGCCATCGCGTCTCTGGCCATGTGCATCCTTGTGGCGCTCACATTTGCCGGCGTCATCTTCCGCTACATCCTGGGTTCGCCCTTTGCCTGGATCGAAGAGGTTCAGGCGGCCCTGATCGTATGGGTCATCTTCGGCGCGGCGGGCGCGGCTTTCCGCACCGCCAACCACGCCGCCATTGAAGTCTTTTACGAGTTCTTCCCCAAGGCCATGAAGGTCGTCGTCAACATTCTGATCCTGGTCATCTCTGTGGTCACACTGGCCTTCCTGGGCTATCTGAGCATCAAATATATGAACGTGTTCAAAACCAGCGGACGTACCACCGCTGTCCTGCATATGTCCTATATCATGATCTACAGCATCGTTCCCCTGTCCTGCGTGTGGCAGATCTTCAACTTCATCCTGGTCAACTTCCTGCACTACTCCGAGCAGGAGACCATCGAGGCCATCACCGATGAGGAATTTGAGGAGGCGAAGCACGAATGAACAATATTGTGATTGTGGCCTGCATCCTGCTGCTGGTTATGCTGTTTTTCAAGGTCCCGGTCTATATCTCGGTGCTGGCCGCCTCCGCGGTCTACTTCCTGGGCAACCCCACCACCAACGCCATGATCTTTGCCCAGCAGACCCTGTCCGGGGCCCAGGGCCTGTCTCTGCTGGCCATCCCCTTCTTCGTCATGGCCGGCGTGTTTATGAACTACACCGGCGTGACCCGGCGCATCATGGACTGCTGTTCCGTCCTCACCGCCCGGATGCCCGGCGGCCTGGCCCAGGTGAATATCCTGCTGTCCACCCTGATGGGCGGCCTGTCCGGCTCCTCCCTGGCCGACGCGGCCATGGAGGCCAAGATGCTGGTGCCCCCCATGGAGGCCCACGGCTTCTCCAAGGCTTTCTCCACCGTCATCACCGCCGCCTCCGGTATGGTGGTCCCCCTGATTCCCCCCGGAACCGGCCTGATTATCTACGCCTGCATCAACAACATCTCCGTGGGCAAGCTCTTCGTGGCCGGTATCGGCCCCGGCATCTTCCTGACGGTCACTCTGATGATCTTCACCCACTTCCTGTCCAAGAAGCGGGGCTATAAGCCCACCCGCACCACCCCCATCCCGGCCAGCGAGAAGTTCCAGGCCATCAAGCCCGCCATCCTCCCCATGCTGCTGCCCATTATCATCATCGGCGGCGTCCGCATCGGCATCTTCACCGCCACCGAGGCGGGCACCGTGGCCATCGTCTACGCCCTGGCCCTGGGCCTGGGCTACCGGGAGATGAAGCTGGGCGACTTTGTCAAGGGCTGCAAGGAGACGGTGACCACCACCAGCTCCATCATGCTCATCGTCGCCGCCGCCTCCTGCTTCTCCTGGGTGCTCACCAAGGAGCAGATTCCCCAGACCTTTGCCAACTGGATGACCAACACCATCAGCAACAAGTACGTCTTCCTCCTGGTGGTCAACATCTTCCTGATTATCGTGGGCATGTTTGTAGAGGGCAACGCCTCCATGATCGTGCTGGGCCCCCTGCTGCACCCCGTGGCCATGGCCTTCAACATCGACCCCGTCCACTTCGCCATGGTGTACATCTTCAACTGCACCATCGGCGCCTTTACGCCCCCCATGGGCACGCTGATGTTTGTCACCTGCGGCATCACCAAGTGCCCCACCAAGGACTTTATCAAGGAGGCCATGCCCTTCTACCTGCTGTTCCTGTTTGATATTATCCTGCTGACCTATTTCCCCCCGCTGTCCACCTTCCTGGTGGATCTGATCTATTGATTCCCAAACGAATGGAGGCTTTAGCATGAGAGAAAGACCGTTGGTGGCCGACCTGGTCAAAGATACCTATGTGCCGAAAATGTTCCGGGTCAAGCAGTACTTTCCCCGTCCCCGCATCGACCCGGAGGACATCCCCGGCATCATCTCCCAGCTGCTGAACCAGGAGAAATTCGCCTCCCGGGTCAAACCCGGCATGCGCATCGCCATCACCGCCGGCTCCCGGGGCATCGCCAACGTGGCCCTGACCACCAGGTGCATCGCCGACTTCTGCAAGTCCCGGGGGGCCAAGCCCTTTATCGTGCCCGCCATGGGCAGCCACGGCGGGGCCACCGCCCAGGGCCAGCGGGCCATCCTGGAGGGCTACGGCATCACGGAGGACTATGTGGGCTGTCCCATCGTCTCCTCCATGGAGGTGAAGAAGATTGGGGTGAACGCCGAGGGCAAGGAGGTCTTCATCGACAAAAATGCCGCCGAGTCCGACGGCATCATCTTGGGCTGCCGGGTCAAGCCCCACACCGCCTTCCGGGGCCGCTACGAGAGCGGCATGATGAAGATGATGGCCATTGGCCTGGGCAAGCAGCATGGCGCGGAGCAGGTCCACGAGGAGGGCTTCCACAACATGGCCAAGAACCTCCCCCTGTTCGGCCACTGTATCCTGGAAAACGCCCCCATCCTCTTCGGCGTGCCCACCATTGAGAACGCCTTTGAGGAGACCTGCAAAATCACCGCCGTGGCCGCCGAGGACATCGAGACGGTGGAGCCCGAGCTGCTGAAGGAGGCTTTCACCTATATGCCCCGCATTCTGGTGGACGAGTGCGACGTGCTGGTGGTGGACCAGATCGGCAAAAACTTCAGCGGCGACGGCATGGACCCCAACATCACCGGCACCTTCTGCTCCAACTCCGCCTCCGGCGGCATCAAGGCCCAGCGGGTGGTGGTATTGGACCTGAGCCCCGAGACCCACGGCAACGGCATCGGCCTGGGCTACTCCAGCGCCACCACCAAGCGGGTGTTCGACCAGCTGGACCTGCCCTCCATGTACCCCAACGCCATCACCTGCACAGTGCTGGGCGGGGTGCGCATCCCCATTGTGATGGAGAGCGACAAGGAGGCCATTCAGGTGTGCATCAAGAGCTGCAACGAGATCGACAAGACCCGGCCCCGGGTGGTCCGCATCCCCAACAGCCTGCACATCGAGCACATTATGCTGTCTGAGGCCTACTGGGAGGAGGCCCAGGCCAATCCCAACCTGACCATCGAATCTGAGCCGGAGTACCTGCCCTTTGACGGGGACGGAAACCTCTGGTAATTGTAATCGAGGTGTTATGACCATGGAAAAGTTAAATTACGCGGTATTGGAAAAAAGCGGCTACGACGGCTATATTTTGAAGGACGCCCCTGAAAAGGTCCTCCAGTTCGGTGAGGGCAATTTCCTCCGGGCCTTTGTGGACTACTGGTTCGACCTGGCCAACGAGCGGGCCGGCTGGAACGGGAAGTGCGTGCTGGTCCAGCCCATCGCCCCCGGCCTGGCTCCGATGATCAATGAGCAGGAGGGCCTGTACACCCTCTACCTCCGTGGCAGCGACAAAGGGCAGAAGGTGGACGACAAGCGGGTCATCTCCTCCGTCAGCCGCTGCCTGAATCCCTATGAGAGGGCGGATTACGAGGCCATGATGGAAGTGGCCGTCAGCGACGGCCTGGAGCTCATCGTCTCCAACACCACCGAGGCCGGCATCACCTATGACCCCGCCTGCCAAAAGGACGACTGCCCCCCCGCCTCCTTCCCCGCCAAGCTGACCCAGGTGCTCTACCGCCGCTGGCAGGCGGGCAAGCCCGGCGTTATCGTCCTGGCCTGTGAGCTCATCGACAACAACGGCAGGGAGCTGCTCAAGTGCATCGACCAGTACATCGCCCAGTGGGGCCTGGAGGAGGGCTTTAAGGGCTACGTCCACAATGACTGCTCCGTCTGCGGCTCCCTGGTGGACCGGATCGTCCCCGGCCGCATCCGCGATCCCCAGGAGGTGGCCCAGCTGGAGGAGAAACACGGCTACGCCGACCCCCTTCTGGACGTGGGCGAGTGCTTCGGCGTGTGGGTCATCGAAGGGGACGAGAAACTCAACGACGTGCTCCCCTTCCGCAGGGCCAGGCTGGAGGACAAGGTCTTCGTCACCCCCGACATGAGCCCCTACAAAAAGCGCAAGGTCCGCATCCTCAACGGAGCACACACCGGCTTTGTGCTGGGGGCCTACCTGGCCGGGCAGGACATCGTCCGGGACTGTATGCACGACAACACCATCAAGGGCTTTATGAACAAGATGCTCTACGACGAGGTCATCCCCACCCTGCCCCTGGACAAGGACGACCTGATGCACTTCGCCGCCGCCGTCCAGGACCGGTTCAACAACCCCTTTGTCAACCACGAGCTGATGTCCATCTCCCTCAACTCCACCTCCAAGTGGCGGGCCCGGAACATGCCCTCCTTCCTGGAGTACATAAAAGAGAAAGGCCAGCTGCCCCCCTGCCTGACCATGTCCCTGTCTGCCTACATCGCCTTCTACAGCAATGACATCCAGGCCCTCACCGGGGCCGGGCTGGTGTGCAGACGCCCCAAGGGCAACGAGTACACCGTCAGCGACGACCGGTGGGTGCTGGAGTTCTACCATGAGCACAGAGACGACGCCCCCGAGGCCCTGGTCCATGCCGTCCTCACCAACGAGAAGATGTGGGGCCAGGACCTGTCTCAGATTGCCGGTCTGGAGGACAAAGTGGTTTCCGGCCTCAAGCTGATTCGCACCGAGGGCGCACTGGCCGCCTACGCCAGCTGCCTGTAAGGGGCTGAGGAGGGCCTGCCTGTATGAAAACCATCCAAATCACCGCCCGGGACAATGTGGTGGTGGCCCTGCACCCCATTGCCAGGGGGGAAGAGGTCACCGTGGACGGCAGAACCGTCACCGCCCTGGAGGACATCCCCCAGGGGCACAAGATGGCCATTGCCCCCATCAAGGCGGGGGAGAACGTTGTCAAATACGGCTTTGCCATCGGCCACGCCCTGACCGACGCCGCCCCCGGCAGCTGGATGCACGTCCACAACGTAAAGACCAACCTGGAGGGGGAGATGGAATACACCTACCACCCCAACCTCCAGTTCCCGGAGCCCGTGGAGCCCGAGACCTTCCAGGGCTTTCTGCGGGAAGACGGCCGGGCGGCCATCCGCAACGAAATCTGGATTATCCCCACCGTGGGCTGCGTCAACGACGTGGCCAAGAAGCTGGTGCGGGACAACCAGGACCTGGTGGCCGGCTCCGTGGAGGGGCTGTACGCCTTCCCCCACCCCTTCGGCTGTTCCCAGACCGGCGAGGACCACGCCCAGACCCGGAAGCTGCTGGCCGCTCTGGTCCGGCACCCCAACGCCGGGGCGGTGCTGGTGCTCAGCCTGGGCTGCGAAAACCTGACCCACGACCAGTTCCTGGCCGAGCTGGGGGACTTTGATCCCGACCGGGTGAAGTTCCTCATCTGCCAGGAGTCGGAGGACGAGCTGGCCGACGGCCGCAGGCTGCTGGAGGAGTGCGCCGCCTACGCCGGCCGGTTCAAGCGCCAGCCCGTCCCCGTCAGTGAGCTGGTGGTGGGCATGAAGTGCGGCGGCTCCGACGGGCTGTCCGGCATCACAGCCAACCCCGCCGTGGGCCGGTTCAGCGACATGCTGGGGGCCAGGGGAGGTTCCACCGTCCTCACTGAGGTGCCTGAGATGTTCGGCGCCGAGGGTTTCCTCATGGACCGCTGTGCCAGCCGGGAGGTCTTTGACAAGGCGGTTGCCATGATCAACGGCTTTAAGAACTACTTTATCCGCCACAATGAGGTGGTGTATGACAACCCCAGTCCGGGCAACAAGCAGGGGGGCATCACCACCCTGGAGGACAAGTCCTGCGGCTGCGTCCAGAAGGGGGGCACCGCCCCCATCATGGACGTGATCGGCTACGGCGACCCGGTGGTCACCAAGGGGCTGAATATGCTCTACGGGCCTGGCAACGACCTGGTGTCCGCCACCGCCATGACCGCCGCCGGGGCCCACCTGATTCTGTTTACCACCGGGCGGGGCACCCCCTTCGGCGCGCCCGCCCCCACCCTGAAGATTGCCACCAACAGTCAGCTGGCCCAGCGGAAGAAGTCCTGGATTGACTTCGACGCCGGCACCATTGCCGACGGCGAGCCCATTGAGGACGCCGCCAGGCGGCTGCTGGAGCTGGTCATTGAGGTGGCCGGCGGCAAGCAGACCCGGGCTGAGGAGCGGGGCTACCGGGAAATCTCCATTTTCAAGGACGGCGTAGTGCTGTAAGCAAAGCGGAGGAGACGTTCGTCTCCTCCGTTTCTTAATACTCCCGCAGCTGTTTCTTGTTCTCATCCAGCCAGACCACCTGGTTCCGTCCCAGCTTCTTGGCGTCGTACAGCATGGCGTCCGCAATTTTCAGGCACTCCTCATAGGAGCTGTCCGGCCGGGGAAATACCGTAATGCCCCCGATGCTGATGGTGACCCAGGGGGATACCTCCGCGCTGTGGGGGATGTGGAGGTCCTCCACCGTCTTGCGGATGTAACTCAGGTGGCGAAAGGCTTTTTCCGAAGGGTCGCCCACCATAAACGCCACAAATTCCTCCCCGCCGTACCGGGCAAAAAAGTCGGTGCTGCGCCGCAGGTTGGCCGCCACCGTTTTGGCCACAGAGGTAATCACCTTATCCCCGGCGGGGTGGCCAAAGGTGTCGTTATACATCTTAAATTTGTCAATGTCGAACATGCAGACGGAGAAGGGGACCTGAAGGCGGGTGGCCTCCTGCCACTTTATGGCGCTGTAGCGGTCGTGGCGGCGGCGGTTGGGTACCCCGGTGAGCTGGTCCGTCATGGATTGGGCCTCCACCTGCTTGCGGTATTGATACAGCTTGATATGGGTATTCACCCTGGCCTTGACAATCAGAGGGTGGAAGGGTTTGACAATGTAGTCCACCGCCCCCAGAGTAAGGCCCCGCTGCTCATGTTCAATGGCCGCCAGGCTGGTAATCAGGATGACGGGAATGTGCTTGGTGATGGCCTCCTCCTGAAGCTGCTTCAGCAGGGCAAAGCCGTCTGTGCCCGGCATGATCACGTCCAGCAGCAGCAGGGAGTAGTCCCCGGAGCAGGCCTGGCTCAGGCCCTCCTCTGCCGTGTTGACGATGGTAACCTCATACTCCTCGTCAAGAATGGATCTCAGCTGGGCGGCCTGCACCAGGCTGTCGTCTACAATCAGTACCTTTTCTTTGGGTTCCATAGATACACTCCTTGCCCGGGTTGTATATTGCCGGCGGACCGGCTGCCTGAAACAGCGGCAATACAGTATGACCCATTATATTCCTCACTTCAGGAAATAGCAAGGGATATTTCTCTCAAAAAAACCAGAAAAGGGAATTGACAAATAGGGAGCTATGGGGTAAGATAATGAGCAATCCTTATAAAAGCGATGACCGGGATAGTAGGCTTGTCCGGATGCAGAGAGAGGGCGCGGCTGGTGTAAGCGCCCGTGAAGGACCTCCCGCCGAACCTCACCCGTGAGCAGTCTGGCTGAACCGGCGGAACGCCGCAGTAGGCCGGAACGGTTCCCTCCGTTACAGGGCAACGAGCGCATGGCCAAGGCCATGAATTTAGGTGGTACCACGGAGTATTCGGCTTCGTCCTATTGTAAAGTAGGACGGAGTTTTTTGTTTTACGGAGGTAAGACCCATGAATGGAGCACAGGCGCTGATTGAAAGTTTGAAGCGGGAGGGCGTGACCCACATGTTCGGCTACGCCGGGGCCACCATCTGCCCGGCGGTGGACGCGTTGAAGGATGTCCCCGAGATCGGCTACACCCTGGTCCGCACCGAGCAGAACGCGGGGCATATGGCCTCCGGCTACGCCCGGGTGAGCGGCAGGGTGGGGGTGTGCATGGTCACATCCGGGCCGGGGGCCACCAACCTGATTACCGGTATTGCCACCGCCTATATGGACTCCATCCCCATGGTGGCCATCACCGGCCAGGTGCCCAGCCACCTGCTGGGGAGGGACATCTTCCAGGAGGTGGACATCACCGGCGCCGTGGCCCCCTTCTCCAAGCACAGCTACCTGGTGAAGGACCCCAACCAGATTCCCCGGATCGTCCGGGAGGCCTTCCACATCGCCTCCACCGGCCGGCCCGGCCCGGTGCTCATCGACATCCCCATCGACGTGCAGGAGCAGCAGCTGAAATCCTTCGACTGGCCGGAGACGGTGAATATCCGGGGCTACAAGCCCAGCGTGAAGGGCAACGACTTGCAGATCAAGCGGGTGGCGGAGGCCATTTCCAAGGCAAAGCAGCCCATTATCTGCGCCGGGGGCGGCGTGTGGCTGGCCGACGCCAAGGACGAGCTGCTGGAGCTGGCCGAGGGCACCGGCATCCCCGTGGTGAAGACCATGATGGGCATCTCCGTCATGCCCACCGGCCACCCCCTGAACATGGGGATGATCGGGGCCCACGGCAACCACTGCGCCAACAAGGCCCTGGCCAAGTCCGACCTGCTCATTATGGTGGGCACCCGGGCAGCCGACCGGGCCATTATTCAGCCCGACGAAATCCAGCGCCGCATGGCCACCATCCACATCGACGTGGACCCGGCGGAGATTGGAAAGAACATGCAGGCCGCCGTCCCCCTGGTGGGAGATGTGAAGGTCATCCTGCGGCAGCTGCTGGACCTGGGACTGACTGCCCCCGACTGTACAGAATGGCGGGCCCAGCTGTCCGACTACCGGCGGGCTGAGCTGGGCCGGGAATTTCCCCGGCGGCCCGGCTTTGTCTTCCCCGGCACCGTCATGCGCAAGCTGGGGGCCAGGCTGGACGATGACGCCGTTGTCTGCGCCGACGTGGGCCAGAACCAGATATTTACCTGCAAGTACTTACCTCAGAAGCATGGGCGGCTCCTTACCAGCGGCGGCCTGGGCACCATGGGCTACGCCCTGCCCGCCGGGGTGGGGGTGAAGGTGGCCCTGCCTGAGCGGCAGACAGTCGTTGTTTGCGGTGATGGCTCTTTCCAGATGGCCATGAACGAGCTGGCCGCCGTGAAGTGCTCCGGCATGGACCTGAAGATCGTCCTGTTCCGGAACAACACCCTGGGGTTGGTCCACCAGATTCAGAGCCGGGCCCCCTACCACGGCCCCTTCGGCGTGGACCTGGACGGCTCCCCCGACTTTGAGACCATCGCCGCCGCCTACTCCATCCCCTGCGTCACCGTCAGCGAGGAGAGCGAGCTGGACGGCTCCATCGACCGCTTCCTGGGACAGGACGGTCCCTGCATCCTGATCTGCCAGGTCCATCCCGACGTGTCTACCACTGATTAAAGGAGGGAGAAGATGAAACAGACGATTTCCGTCCTGGTGGAGAACCAGGCCGGCGTGCTCAACCGCAT
>ERZ779633.171-NODE-171-length-25046-cov-12.935937_pt1 | contig 25046 bp, 25 predicted proteins | sample MGYA00514195_ERZ779633 | MGnify/ENA primary metagenome ERZ779633 (study PRJEB29562, sample SAMEA4376707) | mouse gut metagenome | isolation source: Cecum | study: EMG produced TPA metagenomics assembly of the A DSS colitis mouse model was used to assess the...
CAGCATAAACACTGGGGTTGTGGGTGTTTTTACCCACCATTACCCTTGAAGAGCCTAAAAATATTGCATATTTGTCTTATTGGATTTTAAGACGCAAGCCGATACAGATTGACAATTCGGTCGAAAAAGATAAGGATATTTTTATCAATGAAAGATTTGTCTGTTATATGATCACCTATGAATGTTTGCAGCAAAAGCAGAAAAATTCAGTTTCTTTGAAATTGGATACACAATCGGTAAAAGAATATGATAAATATGTTGACCTTTTATTATACTTTCTAAAGTATAGAGAATATAGTGCGCAGATGATAGAGCTGCTGATTGAGACACTTAAAATCGGAATTATGTTCGGAGAGAAAACATGAGATTGCTCAGTGGATCGCGCTTGAAGGTAAAGATTTCAGAGTGATCAGCCGATAATAACTATACAGCAAGTATATATATCATATTATATAAGAATGCCACGGAAGGTCAGGTTAGTTATCATGGAGGATAGTGCTGGAACAGTCAATAACAAGTCTATGCGAAAATCACAGAAAAAGCAAATAGAAGATATCCTCAAGCTGCTTGATCAGGCGCATACTGCGATCAGGAAGGCATTGGAGACCCAAAATACAGAAATAGCCATGAATTTGTTGGAGCAGATCCAGGACTCGGCGATTCAGGTAGGCGGCATGATCGAGGAAGCCCTGGGAGAAGATTTCGCCACGGTCGGGATGCTGGAAGCGTACTGCGAACAGATATACCAGTCCTACGAGATGATACGGCAGCGTCAGCCGCTGAATGCCAATAAGCTGTATAAGAATTTGCAAAAAACGTTGATTCGTATTGAGAACAGTTTCAAAAATGATATTTCTGTGCGGACGACGGCTGTTTTTTTGCCATACAAGGCTTCCATGTGGGATTCCCTCGAGAGCGTGTGGAAGGCGGCGTATGCTGATCCCGACTGCGATGCGTATGTGATCCCGATCCCCTATTTTGATAAGAATCCGGACGGGAGTTTCAAGGAAGAGCATTATGAGGGGGATCAGTACCCAAAGGATGTGCCGATCACCCGTTACGATGAATATGATCTGGAGGCGGAACATCCGGATGTGATCTATATTCATAATCCCTATGACGAGTGCAACCATGTGACCAGCGTCCATCCCTTTTTCTATTCTAAAAACCTGAGAAATTTTACAGATAAGTTAGTATATATACCATATTTTATATTAGGAGAAATCGAGCCGGATGATCAGGCATCGATTGAAGGGATGAAACATTTTTGTTTTGTGCCGGGGACGATCTATGCGGATCAGGTGATCGTTCAGTCGGAGAAGATGCGACAGATTTACATCAATGAGTACCTGAAAGCCACAAAGGAAATGGGATTGCCCGGCGAACATGTGGACAGGAAGTTTCTGGAAAAGAAGTTTCTGGGAACGGGGTCACCGAAGCTTGACAAAGTGATAAATACAAAGAAAGAGGATTTGGAAATCCCTGAGGAGTGGCTGAAAATCATTGAAAAGCCGGATGGGAGTTGGAAGAAGATCGTTTTTTACAATATCAGCGTAGGAGCACTTCTGCGGTATAGTGAGCAGATGCTCACTAAGATGGAGGCAGTGTTTGAGACATTCAAAAAAAATAAAGATGAAGTAGCGCTGCTTTGGAGACCGCACCCGTTGATTCAGGCGACGATTGAGTCCATGAGACCGCAGCTTTGGGAGGGATACCAGAAGATAAACGGCAGGTACATAGAGGAAGGCTGGGGGATTTATGATGATTCTGCGGATCTGGATCGGGCGGTGGTGATTAGTGATGTGTATTATGGAAGTGAAAGTTCAGTGGTAAAGATATGTCAAACGGTTGGTATGCCGGTAATGATTCATAATGTTTGGATATAGATGTATTCATAAAATATATAGGTAGGAAGACATGGAAAATCATAGATTGGTTTGGACACAGGGTATTTTTTCTGTAGATGAAAATAGGATCTGGTTTGTTCCGTATTGGATCAATGTTTTATGTGCATACAATCTGCAAACGAATGAAATGGAAAAAACCATTTATTTTCCAAATCAAGCGACAGATTCAGCAGGTTACTATAATGTGAAAAAAGTCGATCATTTTGTGGTTTCCATTCCTGCATTTGAAAAACAGATTTATGTATATGATACAACACAAGATAGCATGTGTGCAATCGATTTTCCGCTTGAGGCATGTCGTTGTGAGAAATTTTTGTTTTCTTCGGTATGGGATCAAAATATTTATCTTTTTCCGGCAGGGTATGAGTATGTACTGAAAATAAATTTGCAGAAAAAGGAAGCCGTTACAATAAAGACTATTGATGATGAGTGTAAAATGTTTGTAGCTATGACACAAATTGATGAAAGCGTATTTTTAGTGAACGAAACACACAAAATATACGTTTTCGATATGATTCAAGAGAGTTTCAAATGCATTGCGAGCAATGATTCTTCCAGAAAATATAGAACAGTTACGCATCATGGAACAAAAAAGCTTATTTTGACAGATACAACGGGGAATCTTTATTTACAATACTTGAATGACAGGGGTTCCGAAAAAGAATGTATATCAGGAGATATACCGTATGACAGTAGCGCATGTATTGGAAATGATATCTTTCTGATGCCTATATTTGAAAAAGACTATTTTGTAAAAATTGATTTCAATACAAAAGATATTTCAAAAATTTATATAGATGGTGGCGATAATTATTTGAAATGGCCGCATACTGTTTTTTCTAAGGTTGTTTGCAAAGATGATTTTTTGTATTTTTTCAGCACACAATACCGAATGCTGTTTGTATATGAGCCAAGTACAGGCAAAGAGATACATTATCAAATAGAAATGCCTGCAATGAGTGATCGGGAAATGGAGGAATTGTTTCAAAAGAAAAGAGGCTGCGGGAGGATAGAAGAAGGATCGGGGCAGCACGCAACGTTGGAAAAATTTATTTTTTTAGCAAAAAAAGATAAATTAGTTGAATCGGATAGAGTATTGATAGGAAATCAGATTTATAAAGAAATGCAAGATTAGCGAGGGTGTAGTAATGCATAATATTAACAAAATTCAGATGTTGGAATTTCCCCAATTAGGAGATGAAAGAGGGCATTTGGTCGTGCTGGAAGCTCAAAAAGATATACCATTTGATATAAAAAGAGTTTTTTACATATATGGTTCTGATCATACAGCAATACGAGGTCAACACGCTAATAAGAAATCTCAATTTGTGTTAATCAATGTTGCCGGAACAAGTAAAGTGAAGATAAAAGATGGGGAAGGAAACGAGGCAATATTTTACCTAAACAGACCGCATACGGGTATTTATCTTCCTGAAATGATATGGAAAGAAATGTATGATTTTAGCGAAGATTCCGTTTTGTTGTGTTTGTCAAATGAATATTATGATTCAGAAGAGTACATAAGAAATTACCAAGATTTTGAAAAAGAAATTGCAAGGAGTAAATAGAACCTGCTAATGAGGGCGAAAATGGATGTTGCGTATGTTTCTCTAAAGAGACATTATGAACGATACCAAAATGAATATGAGCAGGCTGCATTACAGACATTGAGAACAGGGTGGTATATTTTGGGCCCTGAGCTTGAGAAGTTTGAAGCAGAATTTGCGCATCACATGGGCAGCAAATATTGTATCGGAGTTAATTCGGGAACAGATGCGCTTATCTTGGCGATACGAGCTTTAGGCATTGGCGCGGGAGATGAGGTGATTGTTCCGGCAGGAAGCTATATTGCGTCAGTTATTTGCGTGACGGAAAATGGGGCGATACCTGTATTTGTTGATTCAGATGATTTTTTGCTGATAAATGCAAATAGTATAGAGAATGCGATTACACCAAGAACAAAAGCTATTTTACCGGTACATATGTACGGGCAATCCTGTAATATGGATAAAATTATGGAAATCGCTAAGAAGCATGATCTTATGGTAGTGGAAGATTGCGCGCAGTCCCATGACGCGGCTTATGACGGGAAAAAGACGGGAACGTTTGGAATTATGGGATGCTTTAGTTTTTATCCGACCAAACCTTTGGGAGCCTTAGGGGATGCCGGGGCTATTTTGACGGATGATGAAGAAATGGCAAATAAATTGAAAATGCTTCGCAATTATGGGAGCAAAAGGAAATACCATAATGAAATGACAGGTATTAATTCCAGAATGGATGAGATGCAGGCGGCTTTGTTGAGAGTGGGGCTGAAGCATATCGAAGAAGATTATTGCTTAAGGGAGAACATCGCTTGTAACTATATGAGCGGCATTAGGAATCCCAAAGTTAAGCTGCCGAAAATTCAAGATCACGCAACACACAGTTACCATCTGTTTCCGCTAATGGCAGATGATCAGGAAGCGTTCCAAAATTATCTTATACAGCATGGTATCAAGACACAGATACACTATCCGGTTCCACCCTATTGCGCAGAATGTTATCAGGAACTGGGATATGTTCCGGAGGATTTTGAAAAAGCAAATTATATTGCCAACCATGAGGTGAGCCTTCCAATCTATGCAGGGATGCCGGAGGAAGAAGTGACGTATGTAGTGGATGTTGTTAATAGCTATTGAGAATGAGACGATTCAAGCCAAGATAGATACAAGATTGGGAGAAAGGGCAGTATGACTTTTGTTATATGAAATATCGTACTGGTATGTGATATGGATATTTTGCAAGAGATAGATAAAGACCTGCACACAGTGGAAGATAGTCGTGAATCAGGTCAAGACAGGCTGATCGCATTAAACAACATATTACAATATATGGCTGGTTTGCAGAATACAGCAAACTATGATACTGCGGTAATCTTGGCGTTAATAGACCATTTAGAAAAGGAAGTGATTTCTGAATATATTATTGGGAAACTGACACAAGAATTAAGAGAGGTTTTGAATATACCGCTGCATCATCAGAAAGCAGTAATTGTTATTGGTAAGAATTGGGCCGCACAAGCGACAAAAGAATATTTGAAAAAGAGTGATTTCTGTATTATTTCGGAAGATAAAGTTGATTGGATGTGTGCAGATAAATATGAAGTGGTATTTATTATTTGCGAAAGAAATACAGTAGAGGAAATTTATTTACAAAGGAAAAATTGTGAGCAGATTGTTAGATTATATATTATTTACGAGATTGAGTTTTTAAGAGTTCCGTTTTTAAAGAAGACTTTTGAAGCATTTGAAAAAGGATGCGAAAAGGGTAATGTAGAATGCCTGGTGACGGGGCTGTCATATGGGAGGGATGGTGTACATCCTGATTTGATGGCACGACCGACCCTTTCAGTGGCCAATAGCGCGCAAGATTTATACAATGACTTTTTATATTTGAAATACGCTTGCGAGAAAATAGAATCTTTGCAATATGTGATAAGCGCCATTGCGCCTTACTCTTTAAGATATGATGAATCACTTGCCACAACAAAGAATAACGAGGAATTATTTTACTATACGATATTCAGGGATGTTCATCATAATAATATGATCTTATCACAGGTGAAAGAGTATGAATGTGAAAAAGAAAAAATAGAAATATTTCTCGGGGGGGGGGAGTATAAGGATTATAGCGCGTGGCTGTATCAAGAATACGTTATTTACAAGGGGGAGAAAACGCTGTTTGATCCCCATGAAGTCTTTATGATGGAAAATGTATGTATGGATGAGACGGATCAGATTAGAAAACAATTTGAAAAGCCTTATGATAAAACGCTGGAAGAAAACAAGCAGATATTACAGCAATACTGTGATTTTATAAATCAAAAGAAGCTAAAGCTGCTTTTTGTTGTGTTACCACATTCTGATTTTTATAGAAAGTATTGGAAAGAAGATTATTATTTGGAACTAATGGACTATTTAGTGCTGTTGAAAGCAGAATATCAGATTGAATATCTAGACTTAAGTCATGTAAAGCTTCCTGATCATTATTTTCGTGACAATAGTCATTTAAATAGAATTGGTGCGATCTATGTATCAGAAGAAATCAATAAATGGTTAGAAAAAAGCTAATGCGATCAATGAGAGGGAAATATAAATTGACAGAGTTCGGGTTTGATTATTCGGGATTAAAAGCATATGCGGGACACTTGTTGGAAAAGGATCGACTTTTAAAATCATCTTCAGGAGGAGCCGCTTCGCACATTGCCGAACAGTTTATTAAAAAAGGCGGGGTTGTGCTGGGAGTAGGATATGCGGATGATTTTAAGAGCGCAGAATATTATTGTGTAACAACCGTTGACGGATTGGAAAAACTAAAAGGATCCAAATACATACCCGCCAGAAAAATGATACATGTTGACGGTGAGTATCGTTCCGTTTATAAAGTGGCGGAGGAATATTTGGCAGATGGAAAATCGGTGCTCTATATCGGATTGGGCTGTGATGTGGGTGCATTAAGGCGCTACTGCGAGGTGAATACGGTCAGGGATGAGAACTTGTTCACGATAGAGCTGATCTGTGTAGGAACTACCTTGCAGGAAGCACATTCTATGTATATTCAGGAAACAGAAGCAAGGTATCACGCAAACATCAGGAAGCTGAATGTGCGTTATAAAAAAGAAGGGTGGCTGCCATATATACGAATAGAATTTGACGATCAACGTGTTTTTGAAGCCCCTTTTAATGAAAGTGATCTCGGCATTGCATTTAATATTTTATGTAGAAAATCCTGTTCGCAATGTGCATATAAGGGCAGCAGCCACGTTGGAGATATCGCTGTGGGAGATTATTTCAGGCTGGGGCATGATGATGACATCTATGATGAAAATGGCGTTTCCATTCTGATAGAGAAAACAGAGAAAGGAAGGCAGCTCATTGAGAGTATAGCACCCGATGAATTTTTACTAAAGGAAATGGATATTAGGAAAGCGCTGCTTGAGAATCATCGCTATTATGAATGTTCAGTGGATGATATCGAGACGGGGCCAATACTTGAAAATCTTCGAACAAATGGGCTGCGATACGCGATTGAAAAATACTATGCACACCTGATTCCGGATTCGGTCAAGCATGGAACGAAAAAGAAAGTGGTTATGTGGGGGACAGGTAACTTTTTTAGGCGGTATTATCCGCTGGTAGATTTACTGTGCGACGTAAATACTGTATGTGACAATAATGAAGCAAATTGGGGGAAAGTTTTTCAAGAAAATATTCTCTGTATTTCTCCGGAAGAATTATGTTCAAAAGAGAATGTTTTTGTGGTAATCATGATTGAAAACAGGCAAGCGCGAGAGATGGTAGAGAAACAGCTGGAGACATTAGGGATATACAGTTTTGATTATGTTCTTAACTGGATCAAATACGCTTCGAGAGAAATGTTTGACTGAGGATGGGATATGCTGCTAATTGTATGGGGTTTTGTAAATGTATTATTGATAATAGGTTTGGCCTATTTGTTTCGGTTAGGAATTGTGAATGATAGAAAGAGAGTAAAAAAACAACTCTCCTATTATAAGCTGTTGCTTCATTGGAATCTATGTGATACCGAAAATGAAAAACTGGGAGCGTATCTATTAGGATGCGGGTATAAAAAAGTAATGATATATGGTGCAGGAGATTTAGGGAAAATCCTTTATCATAAAATCAAAACCTGTGTAAACGTAGGTGCCTTTATTGAGAAGAATCCAAAAACTGAGCAAATAGAGGGCATACCGGTACTGTCATGCAAGGATGCAGGATTGAAAATGGATGATATAGATTGTATTATTGTAACTCCCATTTTTGATTTTGGTTCGATTCAGCGAGAATTATCAGATAAGGACAGCGAGGTAGCGATTGTCTCGTTAGATACGCTGATTTATGGTCTTTGAGGATGTCAAAATGAAAATAGGGATTCTGACGTATTTTAGAAATTATAACCCGGGTGCATTCCTGCAGGCATATGAGTTGGCCCAAACATTGAAAGACCGCTATCCTGATCACGAAGTCGAGATCATAGATTTTCAGATGAAGCGGGAAAAGGCGTTTATGCGCCGCATTTTCAAAGAGATGGTGATAACGTATTCGGCTTCTGATATTTTGGGTATGTGTAAATATCACCGTGCAATCAGGAAATTGCCATTGTCAAAGCATAGAATCGAGTCGGACGAGATGGGGGAACTGGGCACATTTATCGATCATACATATGATGTGGTCGTAATTGGCAGTGATGAGCTCTGGAAGACAAATGGGTATCGTGGTTTCCCTACCCCGTTTTGGTTGAATAAATCATTTGAAAAGTGTAGAAAATGTTCCTTTTCTCCTTCTTCAAGATGTGACATGTCAGAAATGAATGATGAGCAGAAGAAGATCATTAGAAGATGTATATCTGAATTGGATTTTGTGGGAGTAAGGGATGAAAAAACGTATAGTGAATTAGTGAAGGTGGTTCCGGAAAAGGTGAAAGACATGAATATTGTCTGTGATCCGACATTTTTAGGTGAGTATGGTATTGAAAAACAAAAATGTAAGGAAAGGATAAAAAAGCATTTTAAGATACCGGCATATAAAAAAATATTAACAACTGTTTTGCACAATGAAGATTTGATTAGGATCATAGAAAGACAGTATAAAGATGAATATTTTGTGCTTTCTTTATCAGATGAAAGTGATTTTACGGATGCTAACTGGTTGAGTGTTGCTCCACTGGAATGGATAGAGATTATTGCAGGAAGTGATTTTGTAGTAACACAATCCTTTCATTGTTCTGTGTTTTCAATGATACACAGTGTTCCGTTTCTTGGGATAGATCACTCGGAACATGGAAAAGTCTCTTATTTATTAAAATCTAATGGGTTATCCGACAACCTTTTGGTTGGAAGTGATTGGGATGTTGAAAAGAGGTTTTTGGCTAGGATGGAGTCAGTAAGAGAAAAGGATATTGACGGAGAGCAAATAGTACAAAGAGAAAGAAGTAAGGCGGATCCGTTTTGGCAATATATGGACAAGCTGATGATGCAGAATGGTGGAAATAGAGAATGAATAGCAATACGCAATATATTATATTTGGCGCCGGTAAAATTGGAAATCAGGTTTTAAAATATTGTAGACTGTGCCATTTTCAAGTCGTAGCGATTGCGGATAATAATGAGCAAAAATGGGGGACTAAGATCAAAGGCATCAAAGTGATCGATCCGCGTGATATTAAAGAGAAATATCAGCATTGCTTTTTCTTTGTGGCATCTTATCAATATTATGCTGATATGCAGCAGCAGTTAAATAGCCTGGGAATATCAAATGACAGAATAAAAGCGTTTGTTAGAGAGGAGGACATTCACAAGGAGATTTATAAGAAGAAACACATAAAGATTCTGACAGAAAGTAAATATCTGATTTTTGATCAGGAACATTATCTGACGGGAAAATATTGCGTTAGGAAGATGTGTTCTTACATACAATGTATGTACTACAAATTGCTGATGAACGTATTCAGACCCGGCATAGAGAAAAAGAAATACCATGTATCTATTTGTGCTATTTTCAGGGATGAAGCGGATTATCTTAGAGAGTGGATCGAATATCACAGACTGGCGGGGATTGAACATTTTTACCTGTATAATAACTTTTCCAAGGATAATTATATGGAGGTGTTAGCGCCCTATCTGGAAAAAGATATCGTTACGCTTACGCAGTGGGAAATACCACAGGGACAAATGGCGGCATATGAGGACTGTGTATCCCGGTTTTCTCATGAAACAAACTGGTTCGGTTTCTTTGATTTGGACGAGTTCGTTGTACCGAATAAATATGAAAAAATAGGTGATTTTCTGGCTGAATTTGAAGGAAACAGACCTTTGGTTTTGTTATATTGGAAAAATTTTGGGACTTCGGGAAAAGTAACAAGAGACGTAAAAAACGGATTGGTAATAGAAGATTTTACGGTAGGTTGGTATAAGTATGTAGATATTGGAAAGCTGTTTTTTAATACAGCATATACCTATTTGCCAAATTCAAAACATAACAGACATATGCACTATATGTGGGCCAAGTATAAATCACTGGAATTACCTCCGATAAATGTGTTTGATAAAGTTTGTTTATATGAATTTAATCCGGTGAAAAATGATCAGATGCCGGTTCAATTAAATCATTACTTATTAAAAAGCTATCAGGAATACGCAGAGAAGAAAGCAAAGCGGGGAGGCGGGGTACATAAAACAGGTATGCATAATGAAAAATATTTTGTTGAACATGAGGAAAAAAGCCAAAGGTTGGATTTGCATGCATATAAATACTTGATTTTATTGAAAAAAAGAATAAAAGAGTGTGAAGAAAACACGATTTTATCTGAAAAGGAAATTAAGATTTAGACCTAAAGAGGTGACCAAGCGTATGAAAAAAGAATACGATTTTTGTGAAGAAAATTTAAACGGAAGAATATTATTAAAAATTTGAAAGAAGACAATATTCCGGTAGTTATTTATGGTACAGGCAAATTTGGAAAAGCGGTTGCGAAGTTTGTTGCAGAAAATAATATATCTATTTTGTGTTTTCTGGACAGAGAGGAATATTGGTATTATGGAAAATCTATAAAAATATGTGGAAATACAATAGAGTGTCTAACAAAAGAGGAATTAATGAGGAAAAAAGAAGTATATAATCGACAGTATTTTAGAAATGAAAGATTATCTTGGTGAACTTCCTGAAAAAGTATTTGCTTTTGAACCCGATAAAAATAATGCCGCAAAAATATTTAAGAATTTTTCAGATAATGAAAAGAAACGAATTTCTGTAATAAATGCAGGTTTATATTGCTGTGATGGAACTATGAATTTTTTGGCATCCGGAACCCTTGGCTCTGAAATTTCCGAAAATGCTGAAGATACCATTATGGTACAAGCATTGGATATGCATAGTGAATTTAAGAGTGCAACAATTATAAAAATGGATATTGAAGGATGTGAATTGGAAGCATTGAGGGGGGGGGGTAATTTATTTAGGGAGAACAGTCCTAATTTAGCGATTTGTATATATCACAGAAATCGAGATTTGATCGATATATATCAATTTCTTAAAAAATTTGAATATCATTTTTATTTGAGACAGCACAGTGCATCCGTGGAAGAAACAGTACTGTATGCTGTGAGGTAAAAGACATATCACATAGGCTGTTGTATGAGTATAAAAGATATTAGGTTTTAAAGAATAAGAAAGTGGAGCGAAAAGAGTATGCGCAATATAGTGGATTATGAACAGCATTATTTGGAACATCCATTTGAACGTTATATGGAGAAATACAGACGGAAAATAGTAAAGGAAGCGGTGAAAAAATATTGCAAGAAGGGAGACTCTGTCTTGGAGATAGGCTGTGGAGTCAAACCATTGTTTTGCGATTTTAAAGATCAGTATTCTTTTACAGTGATAGAGCCGGCTGATAGCTGTTATCAAAATGCGAAGAGTTTGGCAGAGTCTTACCATAATGTTGAGTGCTATCAAGGTTGCTGTGAAGATATTGCAGAATTGCTTAAGACAAAAGAATTTAAGATGATTATATGTTCCAGTCTCTTACATGAGGTGGAGGACCCTCATCTGTTGTTGAAAAGTATTGGACTTATGTGTAATGAGAATACGATTGTGCATATGAATGTACCAAATGCATGTTCGCTTCATCGCCTATTGGCGAATGAAATGGGGCTGACGCAGGATATTCATCAATTATCTGATACAAATAAAATCTTTCAGCAGCACAATGTATTTGATATAGATTTGCTAAAGCAGCTGGTTAATGAAGAAGGATATCAGGTGTTGGATGAAGGATCGTATTTTATAAAACCGTTTACGCACCAACAAATGCAGAAATGTATCGACTACGAAATTTTCGATACTCAGATTTTAGACGGGCTGGATAAATTATGTAGGGCGGAATTGTCAAAATTTGGAGCAGAAATCTATCTTAATATGCAAAAAAAATAAATTTTAGGATTATTTTTAAGTGGAGAAAGAAAATGAAAATTTTGGAAATAGAGCGCAGTGAGTATGATAAGCGTCTCGGAAATATACCATATGGTTACATGAAAAGTGAGTTTTGTGAATATAACAAGGAGAAAACGGATAAAGTAAAATATTTGCTTTTTTGCGAGGAAGATAAGGAGCGATTTGTGGCGGCATTTGGAAGTAAAAGCCGGGAATTGCTGTTGCCGTTTTCAGCTCCATTTTCCACGATAGGGAGTATAAAAAAGGAGACTAAAATATGCCATTACAGAGAAGCGTTGGAGGCATTGAAAGTGTATGCATATGAAGGAGGATATAAAGTAATTGAAATGACTTTTCCGCCTCTTTTCTACGATGAAAGAGAAATCAACTATTGGATAAATGCCGGACTTTTGGTGGGTGGAAAAATCGGAAAAATCGATTTGAATTATGCAATTGATTTTGAAGCGGTCGAGAAAAGAAGTTATTCAAATTTGCTTAACCGTAATGCAAAAAAGAATCTAAGAATTGCAAAGGAAAAAGGGAATGTTTTTTTGATTTGTCAGACAGAAGATGAATTTCAAACTGCATATGATATCATTCGCCAGAACAGAGAAGAAAAAGGCTATCCGTTGAAAATGAAATATGATCAGGTGCGTTGGACAAAGGATTTATTGAATGGAAAGTTTTTTGTTATTAGAAATCAAGAAAAAAATTTGGCATCTGCGATCGTATTTGAACCGGCACCAAACGTGGCACAGGTTATTTATTGGGGAGATGTGCCCGATGTATCAGAATATAAGCCTGTCAATTATTTGGCAGAGCAATTAGTGATGTTTTACATGAGCCAAGGGTATCATTATTTAGACGTTGGTCCTTCCACGGAACAGGGTGTTCCTAATTACGGATTATGTGATTTTAAAGAAAGTATAGGATGTGAAGTGACTGCTAAGATTACCATGAAAATCGAAATCTAGTTGAAGCGTGACAGATATAGAATTAGTGTGTGCGGATGTTGAGCGATAAAAGCATATTTATGAAAATAAGGATAAGAAAAAATGAAATTTCCATATGTTTTTTATAAAAGAGAATTTATAAAAAGAATGGAAGAACTGGAGGAAGCGTTCAAGAAAAATAATACGTTTCAAACAGTTTGTTATTTAAGGTATTTATGTCATTTTTGCTATTCTATCAATTATACTTTTTCAAATGATAGATTAGAAGAAATAACAAAAGACATATCCGTATCATATCTTGGTACTACAGAAATAAAAAACACAAGAGAGGATACGGTCATCTTTTACGATGGATTTGGATTACTGGAACGCGGACTCGCCAATATATATGTAAATGCGTTGGCCAAATTAGGATATAAAGTAGTGTGGATTCTGTATTCCTATGCGCCGGAGATAGATGACATTTTAAAAAAATATGAAGACAAAAAGAATATTAGCTTTTTTGTGATACCTCAAAGAACCATTTTGGAGCGTATGGAGGTGCTGCGAGATAAAATAAAGGAAATTTCACCGAGACATTTATTGATCTATACGAAACCTGATGATGTGTGTGGAATCGGCGCAATATCAACTATTTCTGAAGGGGTTGAACGTTATCTGATTGATTTGACAGATCACGCATTTTGGCTTGGTAAGTGTGCTACCGATTGGTTCGTTGAGTTTCGAAATTATGGGTACAATATAGGAACACAGTATCGCAATATATCGCCTGATAAAATGATAATATTGCCTTACTATCCGGTGAGCAGGGAAAAATATGCGTTTGAGGGTTTACCGTTTCGTGTAAATGAATGTCAATTTGTTTTTTCGGGTGGAAGTTCATATAAAATTGAAGGTAAGACCACATATGAAGAAATGGTGCGATATATTTTACAAACATATAAAGATATAAAATTTGTATTTGCCAGTAACGATGAAAATATGATTTTGAAGAGGCTGGGTAGAGACTTCCCGAATCGATTTTTTCATATTGGTGAAAGAAGAGACTTGGATGCAATTTTACAAAAGGCAAAATTTTATTTATCAACTTATCCGATCACCGGAGGACTGATGACGCAGTATGCGTTGCAGAATCACTGTATTCCGATTACTTTATGCGACGAAATAATGGGAGAAACAGATCCAAAAACAATGATGCTGGAACCGCATAAAGTCAATTTCATTTTTTATAAAAAGGAAGACGTGCAGTTAGAGATTGATCGTTTGATGAGTAGTGAATCTTATTATCTTAAAAGGAAAACAGAACTTGAAGGTCAGGTCATTAGTGAAGAAGAGTTTAGCAGACAATTGCAATGTCTCTTAAAGCATAAGGAGACTAAATTTGCCAAGGAACAACAGAATATCGATATGGAGAAATTTCTTGGTATATATAGGGATAATGCAACATACGGGAAATATTGCGAGATAATATATGGTTCGAGAAATAAATGGATATATAAGAAACATCCGTTTGTTGTGCAGGAGAGAAGGATAAGAGAAATTATAAATCGATATTTAACAAGAAATGGGCGCAGTTAGCAAAGGATGAAAAATAGTGCAGTCTTTTGAAGAAATGTGTGTTACTAAGCTAAATAGAATGCTGGCAAATGTAAATAATCGAAATATTTATATTTGGGGAGCGGGAAAAGGCGGATCTATTCTTGCAGAAGTATTGAAAGAGCATCATATTTCCATTGCCGGATTTGTAGACAGACGAGCACAGGAGCTTAAGGAATATCTCGGCTATCCGGTCATTTTGCCGGAAAAGGCGGATCCGCTGCGGGATTATATTATTGTAGCGGTCATGCTGTATGTAAATGAAATATTAGAAGAATTAGAAGCATTAGGATACACAGTAAAAGATTGCTTTTGTGTATCAGAAAATTCTATTGGAAATCAAGAGGATACCATATATCGGGGATGCCGAATTGGAAGATATACATATGGATATCAGGAATTGCTGGAATATTTTCCGATAGCCGAATCCATTGGAAGGTATTGTTCCATCAACGGAACGGCAAAAATTTGGAATAATCATTCTCTGGATTGTGTGACAACAAGTCCGATTTTGGATCATGTGCGGTTTTATCCGTGGGAGAAAAACGATGAACGGAGAGAGCTTGTAAAAAAGTATGGAAGACATAAAGAAAATGCAAAATTTGATAACAGTGCGATAAGAGATAACAGACCTGTAGTGATAGGGAACGATGTGTGGATCGGGGCTTATGTTTCTATTCTCCCGGGTGTCCGAATTGGTGATGGAGCCGTAATTGCCGCAGGTGCCGTTGTAACCGGAGATGTGGAGCCTTATGCGATTGTCGGCGGTGTGCCGGCAAAAACGATCAGATATCGATTTGATGAAGAAATGATCAAAAAATTGTTGGAGGTCAAATGGTGGGAATGGTCCGTAGAGGAAGTGGAGAAGAACATTGAACTCTTGTACGATCCGGTACAGTTTATGAAGTGCTTTTCGAGAGACGAATAGGGTGAAATTTATCTTGTTAGGAAGGATAGTAATGTAACAATGAAACGGTTGTGTATCTATGTGACCTACGATAGTGAAAATATTGTTGATGATGATATTGCGCATATGCTCAAAGAACTGTACGGGGTGACTGACAGGATCGTAGTGGTATGCAATTACGAGTATATTGCAAAAGGGATAGAAAATGTGCAGCCGTATGCAGAAACGATACTTTACAGAAAAAACAGGGGATATGATGGAGGAGCCTATAAAGACGCGTTAGAAAAAATTGAAGATATCGAAAGCTATGACGAGGTGATCTTGTCCAATGATACATTCTTCGGACCATTTATTTCATTAAATGAAATTTTTCAAAGGATGGAAAAGGAACCATGTGATTTTTGGGGATTCAATCGCAGACATGTTCCGATGTATGATTTTACGGCGTCTTTTTTTGTAGTATTTAGAAAGCCGGCAATATCAACGGCAGTCAGATACTTATGCGGTCAGGAGTTTGAATCAATGGACCGGGAGAGTATCTTGATAATGTTTGAGCAGGGACTTTCAAATGAGTTAAAAAAAGAAGGGTTTTGCATGGGCACCTACTGTGACATCGTGGCAGTGGATATGTACAGGGATCCTGATTATCTCATCCGGGTAATGGGGTCGCCCGTTATGAAGAAGCGCTGTTTTGAACGCGGGTATTATGTAGAAGAAAACTGCAGAAGGGCTTTGAAATATATTGAACAGGAAACAGAGTATGATATTTCCCTGATCGGGAAGACGGTTGAACGCAAATATGGAATCACCGTTGATCGGGAGTATACAGATATCGAGATGATAAAGGCGGACGATGCCAGAGGGATATACTATGGTGCACCGGAAGAAGAACTGGAGGAATTTCTGAGAAAAAATCCAAGTGTATATGTGTATGGCGACGGCAATACGGCAAAGGATTTTGAGAGATTGTATGGGAACAAGGTAAGTATTATAGGGCATATTGTATCGGAGCATTTTCAGAAGGAAGGATTGAAAACGGCAAGCCGGATAGAAGATAAAAACAGCCCTGTTGTTGTGGCGCTGTCGAAAGAAAATTCCAAGGAAATTTCGGTACAAATGCAGGGATTTACAAATGTTTTCTATCTGTGGAGGTGGAAGGAGTGAAACGGATTGCAGTTTTCATTTTTTATGATATGGAGGGAATTGTTGATTCCTACATAAGTGCACTATTATCCGGCATAAGACCATATATAGACCGACTTGTTGCAGTATGTAATGGTAACGTATGTTCAGGTGAAAAAAACATACAAGATTATGCGGATGAAATGATCATCCGTCCTAACAAAGGATATGATGCGGGAGCATATAAAGATGTACTCATGAGGCTTATCAAAGAGGAAACTTTGTCAGAGTACGACCAGCTCATACTTTTTAATGATACGGTATATGGTTTTTTTTATCCGCTGTCAGAAATGTTTGAAATCATCGATAGTCAGACGGAAGTTGATATGTGGGGGATGACGGAACACAGCGGGATAGGAGAGCATAGAGGGAAAGCGTTATCATGGCATCTGCAAGGATATTTTCTGGTCATAAATAAACGATTGCTGCAGAGTAGGGATTTTGCCGGGTTTTGGGAGGAACTGGAATATCCGGCCACCTATACGAAGGCCATATTTGATTTTGAAGTAGGGATATCTCAGTATTTATTAAAAAAAGGATATAAGCTGAAAAGCATCTATGCTCCTGAAAAAATAGGTATAGCAAAGGACAATGATTTTGGAAATTTGTATTTTTCTCACGCATATGAGTTGGTGGTGAAAGCCCGCTGTCCGGTGCTGAAAGTTAAGAGTATTGAAAATCTTTCCGGGATAGAAGCTTTGAACTATCTGGAGAAGAACTATTCTTATGATTCGTCCGCGATATGGGAGCATTATAGAAGAAGGATTCGGAATAAAAACGTAGGGAATGATACCTATGACATAGATGCCTTATGGAATTTTTGTAGAAAGCACCGCAGAATATACATCTACGGGAATGGTGTGATAGGAAAGAGAATCTATGATTGTATCTTGGAGCAAGGATATCTGGTCGCGGGGTTTATTGTTACGAAAAAGGACATGATTCCCAACACCGAAAATCGGATACATGAGTTGGATGAAGTAGAGATTGACGAAAATTGCGGAATCATTTTGGGAATGAAGCAGCAGTACAGGGAAGAAGTTATGGAGAATGTTTTAAGGATGACGGATAGGATACATTTATTTATGCCAGTGAAATAAAGAGGTTGTTTGCGTAAACGGGTTGGAGTGGAGAGTGGATGAAAAAAGTAATCATCATAGGCGCAGGAAATGTAGGGAAAAACGTGTTTGATTTTCTGGGGACCGATTTTGTGGAATGCTTTGCCGACAATCAGAAAAACGGAACGACTGCGCATGGGAAAAAGGTGATCTCCATAGAAGAAGCGGTAGACCTGCAAAAAGAGTATATCCTTCTGCTTGCAGTGACAAATCATGTGGAGGAACTGAAGGAGCAACTGCGAAGGCTGCAGGTGGAAAACTACTATTATTTTGATGAGGCGATCTATTTTTTTGATGGCATAAAGCAGTGGAAGAACAGGTTGGTATATGAGAAAAAGTCTCTGTGGGAAATGTTTGACGTCTTCTCGTTGGACAAGGCTGTGATCATTGGCAAAAGGGATATTTATGCGAGCTTCCTGTCAGAATTATTCGGGATAGAATTAAAAGAAAGAGGGATCGACGCTCATGCAGAGGATAAGAAATATCTGTTAAATATGGGGGCTGAGGAAGCGGAGAACTTTCTGTGCAAATGGGAAATAGAGGATAAGAGCAATCTATGGTTTCTCCCGCAGATGCAATGGGAAGGAACCGGGCAGCTGCATGAGCGGCTGCGTGCGTTTAGAGGAAGATACGCGGGCAAGAGATGCTTCATCATAGGGAATGGACCGAGCCTGAGAATGGAGGATTTGGACAGGCTTAGCGAAAACGGCGAGATCTGTTTTGGGCTGAACGTGATACATAAAGCGTATGAAAATACGAAGTGGCGTCCCGACTTTGTGTGCGTGAAAGATCCGCTTGTGATCGTGCAGAACTATGAGTCCATAAAAAGAAATAACAGCTGCCCAATATTGATAAATGATAAAAAACTGTTTTATTATTGGGAAACCGACGAAAATGAGTATCCGTATCGGGATATTCAGGAAAAAGTTTTTTTCTCGGAGGACATTGCTGCCGGATGCAGCAGCGGAGCGTCAGTATCTTACACGGTAATACAGATCGCCGCATATATGGGATTTTCTAAGATATATTTGCTGGGGATGGATTGTAGTAATTGGGGAGAGCATTTTAACGGCGATTATTGGGCAGAAAAGGAAGCGTTTCGGGGACCGGATGAGGTGAGGATATTCAAAGCGTATCAAATAGCGGAAGAACATTCAAAGACGCATGGTTTCAGGATATTTAACGCGACAAGAGGCGGACATCTGGAAGTGTTTGAACGGGTAAATTTTGATTCGCTATTTGGGGAAGGAGACGGAGAATGAAAGTGGTAGCATTTGTGCCGATCAAGTTGAACAGCCAGCGGCTTGCGCATAAGAACCTTCTGCCGATCGCAGGAAGGCCGTTGTGCTATCACATCTGCGAGACATTGGCGCAAGTTCAGGGGATCGATGAAACATATGTGTATTGCAGCGACCCGAAAGTGACGGATTATATTCCAAAAGAAGTTACCTTTTTGCGGCGGGATGCGTATCTTGATGGGGACCTTGTGAAAGGCAAAGAAATATATGAACGTTTTATTGCCGAAGTGGATGCGGATATCTACGTCCTTGCGCATACCACATCTCCTTTTATCAGAAGAGAGAGCATAGAAAACGCCTTGGGAAAGGTGCTGGACGAAGGGTATGATTCCGCTTTTTCGGCAGAGAAGAAGCAGACTTTCTGCTGGTATCAGGGGAAACCTGTCAATTATGATTTGGAGGATGTTCCCAGGACGCAGGATTTGGAGCCGGTGTGGGTAGAGACGAGCGCTTTTTTTATCTTTCGGAAAGAAATCTTTGTAGAACATGGGAGAAGGATCGGGTTTCATCCGTACATACAGGAAGTTTCCGGAATGGAAACGGTGGATATAGATACCGGAGAAGATTACGATCTGGCAGTCAGGATGGCGGACGGAAAGTCTGCAAAATGAGGTGGGTCACAGATGACAGATATGCTTTTAGAAGCCAAAAGTGTGTTTGAAAAAGAGATAGCGGCGATTGAAAAGACCAAAGACCATATGGGAGATGTGTTCCTGCGGTTTGTGGAAACGATCATGCGCTGCGAAGGGAAGATCATACTGACGGGAATGGGAAAGGCGGGACATATCGCAAGAAAAATCGCAGCTACCTTTTCCAGCCTCGGGACGCCGTCATTTTACATCCATCCGGCGGAATCTTTGCACGGTGACCTGGGAATGGTCACAGACAAGGATGTTGTCATTGCCATTTCGCACAGTGGTGAGAGCGCGGAAGTGGTGAGGATGATACCTGCGATCCGCAGGATCGGGGCAAAGCTTCTTTCGATCACGGGAGATGGGCAGTCAACGCTGGCCAGACACAGTGATGTGGCAGAGGTCCTTCCCCAAATGGAGGAAGCCTGTCATCTCGGTCTTGCGCCTACTTCGAGTACAACAGCGGCGCTTGTTTATGGAGATGCGCTCGCGGTCACGATCAGTCAAATGAAGGATTTCAAGAGTGAAGATTTTGGACTCTACCATCCGGCGGGGGCGCTGGGAAGGAAACTGCTTACGACCGTGTCGGATATCATGATATCGGGCGAAGATAAGCCGCAGGTGAAATCAGATGTCTACCTCAAAGAGGCGATCATAGAATTAAGCCGTAAAAAGGCTGGTATCGTTGCCGTCATGCAGGGCGGCAGAATCGAGGGCATTATTACGGAAGGTAATCTCAGGCGGGCCCTGGAGCAGGAACTGGATGTATATTCCATGAAAGTAAATGAGATCATGACGCGCAATCCGGTATGTATTATGGAGGGAAGGCTTGCGGTGGATGCCATGAAGCTTTTGCACGAAAAGAACATATCATCGCTGATCGTGTTGGACAGTCAGGGAGATTACGTTGGGGTCGTAACGCTGCAAATGGTCATAAATGCCTTATAAAGATACAGATGGAGGAGGCTGGATATGGAATTTATCTTGATAGCGGGTCCCTGTGTGATCGAGTCGGAAGAAATGGTCATGGAGATTGCAGGGAAGATGAAAAAGATCGTGTCAAACCATAATGTAGACTATTATTTTAAAGCGTCATTTGACAAAGCGAACCGTACGTCACTGTCCTCCTATAGAGGTCCTGGCATAGAGAAAGGACTGGAAATATTAAAAAGGGTAAAGAAGGAGTACGGACTAAAGATATGCACGGATATCCATGAACCGTGGCAGGCAGGGAAGGCGGCTGAAGTGGCGGATATCATACAGATACCGGCCTTTTTGTGCAGGCAGACGGATCTGCTTGTGGCGGCGGCGCAGACGGGCAGAGTTGTCAATATCAAAAAGGGGCAGTTTATGGCGCCGTGGGATATGAAGAATGTTGTTGAGAAGGTGCGTATGTCCGGGAATGATAAGATTATGCTGAGTGAGAGAGGTACCAGTTTTGGATATAATCAGCTTGTTGTTGACATGACGTCTATCGTTGAGATGAAAAAAAACCATGTGCCGGTCATTATGGATGCGACACACAGTGTGCAGAAGCCTGGAGGAAACGGCACTTCTACCGGAGGCAGCCGGGAATATGTAGAATATCTTGCCAAGGCAGCCATAGCGACAGGGGCAGACGGGGTGTTCATGGAAGTGCATCCGAATCCGGAAAAAGCGCTTTCTGACGGTCCTAATTCCATCCGACTGGCTGATGTTGAGGATATGCTCCGGCAGATGCTGAAAATATATGAAGCAGTTCAAAAGAAAAAAGTCTACATAGCAGGCGCCCATTCCAGAGGCAGGACGCTGCGCGCCTATCTGGAGTATCTGTATCAAGATATAGAAGTGGAGGCGTTTTTGGTTGATGATATGTCCGAAAACGAGGAGATGGTGGACGGGCTCCCGGTGCGGCTGATCGGACAGGATCTTCATAAGGAATATCCGGTCTGGCTGGGGATGCGAGGGGTAAACCATGAAAAAGTCTCCGGAGAGCTTCGGGATGTGGGAATGAAAGAGATCATCCCTGTGACGGTGGAATTGGACAGGCAGCTTAGGAATGAGTATGTCCGCAGATATGAACAGGACAGGGGCAGGGCATTTTGTATCATAGATGAGCTGTCCGCGGGAACGGAGACCGGGAAATAAGGCGGATGTGTGAGGGCTGATCGGGAGACTGTTTTGACATGGAGGAAGATATGCAGAAAGATAAGGCAAGAATCTATGTGGCGGGTTCCGTTTATGATAAGCCGCTGCAGGATGATTATACGTTTATCAAGGAAGAAGTATCCCTGCAGGTGGGCGCTGCCCTGGCGGGAAAACGGCTCGCACCGGATGCGGTCCCGGACTGTGACGGGGATAATATTTCAGAGAAGAACAGGCAGTTTTGTGAGTTGACAGGGTTATACTGGATCTGGAAGAATGCCCGTGAGGATTATGTGGGGCTGGTCCATTACAGGCGGCATTTTCTTTTGCCCGATAACTGGCCGGAGCGGATGGAAGCCAATCGGGTCGATGTGATCCTGCCTGTGCCTCTGTATGTCGCCCCCAGTATTGCGGAGAACTATAAAGAGAGACATACCGCGTCAGATTGGGAATACCTGATGGCATATTTTGAGAAGGAGCTTGCTGAAGAATATGAGACGGTGAAACAGTTTTTTTGATGGAAATCTGTACTCGCCCTGTAATATGCTGATAGCGCGTAAACCGGTGTTGGATGCGCTTTGCGAGTGGATGTTCCCCATCCTCTTTGCGGTGGCAGAGCATGGAGGAGAGCGGGAAGACTCCTATCAGAATCGTTATCCGGGATTTGTTTCGGAGCGTTTGATCACCTACTTTTTTGAGAGCCGCAGGGACAGATATCGGGTCGTGTATGCCAATAAGAATTTTTTGCGATGATTCGGAAACGGTGGACGATTCATGGAGTTACACCATCTACAGTTTGACTGCAAAACGTAGGTGGTGTAAAATTATGTAAAAAAACATAGATTTTTCTGATAAAAAGAGAAAGGGAATCCATTTGAAAAGCGCGGAATTACTGGAACAGATGACACAAATGGGGGCGGATATCGTAAATGTGGATCTGCGTGGAGCACAAGATCATAACCTGCCAACTTACGTCAAAGCCTGATCCGCTGGCGGTCAGTGAGCGCGGCAAAATCTGTCTGCAGATACAAGAGACAGGAGCGGAAAAGAAACGCGTCCAATCATTACTTTTGACTGTCCCCTGCGGAAAAGGCGCAGATGCTGTTTTTCAGAGTACATCCGGTGTGTGGATTCGTACGGAGGACTCGGAGCGGTGGGAATGTGGACAAGACAGAATGCGGGAAGAAAAAAGCGTTGATACGCCGGCATTCTTTTTTATTGATTCTATGGAAGCAAACGGGGATCCCATGGAGTTGCCGGCTGTTTTCCAAATCACCGGGGATGTGTCGAAAGAGCAGGGAAGCGCGAAAATTTTTTGGCGGCGAGGGTGCAAGGGAGGATACGACCTATATTTTGCAGGCGACGAAGCCCTCGGCATTTTCGGATTGTCTGTACAGGACGCTGGTGCCGGAAACGGACGGTTCCGTTTTGGATCTGTCAAAGAAAGCGTCCCTGTTTGTCCCGGCCAGAAAGGGGATCATAGTTATGGTCGGCCTTCTCATTTCTCAAATATCCCAAGCAAGTGTTACGATTTAAGTGTCCATTTCGTACCGCTGGGGAAGGGCTGTGGAAATTTAGCAAAGAGGAGAGAAAAAAATGCAGGTTTACAGGCAGCAGATGGAGATGGATGTGCTCTGCGTCAATGAGAAGTTATTGAAGCGGGATTATTTCCGCAGTTGGAGTTATCACTACAGGAATATGGACAGACAGGGAGCGCCGGAGGTATGTGCCTATGACAGTCAGGAGGAAAAGCCGAATTTAGGGATCTGGATCCATTGGAATCTCCCCGCAGACCTCAGGCGGGAGGGAGAGCTTGTCCCGAACCGCTGGCTGGTGATGGCAATCAATGAAGAAGACAGTCAGGATGTGACGCAGTGGATCGTGGAGAGCGATTGTCCCGGTTCAGAAGAACAGAAGAAGCAGATACCGGAAGGCGTATTCGGCGGAGGAAGCAGTTTCCTTGTTACGCCCGAAATGCGGGAGCTTTGGAAGCGTTCCGGAGACAGTTTGCGGGAAAAAGGAGAAATCATAGGTCCCAAGCAGACGAAAGTCTGCCAGATGGGAGCAGTGTTTGGCGTGGAAGATTGGCAGGAACGCAGCACGGCTCCCCTTTTTTTGACGGCTGTTGCAGCGGCGAACCCTGCTTTTTCACAGTTTGTTCCCCACTGTCGCAATATCTTTTCTACAGGATTTTTACCGCCTCGGGAGAAAGCGGTTTATCGGATCGGGGTCTTCGGGTGGTATTCCGCGCCGCCGCGGGGGCGCGGAAATACAGTATATGCGGGTATGGTGCGGCATGTGGTATGGGACAGGCATGGGGGGATCCCGGACTTCGATCCGCTGAATCGGATTGTGGACAGCGGCTTATTGAACGTGGCGGCGGGAAACAGCGCCTATGAGGCTTTTGGAGCGGTTTTAGAGAACACGGCGTCGCCGGGACAGGAAACATTTGTGGAATGGTTAAAGGCGATGTGCCTGGATCACCCGGAAGCAGAGAAGGAGCTGGACGGTCAGGAACGGCTTTGGGAGCATGGGCATCGGGAAGGTTTCATTGGGCAGGGAAGGAATCTGCGATATCAGATTGTGCCAGAAAAGGGGGACAACGAGGCAAAACAGGAGGAAGTTCTGCTCACGGAGGCGGAAGCAAAGGCGCTGGAGGCTTTGAATCGGGCGCAGCAGGTTTTGGAAGTCGAGCAGCAGATTTTGCGACAGATGCAGCGGGAATTATTCGGATTATGGTGGAAGCGGAAGCGCTTTGTAAACTATCCGTTGTCGGATGACATTACCGAGCAGTCCTTTGTGCCGTATTTTGATGCACAAGACAATAACAGTCTGCTTTCCAAAACGATCGAGCAGTGGAGGAAGGTGGAACAGTGTGCGCATACTCTGCCTTATCCTGTCTGCGGGGATGGTGTAACGCGGCACTTTATAGTAGACGGAAACAGCATTTTATATTCGACAGAATAAACACCATTGCGGCGGTTTTCTTTCGCTGACTGCACACTGCTGTCAACGAAACTGTACGGTCAAATCGAAACCTTCCAATCCAAATTGTATGTACAATTATGCTGCTGGTAACACAAGGAGAAGACAGGAAGGATGATCCGCAGGCAGGGACTGAAATTGTCCGAAAAATATCCCGGACAGAAAAAAGCGGTTCCAGAGGAATTGTGCCATTTTCATACACAATGGTTAAGGAAACGGCCGCGTACGCAGATGTACGCGGCCTTCCCCGGTTCTTTTTAAGAATTGTCCCCTGTATTAAAACACTTCATAAAACAAGTATTTAACGCATAGATGGCTGTATGCGCAGCTTCAAAGCTGCTGGTTATTGACC
>ERZ779633.172-NODE-172-length-24951-cov-24.065513_pt1 | contig 24951 bp, 29 predicted proteins | sample MGYA00514195_ERZ779633 | MGnify/ENA primary metagenome ERZ779633 (study PRJEB29562, sample SAMEA4376707) | mouse gut metagenome | isolation source: Cecum | study: EMG produced TPA metagenomics assembly of the A DSS colitis mouse model was used to assess the...
CCACGGCATTCTTCGCCATGGCAAGCGGCGAATATCCCACGATCCCGTCATAGCCGAGGCCGGGGATATGGAGCACCTGCTCCGGCGGCAGATAGACCTGCCCGTTTTCATTCTCTGTCGGGGAATCGTCCGTTCCCCGTGTATACAGATAATAGAGCTGCCCCCTGCTGTCCCGGTCAACGGTCATCTTGGAGGGCATCAGCGGATACAGGCCAATGACCTCGCCCCTGCCGTTCCGTATGATCTGTGCGTAGGCATTGCCATATAAGAGCAGGTGGCCCATCAGCGTCTCCCGGAAAGTGAACGAAGTCATTTCCGGGTTTGGCTCGTCATGGAGCAGGCGGTACAGAGGATGATCCAGCGCCTTTTCCTTGCTGCCTTTTTCCGTATAGCGGTATACATGGAGGGGAAGCCCCGCCACCGCCTCGGATAAGATACGGACGCAGGAATAGACCGCCGTCATCTGCATGGCCGTCCGTTCATTCACCGGCTTGCCGCTTGTGGAACTGCCGAAGAAAAAGGAAAACCGGCTTCCGCCCAAGGCATCCTGCGCCCGGCGCGCCTTTTCCGGTTTATCCCGCGCCTGAAATATCCGGTTGAACCTGTTCATAGAAGAAGCAGCCCCCTTTCGTCATATACAGAGTTTCCATCCATGCCGCCGCCCCGGATGGCCCGGTCAAGCGCCATGATCGTCGCCACAGCGCCGTCGATCTTCTCCGTGGATTTTTCCTTGTCCGGCTTCACATTGCCCGCCGGATCGGTGCGCACATGGATGTTGTCCATCATCCAGCGCAGTACCGGATGGCCGCCGTGGGCGAGCTGTCCGTCTAATGTCAGGCGCATCAGCTCCTTTGTAGGCGGCGACATATCCTTAAAGCCCTGCCCGAAAGGCACCACGGTAAAGCCGAGGCCCTCCAAGTTCTGCACCATCTGCGCCGCTCCCCACCGGTCAAAAGCGATCTCCCGGATGTTGTACTTCATGCCGAGTTCTTCAATGAACGCCTCGATAAAGCCATAGTGGACGACATTGCCCTCGGTGGTCTTTAGATGCCCCTGCCTCTCCCACACGTCATAGGGGACGTGATCCCGGCGCACCCGGATATCCATGTTGTCCTCCGGTATCCAGAAAAATGGCAGGATGCTGTACTTGTCGTTTTCATCCTCCGGCGGGAATACCAGTACAAAGGCTGTGATATCTGTGGTGGAGGACAAGTCCAGCCCGCCATAGCAGGCCCGGCCCCGCAGGTTTTCCGCATCCACCGCAAAGGCACATTTATCCCATTTTTCCATTGGCATCCACCGGACAGCCTGCTTCACCCACTGGCACAGCCGTAGCTGCCTGAACAGGTTTTCCTCGGCCGGGTTCTGCTTTGCGCTCTCGCAGGCCGCTTCCAGTTTTTCGATATCCACCGTGATACCGAGGGAGGGATTGGCCTTTTTCCATACCTTCGGGGAAGTCCAGTCGTCCGCCTCGTCCGCGCCATAGATCACCGGATAAAAAGTGGGGTCGATCTTACGCCCGTCGAGGATATCCTGCGCCTTCTGGTGTACCTCATAGCAGATCGAATGGGTATCATTGCCCGCCGTGGTGATGAGAAAATAAAGGGGCTGCTTTCTGGCGTCGCCGGAGCCGTGGGTCATCACGTCATAGAGCTGGCGGTTGGGCTGTGCATGGAGCTCGTCGAATACCACCGCATGGACGTTCAGGCCGTGCTTCGTATAAGCCTCCGCCGACAAAACCTGATAAAAGCTGTTCAGCGGTTTATAGATCAGCCGCTTTTGGGACAGTACCGGCTTGATGCGGGATTTGAGGGCCGGGCACTGCTCCACCATGCCGCAGGCCACGTCAAAGACAATGGATGCCTGCTGTCTGTCGGAAGCACAGCCGTACACCTCGCCGCCATATTCCCCGTCGCCGCAGGTAAGAAGCAGGGCCACTGCGGCGGCCAGCTCCGACTTCCCCTGTTTCTTGGCGATCTCCACATAGGCCGTATTGAACTGGCGGTATCCGTTTCCCTTCACAATGCCGAACAGGTCGCGTATGATCTGCTCCTGCCAGTCGATCAGGTCAAAGTTCTGCCCGTACCACTCGCCTTTGGTATGTTTCAGGCAGCCGATAAAATCCACCGCCAGAGATGCCTTCTCCCGGTCATAGGCAGAGCCGTCCGCCATGAAACGGGTTGGCCTGTAGGTCTTTAGCTTCCGCAATGACAGCCGCCTCCTTTCTGCAGAAATGGGAACAAAAAAGGAACCTCCCCGGAAGGAAGTCCCTCAAAGATATCTTTTAACCCTGACTGGCCGGGCCTATCTCCCGGCTTCATACAATACATTTCTGGCGTAGGTGATGCGCCGGATGTCCTCCGGCCTGTAATCCGCATTCCGGCCAAAGGTCTGTTCAAATTTCTTCCGGTCTGCCGCCGCGATCTGCCATGTGCTGTAATAACTGGTGCAGTCCCCGCGCAGGGTAGCCGCCTCCGTTTTGAAGGTAAACTCCACACCCTCTTTTACGACTGTGACATTGACTGTCTTTGCAGAGGTGGGGCGCATGGCATCCATGATCCTCTTTACGGTATGCACCGGATTTTCCTGATTTTCCAGAATGTCCCGGTATTCCTTTAAGACGGCATCCCTGCTCAGAAAATCAAGCAGCATATTTTCCTGATTTTCTGCCAGAAATCCCTCCGCCTGCTGCTCTGCATAGCCCTCCGGGTCTGCGATATAGGCAAGGAGCGAATCCTCCGTCCACCGATCCGGGGTGTAGGTGCAATGGAAAACAGGAGGCTCAAACTCTGCCGTATCCAGATACAGCCTGCGGGCCGCCGCTTTTGCGCCATGCCGGACGGTATAATCCAGATTGTTCAAAAGTGCAGCATCCGTAAGCTCCGTGATCCGCAGGTTCTTCCGGTCATTGCCCACAGCCGCCTCCACCTTCTTCCGGACAGCCGCCTTTAGCAGCTCCTGCAGCGCTTCGGCACGTCGGCTTCTCAACGGCTCCGGGTCATCCTCTATGCTGGTGAGGCTGTACTGTGCATCATAAAGCAGGCCGTCCTTCCTGTAGTAGATTCCTGCATACTCAAAGGAGCTGCCCCGTGTGGGAACGTCCTTTCTCTCCCGGTTCAGGGAATACAGATATTCAAAATCCGCATTCTTCTCCACCCGGATCAGGATATACCAGAAGCCCTTTTCCTGAAAACAGCAGGGGAGAACGTCACCGGAAGATAACCAGTTAGAAAATGTATCATTCATGCTCCTTACTCCTTCCTTTATAATCCAGATGTTTGCACTGTTCCACTGTGGCCGCCAGCATATCTGCCAGCAGGGATTCAAATTCCCCCTTTGCGATCACCGCTTTCATGGTCACGCTCTCAAAGGGGAAATAGGCCCCGGCCTCATGGTCGTACCGGCACGTCCACCATTCGTCGCCGCCGTTGACCTGATTGCAGAAAAACAAGTCCCGGTATACCACGCCCTGCCGTATGCTCCAATTCCCATGTTCAAAAAATAGCTTCAACATGGCTGTGTCCTCATACTCGCAGAAAGTATAGGGGCTGTCTGCTTCCAAGCAGGGGTCGTCATGGAAGGGGATGCCGTGGCGCTTTACCCAGCAGTTTCTCTGGCACAGGGCCACCAGCGTTTCGTGCAGTTCCGGGGATATGTCTTTTCCGGCCGCACGCATGGGGCCGTATGTTTTCTCATATTCCTGCTGGAAAACAGCCTGCTTCATCTCGTCTGTCTGTTGCATAACAAAACCTCCTTTGTTTGATGTGGTCAGAGATTACTCTGGAACACCCCAAAATACAAGGCTCCACAACAAAAAAAGCCCGGAGAACCCATGGCTTTTTTCTATCCGTTTTTCTGTCTGCCTAATAGCAGTTGCGGGCGGTATAGGCGATCTCCCCTATGGCATCCGCTAACCCGCTCTTTATGGTCTGCTCCGCTCCAAGATGCGGCGTGGGTTTTCCTTCCGCTACCAGATAGCATTCGATCAGTTCCCCGTCCGGCCTTGCCGCATAAAGGCAGTTGTCCGCTTTTTTGTCTATGGAGAGCAGGAAGCAGTTGCTTTCCTCCTCCATATAGTCCAGATAGCCCCAGCGGATGCGGACGAGACTCTTTCCGATACTCTTTACCGACCAGCTCCAGTTTTCATCCTTCCTGTTCTCCTCTGCTACCAGCTCCCGGATATAGTCCTTATAGTTTCTTAAATCGATCATGGCCATGCCCTCCTCGTTTGTTTTTGGTGTGACACAGCTTACTCTGAGATATCCCATAAGACAAGCCTCACTGACGAAAAAAAGCCCGGAAATCCGAGCTTTTTCCTGTTACTTTTTCCTCTGGAAATTCGTATAGTTGATCTCCCGGAAACTCACATGCTTTCCGGCAATGCAGGCCGCATATCCCTCGCTTTTCTGGATCAGGAAGCCGTGCCCCGCTTCATATCAGGCACCTCTCTCCGCCAGATCACGCTTATCTTCCGCCGTCTCCACGAAATAGAAATGTTCCAGCGCCTCACTGTCAATACCCTGCGCCAGCAGGTAGCATTCCGCCTCCGGCTGGTTCTCAAATATCCGGGGATTCCCGGTATCATCCAGAAGATATTCCAGCGCCTCGTTTACCGGGATGCCGTCCACCGGGCGGGCCACCATGACAGGCGGCAGGTACAGGCCATCCTGCTCCCTTACCTCAAAGCTGTACAGATCCTCATCACAATAAAAGCATTGATAGCGGTACTCCGGATTATCCGATTCATACACCGGATGCCCGCAGCGGTGGCAGACCATATCTGTGTTCTCATAGAAACGGCCCTCATGGAAAATACCGCTCATGCAGGATCACCGCCTTCCAAGATACGGATCTCGTCCTCGCCGTAGACCACGCCGAGACCGGAACCGCAGTCCCAGCTCACAAAGACCGTTCCCGTATCATCCACAGACTTTACCGTTCCCCGGTCGCCGGGTTTTAGCCTGCTGTAAGGGTCATCCATGGAGACTAACTCCACCCGCGTCCCTTCCGGGTAACGGGCGCGTACCGCCTCCACCTCCTCTTTCCTTGGGAATACCATAAATCCCACCTCCTCCTGTTCTCTATGCCAGCCTTCCGGCTGGGTGTGACACAGATTACCCTGCGGGTGCCCGAAAGACAAGGGCCACAATAGAAAAAGCCCGTTTCCGGGCGTTTTCTTTTTATGCCTTTTTCATGTGCAGCCCCTGCCGTTTCGTATAGGGGCTGTTGGAAAATTCACAGGCTCCGGCCACCTGCCAGCCATGCCCCATGAGATAGTGCAGGCTCTCCATAAGGCCGGTGGAAGTATCGCAGAGAAGAAATTCCGTAATGCCTGCCGCCTCAATGGTTCCCATGAAGTCGTCCATATCCTGCATAAAAGGCATATCGCTCACCATAAGCTCGGAAAGGTTCTCGTCGTTGCTTTCCAGATAGGCGCGGATGGCGCGGTTCATGCCGTGGCTTTCCGGGGCCTGCTTTCTGTCGGTGTATTTCTCGATTAAGGCGTTAAAATATTCGTTCTTGAAGCTGCTTACTCTTTCTATCATTGTCATGCGGATGACCTCCTTCGTTCGATGTGAGCAGAGATTACGCTGGAACACCTCGAAAGACAAGCTCAAAAGCAAATATTCTTAAACTTATTTTTTAACCGCCTTTTCCCCGGTAAACTGCTCCCAGCGCATGACGATAAGCTCGCAGGCGGCAGGGTCGCTCTCCATGCTAAAGCACCGCCGCCCGCTCTGCTCGGCGGCGATCAGCGTGGAGCCGCCTCCGGCGAAGGGGTCGAGGATCAGGCCGCCCGGATCGGAGTGCATCTTCATGCACCGCCACGGCAGTTCCACAGGAACCGGGAGCGTCCCGTCCATATCAGGAGCAGGCGCGGAAATCTCCCATACTCCGGCATAGCCCCACTTGCGGCGCTCCTCTTTGGTAAGGCGCTTCACAAAATGGTAATTGTGGGCCGCGAAGGCGGACACCCAAGCATATTCCGGCAGGTTGTATTCCTCCGCCTGCTCCCCGGCAAAGGCGGCCAGATATTCAAACTGGCGCTGGGGCTTTGCGCTGTTTAAGTGCGTGGAACCGGCGCGGGCCTGCTGCCCCTGCTTTTTCCACACCCGTATCCAGAGCGGGCGGAAATTGCAGTCGGAAAACAGCTTCATGCTGTAAAAGCCGGTGGGTTCCACATACTGCGTCCCGGTGGCGAACAGGTCGCCCATGTTCCAGCAGATAATCTCCGCATGGCGGCAGAGGTTTTTTGCGGCCTCGCCCATGCGGGAGAGCCACGGGGCCAGCCCTTCCTTAACGTATTCCTTCCGGGAGCCGAGGGGCGGCGCGGTAATGGCGCAGGCAGCCCGCTCATTTCCCATGAGCCGCTCCATATCCTCCGCACAGGCCCCGTCGGCGCACAGCAGGCGGTGATCCCCCAGCTCCCAAAGGTCGCCGGGCCGGGCAGTCGTGCCACCAGCGGCTTCCATTTCCGCCGCCGCTTTTTCCCGGTCAAAATCATCCTCTTTCGCTTCGGCAGAGTAAAATTTGTTCATCAATGCGTCGATCTCCTCCGCATCAAATCCGGTAAAGGATACGTCGAAGGTGGAAGCGTCCAGATCGGCCAGCACCTCCGCCAGCTTCCCTTCGTCCCAATCGCCCTGAATCCGGTTGAGGGCAAGGTTTAATGCCTTTTCCTTTTCCGGCTCCAAGTCCACCACAACGCAGTCAATCTCGGTTTCGCCCATATCCAGCAAGACCTTCAACCGCTGGTGGCCGCCCACTACAAAGCCGGTGGCCTTGTTCCAGACCACCGGCTCTACAAATCCAAACTCCTCAATAGAGCGTTTCAGTTTTTCATAGTCCTTGTCGCCGGGCTTCAAATCCCGACGCGGGTTATAGGCCGCCGGGTTCAGACGGTCGGCGCTCACTTTCTGTATCTGCATGTTCTACCTCCTCCGGGTTTCTCCCGCATATCGGGCAGGGCTTTTGTTCCCCTGCCATGAAATAGAGCTTTTTGCATACCGGGCAGAAATCAATCTCCCGCATATCGAACAGCTCATTTTTCAAAGTTTCCGGGCTCTGCCAGTCCACCATTTCAAAAAGCATGGTGGCAAATTCCTCCTGCCCGTTACACATATCCAGAAAATCCTGCCGGGTATAGCCCTCGTCGGAAAGCTCCGGCACATAGCATACCTTATCCGGGAATTTCAGAAAGGCTTCCTCGTCCTTTACGATCCAGCCCTGCTGAAAATAGTCCCGTTCTATGACCGCCTCTTTACCGTCCTTTTCCGGCGTATAGCTTCCGATTTTCAAATACTGCTCGCTCATAATAAATCCCTCGCTTTCAAAATGTGACGACAGATTACCCTGAAAGCCCGTGGAAAGCAAGGGCGGAATTTTAGAGCGCGGAGTGCGGAATCGAACCGCCATTTCCCGCCGGTTGGCGGGCGGTCTGCCCTTAGCCTATCCGCGCATGATAGCCGGAGCGTTACTCCGGCGTAAGTCTGCTGTGCCGCTCGGCCTGCGATACCTTCTCGCCCTTATACATCCCGGCCCCCAGCTCGTCGATCATGGAGAACGGCACCTCCGGCACCGTCAGATCCTGCCGCTTTTTCTTATCTATGAAATAGATATAGCGGAGTTGGTAGCCGGGGATCGGCGTGGCCCCCACATAGTCCAGATATTTCTTGAAATTATAGGTGCCGCCCGTCACATCAAAAAAGGTTAGGCCGCCCAGCTCCTTCCGGGGAGAAGTAGGGTTGCTCGCCAGCGTCATCTTATGGACGCGGGAGCCGTCGGGAAGCTCCGCAAGGTTTAGATTTTCCTTAATGCCGGTCAGGACAAAGTTGCTGGCCCGGTAAATGGTGCCGTCCCCGCAGGAGCAAGCGTCGGCAAAACTGATGATCCATTTGATCTGCGGCGCATATTTCTTTATGAGCTTAATACTCATGGAGATCGCCCGGCTCTCGGAATTGCGGGGAAGGTAGCTGTCAAAGGCCATCCGGTTCAGTTCCAGAAATTCATTCCAGCCGGTATCCTTCACCAGCCCGATTATCTTTGATTTATCGAGGCTCGGCCCGTAGCTCATAACACCGTGGAGCTGGCCGTCTAAAAACACGCCAAAATGGAGCGTGCTGTTATTCACCACCTTGCCGCTGTAATGGTGGGCCTTCATAAACGGGGTCGCCACCTTTGCGGGAATCACTTTCATCACAATCTCTTTTGCCCGGCCCATCTTCACGCCTCCTTTCCCACATGACGCTCGGCCAGTGTCATTTTTTCGCCTTTATACATCCCGGCCCCCAGCTCGTCAATGCGGGAATAGGGGATTTCCGGGACGGTCAAATCTTTCCGTTTCGCCTTGTCTATGAAATAGATATAGCGGAGCTGATAGCCGGAGAGCAATGTGCCGCCTGCCGCCTCCATATACCGGCCCCAGCTAAAGTTGCCGTCAGTCACGTCAAAGAAGGAACGCCCGCCCAGCTCCCTGCGCGGGGCCAGCGGGTTTGCTTCCAGCGTCAGCTTGTGTATCTTCGTGCCGTCCGGCAAAAGGCAGAGCGCCTCATTTTCCTTAATGCCGGTCAGGATAAAATTGCTGGCCCGGTAGATCGCCCCGTCGCCGCAGGAACAAGCGTCGGCAAAGCTGATGATCCACTTGACATGGGGCGCATACTTTTTGAGCAGCTTAATGCTCAGGGAGATTGCCCGGCTCTCGGAATTGCGCGGGAGGACGCTGTCAAAGGCCATCCGGTTTAATTCCAGATACTCATTCCAGCCAGTCCCGGCCACCAGCGGCAGGATTTTGGATTTGTTCAGGCTCGGCCCATAGCTCATAACGCCATGAAGCCGCCCGTCTAAGAATACGCCAAAATGCAGACAGCTATTGTTTACCACCGTCCCGCTGTAATGGTGCCGCCGCATGAATGGGTTCGCCACCTTCCCCGGTATCACTTTCAGACTAATTTCTTTTGCTCGGCCCATTGCCTCACCACCTCATACACGCCGTTGCCCTTCCGGTTCTCATTGCCGAAGGTTTCCCCCACCTCCTCGTGGGCATGGACGTAATCAATGCAGGCCATGATAAGCTCCGCCTGCTTGTCGTGCAGGGTAAGGCTGATCTGCTGGTAGGGCTTTTTCTCGCCGGAATCCAGCGTAAATTCCTCGCCAAACTCCTCCTCGGAAATGCTCTCAAAACCGAACACCGTCATATCCTGCGCAATGTCCGCCAGTTCCAACGGGAGCAGGTCAACGTCCCATTGTGCCAGCTCGCCCACCTTATTGTCCGCCAGCCGGAAGGCTTTGATCTGATCCTCGGTCAGCTCGTCGGCAATGACGCAGGGAACCGTGGAAAGGCCAAGCCTGCCCGCCGCCTTGTACCGGGTATGTCCGGCAATGATCTCATACTCGGCAGAGATCACCAGAGGGACAAGAAAACCATACTGCTTAATGCTGGCCGCCACCGCGTCCACGGCATTGTCATTTTTCCTCGGATTGTTTTCGTAAGGGTGTATCTCCTCCAAAGGGAGCTGTAAAATATTCATGCTAAACCTCCGTTAAAACTTAATTTTAACCGCCGCGCCGGGCGGAAAGGAGCTTCTCCATCATATCGTCGTGCGGGGTTGCCCCTTTGTACTCGGCGGAGCAGTTCTCCCGGACGACTTGGTAAATCTGGAACCAAAGGTTGTTGGCCTGCTTGGAAAAGCTCTGGCTCATGGAAACATAGGGCGACGGGATCGCGTTCCCTGTGGTCGGATGCTTGGCAAGGAAGCCAAACTCCGAGATCGCCTCCTCGCACTGTATCCAGCGGGAGATTGCCATAGCGTACTGCTCCAAAATCTGCGCCGGTATCAGGTGGTCGCAGGCCCGCTCATGGAGCCACGTCCAAGTGCGCTCGTAAACCTCCACGGCCAGAAGCTCCCTGCCGCTCTTTTGGTGCGCCGCCAGAAAATCACGGGGCGGCGGCATCTGCTCCCCTTGAAGGTCGGCGGTATCCGAAAACTCCATGACTGTCAGCTTGCGCTTGCCGGGGTTGCCTTCCACGATTTTATCCGACAACGCTTTTTTCTTCTGGCCCGCGCCGATCCGCGCACCACCGTGGCCGTTTGCCATAGGGCCGCCACCTCCTTCCTTGAAACTGCGGGCATATACCCAACTTGAAAGCGCGATTTTTCACGCGATACCCCACGCCCGCTACCCGTGGGGCCTGTTTTGGAGATTTTCTCTCCCCCTGCCATCACTGCCGCCGTTCCCAGCGTCCGCCCTCACGGGCCGTGATCTCGGAATGGCATTTCTTGCATAGCGCCATCAGGTTTGCCTCCGCATGGGTGCCGCCCTTCGACAACGGCTTGATATGGTGTACTTCCACAGCGGCGGTCAGTTTCCCGGCCTGCTGGCATTTCTCACACATGGGATGCTCCGACAGGTATCTATCCCGAATCTTCCTCCATGCGCGTCCATACCTGCGCTTGCTCTCCGGGTCGCGCTCATGCCGGTTATAATGCGCCGTTACAATCTTCTGGTGTTCCTCACAGTACCTCCCGTCCGTCAGGCGCGGGCATCCCGGATAGGAACAGGGGCGCTTGGGTCTGTATGGCATGACAGCCGCCTCCTTTCATGGCACAGAAAAAGCCCCGCATTTATGCGAAGCTCTGTTGGTTCAGTATTTCATGCTATCAGTATAGCACAGGCAAAAGCAAATAAACCGCCACAATTCCGCCATCTTTACTTTCAGGCGGAGGGTATGGAAAAGCTCCACATCCCTGCGGAGCCTCCCTTGCTTATTATTTCATGCTGTCAGTATAGCATACCTGAATGCAAATAAACCGTCACAATTCCGCCATCTTTATTTCCCGAACAACAGATGGCTCAACCGATACAGCGCTTGGCTCCTGAGACGTTCCACCTGCCGTTCACTGAAATTCAGCTCCACCTGCAGGCGGGCGGTTGCACCGGATTTACGGCTCCCGCTGGTATAAAACTCCCGAAGGATTTTCTGCTCGGTATCAGACAAGGTGGCCCATGCAGGCTCAAACCAATTCATATACTCCACGGCCTGCCGGTATCGTTCCTGAATCACATCCAGCGTATCCAGAGATTTTACCATCCTGTCCTCACCCGCCTGCGGATTCCAGCTTGAAGGAAGCCCGGTCAGATGCCTGCTGCCGACGGTGATCATACGGTCGTACAGTTCCTTTGTTTCCTGCGGTGTGATATTGATGATCTCACGCATAGTAGCATAATCCTGCAATGCCGCTACTGCCGCCGAAGGTTTGTTCAGATATTTCCATGCGATCACAAAACCACCTCCTTCCCATGCCTGCACTTACGGAAACGCTCTTTCAGCTCCACCAGCGCGTCGATATCCCTGTCTATCTCTTTTTCCAGTGCCGCATAGACTTCCAGCTTCCCTTCCCTGCGCAGCTTCGCGGCCTCAATTAGCTTTCCATTAATCTGTCCGTCCAGCAGGCAAACCTGCTCCCAGTATTTCTCTATCGTCATAAGAAACCTCCTTCCGAAATAGCGGCCTCCACCTCCTCCACGGAAGTCACTTTCAAAGCCCTGCCGCCTGCGTCCTCGATCTTTTTCAATGTTATCTCCTGTAACCGGGTCAGCTTCCCCGAAGGCTGCTTCACCTCAAATCCGTAGAACCTGCCGTCTATGCAGGCCACGATATCCGGGATGCCTGCCGTCCCATACATCCCGCCGTGGGTTTTCCATGCAAAACAGCGGGGCTTTCCTCTCAGATGCCGCAGGATCGCGGCCACGATATCTTTTTCCAGCATATCTTCCAGCAGAACCTTAAACCAAAAAAACCAGAAAGACCGGGTAAAATTTACTTCTTTATATATTCTTTTAATTTTTCTCTTTTCTTTCCCTTGGTTGTAACGCAAAGAAATGAGAAAACCCCGGTTTTTCCGGTTCCTCCGGTCACAAAAACGGCTCAGTCTGCCTCCACACCTCCTTCGCAGAACGTGATCCCTCGCCAGATCCGGCGCTTCGATATCTTATCCCGTCCCCTTGTGATATCCGGGAACCCGGCTTCCATCTCCCGGTTAAAGTTGGTCTGGGAGACCGGCTTCATGCCCGCATTGCCGCAATACTCCTTGTACCGCAGGAACAGGTCGTCCCGCACCTCCGCGCCTTTTTCCTCGCAGATACAGTACATCTTGGCAAAGGATAAGACGCTGTTCGACTCGATCCGGTATCGTTCCAGCTCCGCCACGGTCTTTTCTGTCTCATTAAACTCATAGCCAGACGCGATCAGCCGCTTTAGGCCGGAGAGCGCCCACATGAGGATGCCGTCCCGCTCTGCCGCCAGCTTCTCCGTCAGGTTCGGGTCACGCTTTCCCTTCGGCACAGACTTTTCAAACCGGATGATGATGAGCCTCCGGTAAAAGCCCTCCGACCTGTCCCCATAGTTCCGGGGAATCTCATTGCATGAGAATAAAAACCGCGCATAGGGCCGGAAGGAAAACGGGTCTTTGTTCTTCCGCTCGGCGGTGATAAAGTCCTCGCCGGTAAGGGCCTTGAACATGCCGTTATCGTCTATGCTCTTGGACGGCAGGTCAGCGAAGATATTTGCCAGCTTCCCGAACAGTTCCGCCTTATTGAACCGGTCGGCAAGGTTCTGCCACGGGATATTCGACACGTTCTCGCTTCCGAGCAAGATCTCCTGCACCACATTGAGCAGGGTGGATTTGCCTGCATTTGGCGCTCCTACAAAGACAAAGGATTTCTGTGCCTTGTTCACGGGCAGTAAGAGGTATCCGAAGATCTCCTGCACCAGCGCCACTTCCTCCGCACCCAGCATACTTTCCAGATATTTGATAAACTGCGGGCAGACCGCATCCGGCACATAGGAGGCTTTGATCTGCACCGTGGAGAGGTATTCCGGTGTATGGGGCCGGAAGCTGTCGTCAAGGACATTGAACAGGCCGTTTCGCAGGTTTAAGATAAAAGGATTGCTGTTGATCTCGGATACGGGCTTTCGTATGAGCATCTTCCACTGGCCCACGGTATCGTTGATCGCCTGCATGGAGACCGTCCTCGGTATCATGCGCTCCCGCACCCCTGCCGCCGCTGCCATGTCCTCCCCTTCCCGGTATACCCCGTCCTCATAGAAGAAAAAACTGCTTGTCGCATAGAAAGCGTCCACATGCCCGGAAAGGTGGTCGGCCAACAGGCCGGATAAAAACCGCAGGCCTCCGCGCTCGGTCACTTCGTACCAATCGGGCAGCTCTGCGCCCTGCGCCGCCTGCCTTGTCTCCTTATTTGCCGCATAAGCCTTATATAATTCTTTCTGGTATGAGACCACCGCCCTTGCATCCGCCGTCCGCAGACGGAAATGGTCTTTCAGCTCATATTCAATGAAGGCCCCGGCATCCAGCGGCTCGATATTGTATAAGGATTCCTTCACGAACTGCTTCGCCGCCCGCACCGCCTCCACCGGGGAGGCACAGACCTCTGCGCCGGAGAGCGCCTCCCGCAGTTCATTAAGCGCCATGGGCAGGTAGCAGAGGGCCGCCGGGGCCTTGCATGTGCATGTCCCGTCCGCCATGCGCGGGCAGGCAAAGCCCTTCTCCGCTATGGCCCTGCAGGTGATGGGCTTGGTGCCGCTGTTTAGGAAATGCTGTATCTTCTCCTGCGTCTCCGCCGCCTGATACTTTGGATATAATGCGGACAGCTCATGGATGGCCCGCTCCCCGCCCTCGAATACGGCGAGGTTCGTGATCATGGCATACCAGTCATGCTCGGAAAGCGTCGCCCCATTGTCCCGGCAGTGCTGTATGAAAGCACAGCGTTTCATTACCAGCGAAAGCCCCTGCCTCGTGCCTTTCAGGTTCGCCGCCGCAGGCACGGCAGGGTCATTTTCCATCTTGGGCAGATATGCCGCAAGCTCCTCCTGCGTATAGCGAAGCTCCGGGCGGAAATGGATGCACTCCACCATCACCGGCTCCTCCTTGCAGTGGTAAAAGCCCGGAAGCCGCAGGACGCGGCTCTCATTGACGCAGGCCCTATCCCCGCCGAACTTTTCCGCAAGCCCTTTCTGTATCTGGCGGAACTTCTCTACCTTGGCATCCCGCATGAGCCAGTAGGTATGCAGGGACTTGCGGGTCTTTACAATGAACGAGGGTTCCAGCGGGAAGGCTTCGATCTGTTTAAGCTGCTCCTCTAAGGACAGATCGTCGCATTCCATGAACTGTGCATTGATCCGGGTGATCTCCGCATCCTCATGGCCGCCGAAATTTATGACAAAGTAGATGCCGCGGTTCTTCTCATTATGCTTTCTGAGCGTCGGCATCAGGTCAGGGATGCCGGGGAGCGTGGTTTCCAGCTTGGCACCCTTGAAGGTGCCGGTTTTCTTGTCATCAAATACCCGCAGGCAGATGCGCTCCGACGGCCCAAAGAAGGGCCGCAGAAATTCTTCCAGCGGGACGTTCAGCGCTTTCTTCATCTTCCCACCTCCACACAATGCTCTGTAAAATACCGGATCGGGATGCCCCGCTCCTTGGCCTTTTTGATCTCCGCCGCCATGCCCTTTGAGATAACGTCACCGAACACCCACATTTCCCGGCACATGCTTTGAAGCACCAGACCGAAGGAGATGCCAAGCGCCCGTCCCGCCGGATCAGTCTCCTCCAAAAACTGCGGGAATAACAGGTGCGGCGCTATGGGGATACAGTCCTGCGCTACCGCAAAGCGGCTGTATTCTCTGGCCCGTCTGGCATTTCCCTCCATATCCCCCGCAAAGGGCGAGCAGATAAACACCAAGGGCCTGCGGGCCGCCTTCTCCTCCTGCTCCATGCGGGAGAGCGCCCCGTATGCGGTAGGGTCGTGATACCCCTCCTGATTATATAAATTGATGCTCATGCTTCCACCTCCAATTCTGCCAGCTCCCCGTAATTCTTACCGGCGGCGGCCTCCGCCACCAGCGGCACGTCAAATTCCGGGAAAGGCTGTCTTTCCATCAGTTCCTTTATGAGCCGTCCGGCCTCTGCCACTCTATCTTCCGGCAGATAGAATACAAGGCTGTCATGGACGGTCAGCACCGGCCGAAGCCACGGGTACTCCCGCAGCACCGCCACGATCCGGCCCATGGCCAGCTTGATGATATCCGCCGCCGTCCCCTGTATGGGCGTGTTCATGGCGCACCGCTCCGCAAAGCTCTTTTTCCCCCAATCTTCGGAAATGATGCCCGGCAGGTAGCGCCTGCGGCCCAGCCATGTCTCGCAGTAGCGTTTTGCGGCGGCCTGCCGCTTCACCTGCTCCTGCCAGACGGAGAGCCCGGCATACCCGGATTTTAGATTGGCAATGATCTGTCCGCATTCTTTAAGCGACGTATCGAGCCCCGCCTTAAATTTCAAAGTTTTCTGTAATCCTTTCGGGAAAAGCCCATAGAAACAGCCGAAGTTACAGTTCTTCGCTATGGAGCGGCGCTCCTTGTACTCTGCCGCCTCCTTATCCGCCGCCTGCTCCATGGGGATGTGGTAGATCACGGAAGTAGTCTGGGCGTGGATATCGCCGCCGTTTTTGTAGGTTTCCAGCATTTTTTCATCCCGGCAGTAGAAAGCACCGACGCGCAGCTCCACCTGCGAATAGTCGAGCTCCATGACGACACATCCGGCAGGGGCTGTGATCAGGCTGCGGATACCCACCGGGTCACTGCCCTTGCGGGGGCAGTTCCCGGTAATGCAGACCTGCCCGTTCCTGCGCACCATGATAAAGCCACTCGGAACCGTAACACAGTAAACCTTACCGGAATAAGGCCGTCTGATTTTCCGGGCATTGGCAGTCAGGCTGTAATCCCGGTCTGTCACATCCACCTGATAATTCAGGGCCGCATTCGGATTCCCGTTGTCATACGCACGCAGATGCGCCCGTTTTCCTGTCAGGGAATATAGGATCTGCATCCAGTCCGCATTTTCTTTCAGGGAACTGCTGTAATGGTTCCGCCGGGTAAAGCATCCGTCCCATTCCGGCAGTTCTGCAAGAATGGCCTCCACGGTTTCCAGATCATAGTCAAGAAGCCATGCGCCCCAGCTTTTCCTTTCGCCTAACAGCGCTATGATGCCTTCTGTCACCGGGCTCTTTAATAACCGAATCCGCACCTGCCCGTTTGCCCGCAGCGTATCGGAATAAGGGATGCCGCCCTCCTGTATGGCCCGGAGCAGGCGGCGGTATTTCCTCGCCTTCATAAAGGAAAAATCTATCCCGTTGTCACGGATATGCCCGTCTGCCTGCGTAGCCGCAAGCAGCGTGACTTCATATGCACTCAGGTGCTTTTTCCCGAATGGGAACCGGGCTGCCTGTAGCTGGCGCATATCCTTTCTGTAATCCTCTGCAGGCACGACTGTATAGGAAAGTGTTTTCCGATCCTGCAGCAGACAGCGGTGTTCGGGAGTCATGCACAGGTCGATATGCTGGTTGTGGATCTCCACCATTTCCCCATTATATTCCTGTTCCACATAGCCGAGCGGGGAAACAAAACAGATCTCCCCATCTTCCCACTGCGCTACCACATCCTCCTCCTTTAATTCCGAAAAAAACACAAAACCACGCTTCGTCAGGATCTCTGTCTCACCGTCAAAACAGTTTTGCATGTTGGGGTTACGGGAAGCGAACCGGCCCGTCTCTGTCCCAAGGGGCAGCAGGTCAGGGTGGATGCGGCCCGTGGCATTGTTCACATGGCGCAGATACCCGTCCAGATATGTCCCCTTGATCTTCCCTAAACGTCGGTATTCCTGCACCAACTCAAAGAGCCTTGTAAGCTCCGGGCGGTTCTCCCGGCACCAATCGGCCAGCAAAATCATAGTCTCATCATCCGCCGCCTCCTGATACTTGGCTGTGGTCTTTAGCACCGGCAGGCCGAGGTCATTAAAAAGATAACTTTTGAACGCAGAAGTGGAAGCGTTGGCTCCGATCTCCACGTCACCGATCAGGAAGGCGATCTCCTCCCGTATCTTGGCAAGGCGCTCCTGTGCCTGCGCCTGTTTTTCCTCCATGGCCGCCTGATCCATCAGGATGCCGTTATAGCGCATGATGCCGCAGTAGACGGCGGCAGGGCTCTCCACCTGCTCCACCAGAAACCGGTGCCTCGGCAGATACCGGTCAAACCAGCTATTGAACAGGTGGTAGAGCCGCAGGGCAAAGTCACTGTCGGCACAGGCATACTGCACCGTTTCCGCATCCTGCGGGGATAGTTCGTCGAAAAACCTTCCATCTGTCACTGTAGCAAAGTCCGGCAGCTCCACCCCGAAAAGCTGCGGCACGAGTGTTTTCAGTCCGCTGTCCGAAAGGTTCCGGAAAGCAGCGGCGCTCTTTAAGGTAAGCTGGGCCGCCGCTATGGTATCATAGACCGGGGCCTGCACCACCATGCCGAGGGCATATAAGAACATGGCCTCAAAAGAAAGGTTGTGGGACACCTTTATCACGGCCGCATTTTCAAACAGGGCCGCCTGCAGGCTGGCCATGACTGCCTCCGGTTTTTCGATATTCCTGCCGCTCTTATGGCGCAGGGGCACATAGATGCCACTGCCCGCAGATACGGAAAAGCTCACACCGGTGACCGTCGATTTATGCGCATCCAGCGCCGCCTTTTCCTCCCTGCGGTATGCCTCCATGGGCGAGGTCTCGAAATCGAAGGCCACCACAGCGGCCCCGGCCAGATATTCCTTTATCCTGTCAAGCGTCGTCACGCATGAATAATCCATCATTCCTCCGATCTGCCCGGCCGGGCGGAAAGGACAAAAAGCCCCTCCGCGCCGGGCGCATGTTTACTGTAAGGGCGGCACAGCCTCCCCCGTCTCAGGGCCAGCCACGGCTTCCGCCTCTGCCTGCTCCTGCTCCTCCATATCAAAGCCCACCCGGCGGCTGTACCCCTTCACCTGCTCGGAGAGCTTGGAGATCAAAATCTGCTCCTCGCTGGTGAGCGGGCGGTCAACGGAGAACTGTGCCTGTGAGTAGGCAATGCCGCTGTTGTTGGTGGCCTTCTTCAAGGAAAACCGCGTCACCACGGAATTGCTCTTTTTGCCCTTGGAAAGAAGGCGCTTGATATAGCGGGAGAACTCCCGCATGGAGCCTGTGGGCAGGGAGAGGATCAGCGGGAACAGCTCGCCTTCCCGAAGCAGGAACACCCTGCGCCTTGTCTTGCAGGCTTTGCTGTTGTTCTCCCCGGAGCCGAATTGGTTCAGCGGGCAGTTCGCGCAGACACCGCCCGGCTCGCCTTCCCCGGTGACACCGTCAAAGCTGCCGCAGTCCGGCGGGTTGCTCCCACCGGTATATTTCTCCTTGTAATACTGCAGTACCGGATGATGGTACAAAATGACTGCCGAAAATTCCTTCACGGCCTCCGGCTCGTCGGCCTCGTCGCCGGGAAGCTCGAACAGGGTGGCCCCGCCTGCCGGTATCTTCACCCGGTCAAAGCCGCCCTCCAAGCCTTCCAGCTCCTCCGCCATGGTCTCGTTCATGTTGAACTCGGCAAGGGCCAGAAAGCCGCTGTTTGTGGCAGCAAGTTCTTCTTTTTTGCTCATAAGATTTTCCCTCCTTAAAAGTTTACTTTGATGATCTTCGAAGGCTCACAGTGGTCTTTTCAAAGACATTCACCAGCCCGTCGAGCCATGCGGGCAGGGTATCGCCGTTCTCCGCAGACTGCTCCTTTACAAAGGCGGAAAGGCTGTTGGCGTTCACGGTCTCATAGACCATGTCCCCGTACCCTTCTCCGCGCAGGGCCGCGAACAGTTCCTCCTTACGGCCTGCCACCGCAGATGCGCGGGTCTTTGTAGTCAGGCAGAACATCATCCCCGCACGGGTAAAGTTCTGCGTCTCTGTTTCCGCCATCAGTTCCGACAGACGGTAATCCGTCTCGTCGATCTCGGCATTCAATTCCTTCACCCGCTGCTCGGCCCCGGCTTTCTCGTCACGGAGCGCCCGGAGCCGGTCGGCAAGTGCAAACAACTGCTCAGACATTCTTTTTCCCTCCTGTTATGCAAACGGGTTCTTCCCGTTCCTGTAATCGTCTACTAAAGTTCTGGCAAGGTCGGCCTTATCCTTCAATGCGAGCAAGACCTTCTCGTCTACAGTTCCCCGCGCCACCAGATACAGATAGGTGCAGGGCATCCGCTGGCCCACCCGGTGAATCCTCGCCTTGGCCTGCTCAAAGTTCGACATGGAATAGTCCAGCGAATAAAAGACCATGGTGGAGGCCGCCGTTAAGGTGATCCCCATTCCCGCCGTTGCGATCTGGCCCACAAAGGCCATGACCTGCGGGTCATTCTGAAAGGCGGATACCTGCCCGCTCCGGTCTTTCACCTCCCCGGTGATATAGGAATACCGAAGATTTCTCTTTTCCAGCAGTTTACAGATTGCTTTGATCTCCGGGATGAAGCGGGCAATGATGACCAGCTTCTTTCCCTCTGCTGCCGCCCCGTCCAGAATATCCTCCAAGGCCGAGAGCTTTGCCGCGCTCACCTGCTCCACGGCGGCGGTCTCGTCATTACCGATAAATCCGCCCGTAAGCTGGGACAGCCTAAGGAGCCGGGTTAGAATGTTCGGGGCCGTTACCTCGCCGCCAGACAGCTCGGCATAGCTCTCTTTTACAAGGCCCTTATATATCCGCAGGGCCGCAGGCTCCAATTCCACCTGCCGGATCACGTCGGTAGTTTCCGGCAGATCAAGGCATTCCGCTTTCGTTGCCCGGTAGGAAATGCTGTGTAGCTTTTCCGTAAGCTCCGCCTCCATGGATTTCTTCAAGACCGGCGTATGGTTCCCATAGCCCACCATATCGAAATACCGGCTCCGGAAAGCGTAAAAGCTCTGGCCGAAAATGGCAGGGCTGGCAAACTTAAACTGTGAAAATACATCAACCGCCTTGTTGGTAATGACCGTACCGGTAAGCAAAAGCCGATACTGCGCCGCCCGGCCCAGCCGGTGCATGGCCTTACTGGCGGCGGTATTGTGGGTCTTTATCTTGTGTCCCTCGTCCGCAATGATGAGGTCAGGCCGCCATGCAGATAAATCCTTTTCCATCCGCCATGCGCTCTCATAATTCACCACGACCACCTGCAGGGCGGCCCCATTCATATGCCGCAGGGTATCCAACTTCTTTGCACCCGTGCCGGAAAGCACAGCCAGCGCATAGGAAAAATCTGCGAACTTTTGAAACTCCTCCTCCCATACGCCAAGGATGGAAAGCGGGGCCACCACCAGCACCCGGCGGATACATCCTGCCTCAGCAAGCGCACCGGTAATGGCGATCGAAGTAAGGCTCTTGCCTGTCCCCATTTCCATAAGGAGCGCACAGCCGCCGCTCTCCCTCCTGCTGCCGAGAATGAGGCCGAACAGACCGCAGGCAAAGTTGAACGCCTCGATCTGGTGCTGGTAAGGCGTGGCTTTGATCGGCACAGGCAGTACCGGTTTTACTTCCTCATGCGCTCCCATGGCCGCCCACCTCCGCAATCTCCTTCACCGAAAGTTCCTCCACGCTGCCTCCGGGGACAATGATCGTAACCCGGCGCATCTCACCGAACAGATGCCTGAGCAGGCGCTCACGCAAAGGTACAGTCCTGCACCAGACAATCCCGCCGGAACCCGGCTCTTTGGTATAGCTGATCTTCAAGCTGTGTTTCATCTGCCTTTCACCTCTTTCCGAGGGCGCATATTTTTACTGCCCTCACTGTTAGGCCACGGGAAAGGCAAAATGTAACGGTCTGTTTTACAAATTTTTTCTAAGTTTTTCATAAATGCGGTTCAGGCGGCGGATAATCGCCACATGGCTCACATTTTCCTCTGCAGCAATATCCGTGATCTTCCGTTCTTCAAAATAGACTTTCTCCACCAGCTCCCGCTGGTCGGGGGATAATACCTCCATAGCGGAAAACAGCCGCGCCATATCCTCCCGGCGCTCCGTCTCCCCTTCCGTATCCTCCGCTGAAACAAACAGCTCCCCTTCATAGTCCATGCCGTCAAGGGAAACATGGCGGCGGGTCTCCTTATGGTCGTTGTTGTACTGCTGGCGATCTAAATCCAGCAGCATCCCTCCGAGGGACTCGTCCACCTCCACCTCGGAAATTTCCCCTGTCACAAATTCATAGGTGATCTTCATTCAGACCTCCCGCCGGAACCCGGCAGGACGCAGAATGTATTGATTTTTCCAGACATAAAGCGTTCCTTTCTTTACGCCTTCGTAAAGCCAGAAACGCTATATTTTTTGATATGAAATTACCTAAGAAACGTAAAAAAGGCCGGAGTAAGCTAAGGTATTGGTCTCTAGCTTTACTCCGGCCCTTCGCAGCTCGTCACTTGGCCGCTCGCTCATTTTGAGTAAACATTATTTGGTTTTCAATGAGGTCTGTACTAGCCATTCCAGCCTGACTATCCTCCCGCAGTAAGGGCATTTTAGCACTATGACTGCCCTTCCTTCTGCGGTGGCAATTATCTCGCAGATCCCCTTCCGGCACGCCGGACACCTTACTTTGCACATTTCCTATATCCTCCCACAGCCACTTCTGGATTTCTAACCGTGATCAGCGGAACGGCCTTGTGCAGGCATCCTTACAGTGATAATTTCCATAAATTACCATGTATACTGCAAGTATGCCCACGGATCGCATTGCTAATCACGGTATCTACAAAAAAATGGCAGGGCTACCCCTGCCGCCTGTTCTTCTTATGTACCATCTTTGGACTAAAGCCCACCCGTATGATCTCCCCGCAGTGCCGGCATTTCATTTCAAGCACCACTTTCCCCGGCGGCCTCTCCTCAATGTCAAAGATGCGCCGCCCACATTTCGGGTTCGGGCATTTCACCTTTTCCATTAACCACCGCCTCCCCGCACTGATATGTAATAAGGGAACCAGCCTGTCCCTGCCGGTTCCCCTTATCGTCTGTGCTTTATTGATTTTCTCCCTGTTTCCTGATTCCTCAATCCGCCAAAATTCCGATGTTTCCTATCATTATATCTAAACCAGAAATCCCCTTGCGTCTAACTTTTGTTTGACACGCTATACCAACTTGAACCAATCTTATTTTTGATCCATGCACTATCTTTTGCAAAAATAATATCCTGCTTTGTATCGACTAGCCTGCCGGATTGAAACAGGATGCTGAGTTTCATATCCGCAACATTGTTCCAGCCTTTCCCGGAAATATCTGAAATCATGTCACATATCCACTGTTTCACCTGAGCCTTATAATCACCCGGAACTTGATCCGACTGACTAACTGCTGCTTGGATCAGTTCCTTAATGTCCTTGCCTTCCTTGGTATAATAGGTACTGTTTCTTTCATCCAATTCCCGCAAATCCAAAGACGTATATCTATATACCTCTTGGAATGCCTGAAATTTCAGCTTGGAATCCGTTGAAATCTGCGTACTGTTACACCCATCCTGTGTGGAACATGTGAGAATATGTTTATACAGGTTTTTTCCATTATCCCCCTGATTAAGCGCCTGTTCTATAGGTAACTTCAACGATTCATCCACACCATCTACGGAAATCTGGTAGCTGTACGGGTCAATCGTGTAAGCACATGTGTCCGGCAACCGGGCGGGGTCAATCCCTGCATCTGAGAGGATGTTGGAAATCTGCCTGCTAACAATCTGCCGCTGAAACAATATCCTGTCATTGTCTACCACATCCCCATAGATCGGTTTCCCACGGAAAAGGGAATCCTGATAGCTTACCCCGCATATCTTACCTTCCTTATACATCCGCATCTCATTGTTGTAACCTATGCTGCGCTCCACATCTGTAAGGTCTGTCTCATAATACTGCGAGCCTTTCCCAAAATATTTTTCATAGATATACCCCTCCGGGTCAGCATGTGTCTCTGCCTCTGCCGCCAATCTGACATACTTGTCTGTCAACGCCCTCCGAAATGCCGCAGATGCACTGGTATAGGTAACCGCATTGACATCAATCTTACTTCCTGCGTTTTCCAATGCCTCCTGATTGCTCTTTGCCGCTGCATCCACATACTCCTGTAGATTGATCACACTGTCTATATCTGTATTCCGGGTTCTGCCTGACATGGCTTTCTGGGCAGTAAGCTCCTGCGCTTCACGGCTTACAGTAAACGTATCCCGGCGGTGTGTCTGCACAGTCTTATTCTGATTTACATTCTGCGGCTTTATCCCAAACATGATATCAAGCAATGTCTGATGCCGCCGAATATGGCTTTCAAGAAAAATATTCATAAATTTTCCTACTTTCCTTACCCCTTTTCTTTTAGAAAATGTTTACGTCATAGAGCATTTCATATCTGTATGTTCAGTGATGCCCGTGCAAGAGAACTGTCCGTTTTTTTCAGATTATCTTCCACAAGCTCCCTTGTGATATCCTCCAAGACACCCGAAGGTATGGCTTTACCATATGTCCATGCCGGATCAACTTCCTTAATCGCAGATACAAACGCTTGCGAATACGCCTTACGGTACTCTCCCAATGTCCAGCCTGCCGCCAACCGATCATCCTTGTCCATTTGTTTATACATATCCATATAAATTTCCGTTTTTCCTGCTCCGTCCGCCATTCCATTTTTTTCAATATAGTTATTTTTTACATATTCAAACATTTTCTCTTTACTGTTTTCAGGAATATCAATCATCCTTTTATAACTATCTCCCGTTTCATCTGTTACAAGCAGGCCTGTCAATCCTGTAGTCGGTTCAACCCACTCTCCTCTTGCATTATAGTTTTTCATCAGATTCTTAATTGCCTGAACACAGGTAAACATACTGCCGGTACAGCCGTCCTTTGCCATTTGCCGGATAACGGCTTTATACTGCCTGCTGCCTGTGTCAATACCCGCAGCTTTTAATCGTGCCTGTATGCTGCTGCTGTTTAATTGCGAAAATTGAAACATACCCGGTAATGCCGAGCCTGTTCCTCCACCCATCTTTTGAACATGATAGCCAAAATTTGTTATATTTGTCATAACGCAGCCTCCGTTTTATCCACCACATTCTCTGTCAGACTTCCTTTGCTATTACATCAGCAGTTTTGTCCCGTAATCAGCCATATGATCGACACTGCCTTTGTTTTATTTATAAAACTTTTCTGAACTGATACTTATACATATCGGAATACATATTGCCGGTGTAGTGTGGTGTCAGCCGCCCCTCCAGCGCACCCATATTTACCGCAAAACCGCTGTCCAAAACAGAAAACGCCCCATTCTGAAACTGGAACTGTGACGTGAAATCGGGAATCCCCACATCGCCGCTCACCCCGATATTTCCTATGATATTTCTGAGGGCATCCCGCATCTGATCGACCTTAACATTATCCTTTGTATGGTTGATCAGGTGATCCGCCTTCTTCGGCAGCCCGCCGATCTTTCCGTCAGGCAGCATATAAAGATTCTTCAAGGAGACATCCTGTCCGGTAACGCCTTTCAGGTAACGCTTCACCTCCTGCACGTCCGTGGCATACCGGTATGCGTTGTAGGGCAGATTCCCCACGCTGTCCGCAATCCCTATGTAATACTGGTACATCTTGTCGCTATACTTTTTTCCCACCAGTTTCTGTATCTGTTCCCGGACAGTTTCCTCCTCTATCCCGTCCACGGTCACCGTTCCATCGCTTCCGATCCGTATCTGCATCCCCTCTATGTCCTCACGGGAAATGCCCATGCCTTCCAATTCTTTTACGAAATCTTCCGCAAAACCGTTTTTCAGTTCCGCTTTCTGCTGTGCCTTTTCCGTGTCTTTCAGATTGGCAAAGATCTTCACATACTCCCGCTCCGCCTCGCTTAAATCCTTACCCTCCGCCAGATCCTGCAGCAGTTCATCCACGGTGCGCCCGCCTTTGTACTTCTTTTCTTCCGGCAGGCTGTCAAACTGCTTCTGGTGAAGCTGTTCCAGTTCTTTTCTATAATTCTGCTCTGTCTCCTTTAAGACGGCATTATACTTGTCAAGATAGTCCCGCCAGTTTTCGTCTTTCCGGCTATAGGCGCTGTAAAGATTT
>ERZ779633.173-NODE-173-length-24944-cov-8.339347_pt1 | contig 24944 bp, 15 predicted proteins | sample MGYA00514195_ERZ779633 | MGnify/ENA primary metagenome ERZ779633 (study PRJEB29562, sample SAMEA4376707) | mouse gut metagenome | isolation source: Cecum | study: EMG produced TPA metagenomics assembly of the A DSS colitis mouse model was used to assess the...
ACGACGGTCTGGACGGCACCGAGCTGGCTATCTCCGAGAGCCAGGAGCGGATGGCGGTGGTGGTCTCCCCCAAGGACGAAGAAGCCTTTATCGCCGCGGCCCGGAAGGAAAACTTAGAGGCCTACCGGGTGGCAGTCGTCACTGAAGAGCCCCGGATGGTCATGCGCTGGAAAGGCAGGGTCATCGCCGACCTGAGCCGTGCTTTCCTCAACACCAACGGCGCTGTCAAGCACACCGCCGTCTCTGTCCCCCCAGCCACCCAAGAGAAGACCGCTGCGCCCCAAAGCTTACGGGACATGGCCTCCAGCCTGAAGACCGCCTCCCGTCGGGGACTGGTGGAGCGCTTTGACGGCTCTATTGGCGCGGGGAGCCTTCTGATGCCCTTCGGCGGTAAGACCCAGTCCACCCCCGCCCAGGCCATGGCCGCCCTCCTCCCGGTGCTGCCGGGGCAGGAGACCGCCCAGGCCAGCGTTATGGCCTGGGGCTGTGACCCGGACATGCTCTCTGCCGACCACTACCAGGGAGCCTACAACGCAGTAACGGTCTCCATTGCCAAGCTGGTGGCGGCGGGGGCGGATTACAAGAAGGCTTACCTTACCCTCCAGGAGTTCTTTGAAAAGCTCCGGGACGACCCCCGGCGCTGGGGCAAGCCCTTCGCCGCGCTTTTGGGCGCGCTGGACGCCCAGTTGGACTATGCCGCCGCCGCTATCGGCGGCAAGGATTCCATGTCCGGCTCCTTCCTGGATAGGGACGTCCCCCCCACCCTCATCTCCTTTGCCATCGCCCCCATCAAGGCCGACGTGCTGATCACTCCCGAGTTCAAGGAGCCGGGGCACCCGGTCTACCTCTTTGCCGGGAACCCCACCGCCGAGAGCCGAAAGGCCGCCTGGGACGCCTTCCATGCCCTGTGTCAAGCGGGCAAGGTGAAGGCCGCCTGGGCGGTGGAGCAGGGCGTGGCCGAGGGCGTGATGAAGATGTCCTTCGGCAACCGCATAGGCTTTGCGATGGCCACAGACGCGGAGCTGGACTGGTTCTCCCCCTGGCCCGACGCCATTGTGGCGGAGCTTACCGAGGACGTCAACGCCCCCCTCTCCATGAAGCTGGGCGTTACCATTGACCAGCCCGTCATTGACCTCGGCAGTGACGCCGCCCCCATCGACGAGCTGTTTTCCCTCAACGAGGCCGTGTTGGAAAAGGTCTATCCCACTGTGGCGGCGGAGAAGGCCGACGTCCTTCCCTCCTTTACCTTTGAAGCTCCTTCGGTCTGTACCCCCCATGTGAAGACCGCCAGACCCACCGCCCTCATCCCCGTCTTCCCCGGCACCAACTGCGAGTATGACACCGCCCGTGCTCTCATGGATGCCGGAGCCGAGGCCAGGGTCCAGGTCATCCGCAACCTCACCGCCAACGACGTGGCCAAGAGCGTGGACGACTTTGTAAAGTCCCTTTCGGAGTCCCAGATGGTGGTCATTCCCGGCGGCTTCTCCGGCGGCGACGAGCCGGACGGCTCCGCCAAGTTTATCACCGCCTTCTTCCGCGCTCCGGCGGTGCGGGAGCAGGTCACTGCGTTGCTGGAAAAGCGGGACGGACTGATGCTGGGCATCTGCAACGGCTTCCAGGCCCTTATCAAGCTGGGCTTGGTGCCCTACGGAAAGATCCTTGATCCTGACGAGAGCTTCCCCACCCTGACCTACAACACCATTGGCCGCCACCAGTCCAAGCTGGTACGGACCAGAGTCTGCTCCTCCCTCTCTCCCTGGCTGCGCCGGACAAAAGTTGGGGATATTTACACCGTCCCCATCTCCCATGGCGAAGGCCGCTTCCTCTGCTCCCAGGAGCTGGTGAAGGAGCTTGCCGCCAAGGGACAGATCGCCACCCAATATGTGGACCTTACCGGCGCGCCCACCATGGATACTGCCTTTAACCCCAACGGCTCGGTCTGCGCCATCGAGGGCATCACCTCCCCCGACGGGCGGGTCCTGGGCAAGATGGGCCACTCGGAGCGGGTGGGCAAACACCTCTACCGCAACGTTCCCGGCCTTTACGACATGGGCCTGTTCACGTCCGCCGTTCATTACTTCAAGGAGGGTTGAGCCATGGCTTTTCTTTCTGACATCGAGATCGCCCAGAGCGTAACGCCCCGTCCCATCGGAGAAATCGCCGCCAAGCTGGGCCTTACCGAAAACGACCTGATCCCCTATGGCCGGGACAAGGCCAAGGTGGAACCTTCCTCCTACCAAGATAAGCCCCGGAAGGGCAAGCTCATTCTGGTAACAGCCATCAATCCCACCCCTGCCGGAGAGGGGAAGACCACCACCAGCGTGGGCCTGGCCGACGCGCTGACCCGGTTGGGCAAGCGGACCTGCCTTGCCCTGCGGGAGCCGTCTCTGGGGCCGGTGTTCGGGGTAAAGGGCGGGGCCGCCGGCGGCGGCTACGCCCAGGTCATCCCCATGGAGGACATCAACCTCCACTTTACCGGAGACTTCCACGCCATCGGCGCGGCCAATAATCTGCTGGCGGCGATGCTTGATAACCACATCCAGCAGGGCAACGCCCTGGACATCGACGTGAAGAACATTACCTGGAAGCGCTGCGTGGACATGAATGACCGGCAGCTGCGCAATGTCATCGACGGCCTGGGCGGACGGATGCAGGGGGTGCCCCGTGAAGACGGCTTCGATATCACTGTGGCCAGCGAGGTCATGGCGGTCTTCTGCCTGTCCAACAGCATCTCCGACCTGAAGACCCGGCTGGGCCGGATGGTGGTGGCCTACACCCGCAGCGGGGAGCCTGTCACCGCCCACGACCTGAAGGCCGAGGGGGCTATGACCGCCCTTTTGAAGGACGCTCTCAAGCCCAACCTGGTCCAGACCTTAGAGGGCACCCCCGCCTTTATCCACGGCGGCCCCTTTGCCAACATTGCCCACGGCTGCAACAGCGTCGCCGCCACCGACGCTGCCCTGAAGCTGGGCGATTATGTCGTGACCGAGGCGGGCTTCGGCGCCGACCTGGGCGCGGAGAAATTTCTGGACATCAAGTGCCGCATGGCGGGCCTTGTCCCCGACGCGGTGGTCATCGTGGCCACCGTCCGGGCCTTGAAGCACCACGGCGGCGTGGCCAAGGCGGAGCTGGGCAATGAAAACCTTGAGGCGCTGGAGAAGGGGCTTCCCAATCTTCTCCGCCACGTGGACAACATCAAAAATACCTTCCATCTTCCCTGCGTGGTAGCCGTCAACGCCTTCCCCACCGACACCCCCGCCGAGCTGAAGCTGGTGGAAGACAAATGCCGGGAGCTGGGGGTCAGCGTGGCCCTCTCCGAGGTCTGGGCCAAGGGCGGCGAGGGCGGCGAGGCCCTGGGAAAAGAGGTCATCCGCCTGTGCGAGGAAGCGCCCCGCCTGGACGAATTCACCTATGCCTACGAGGAGGGAACCTCCATCCAATATAAGCTCAACGCCATTGTGAACCGGGTATACGGCGGGGAGCGGGCCGTCCTCACCCCCAACGCCCAAAAGCAGGCCCAAAAGCTCTTTGAACTGGGCTACGGAGACCTGCCCATCTGCATGGCCAAGACCCAGTATTCCTTCTCCGACGACCCCGCCCTCCTGGGCGCGCCGGAGGGCTTCGCCGTCACGGTGCGGAATTTGAAGGTCTCCGCCGGGGCGGGCTTTATCGTGGCCCTCACCGGGGACATTATGACCATGCCGGGTCTTCCCAAGGTCCCGGCAGCGGAGAAGATCGACGTGGACGAGAACGGGAAAATAACGGGACTGTTCTAAATGACCGAAAAAAGGCGGCAGCACTGTTTTCAGTGCTGCCGCCTTTTTTGCGGAGGTTTCTTTCCGCACTCCAGATGTGTTACCGCTCCTTCTCCGCCGCAGCGGTACGGGGACGGCCCTGGCCAAAGCCGGGGGCAAAGATGATCTTATCAATGGCGAAAAAGACCACCATGCAGATCCCTCCCGCCACCACGGTGGTGACGATGTTGTAGATAAAGGGGGGCACAAGGTGCTGGGCCACCCCTACCCAGACGCTGTTGAAGGCGTTGAGGGCCAGATTCACCACCACCACGCCGGAGGCATAGATGGGGATCTGCCTGCCCAGAGGGCCGTGGTTATCAAAGGTAAATCTCCGCTGAAGGGGGAAGTTGATACACTCGCCAAACACAATGGATATCCAGACCGCGATACAGTAGGCCAGCCCGCCATCCGCGACAGCGTAGCCGATCACGTTGAAGGTAAAGGGCACGCCCAGCAGTGTGAACCGGGCGTTGGGCCAGCCCCAGCCATTTTCAGCCAGGGCGCCAAACAGTCCGGGCAGGAAGAGCATGATGAGGTACTTGAGAAAGGTCACCAGCATACTGATGAGGAAAAACAAGCCTCCCTCCCGAAACCATTTGGCGGCCTTTGGGTGCTTTCGCGCGAAGGCTTCCCAGAGCTGCTTCATGCCTTTCCCTCCTTTTCCGCCCCGGCCAGGGCAGCGGCGGCCTTTTCCGCCCTTCCTTTCCGCAGCCACGCGGAGAGCAATCCCCCCGCACCGTGGAAAAATCGACCGTTGAAAATCTCCAGCAGGGCCCTTGCCATGTCCATATCCACCCCGCCGGCGGTCATTTTAGCTATCGCCCGGATGGGCATATTATAGCGGAACAGGGCGTCCAGATCGGGCTTCCCCGCCGCCTCGGCCTTGTCCAGCTGGCCCTTGGTGATCCTGTAGACCAGCCGCCCGACCCAGCCTCTGGCGTAACGAAGCTGGGCAAAGGTATCATTGAGCTCCAAGGGGCTGGAGCGATCCCACAGGTGGGGTGGGATAGCGTGGCCCAAAAGGGCGGCAAATTCCCCGTCGGGCACCGTCTGCACCCTGCCACCGCGGTAGGAGGGCAGCTCCAGACTCTCATAGGGCAGAGGGGCCCCCGAGCCAGTCACCTCCACCTCCGCGCTGAGCCGGATATCGATGCAGGAGGCTCCCACCATGATCTGGTAGGCTCCCCCCTCGATCTCCCAGCGGCCTGTCCTGACGTTCCAGTAGCGGAAGGCCTTGTCGTCCAGGGCCACGCTTACCTCCCGACTCTCTCCGCTCTTCAAAAACACCTTGGTAAAGCCCTTAAGCTCCAAAGCGGGGCGGAAGACCCCGGCGTTCTTCTTCCCTATATAGACCTGGGCCACCTCGGCGCCGGGGACGCTGCCGGTGTTAGTGAGGGTAAAACGGACTCTCTTCTCGTCCGCGCATAGATCGTTGTATGCAAAAGTGGTATAGCTCAGTCCATAGCCAAAGGGGAAGCGGACGCTCACTCCCGCTGTGGTATAGTAGCGGTAACCGATATAAAGCCCTTCCCGGTATTCAGAGGTGGCCTCCCTGCCGGGAAAGTAGTTGACCGCCGGGGTATCTCCCAAGCTCATGGGCCAGGTCTCCGCCAGCTTTCCGGAGGGATTCAGCTTCCCTGTGAGGGCGTCGGCCATGGCTCCCGCCCCGGCCTGTCCACCCAGGTAACCGTGGATCACCGCCCCGCACCTGTCCAGCCAAGGAAGCTCCACCGGAGCGCCGCCGGAGAGCACCACTACCACGTTGGGATTCGCGGAGGCCACCGCCTCCACCAGTTCTCCCTGGCATGAGCGCAGAGCCATATGCTCCCGATCCCGGCCCTCGGTCTCGGCCATCTCGTCCAACCCCAGGCACAGTATCACGACCCCGGCGCGTCCGGCCAGTTCCACAGCCCGGTTCACCCGTTCCGGCGCCGGAGCTCCAAAACGGTCAAACCCCTGTTCATAGCCCTCCAGCTTGACTCCGGCGTCGGTGAGGGCAGTCTTCAGATCCTCCAGCATGGTAATGTTTACCGCGCTGGAGCCCGCCCCCTGATAGCGGGGGATCTCCGCGAAATCGCCGATAAGCGCCACGCTGCTTCCTCCAGCCAGAGGCAGAAGTCCATTCTCGTTTTTCAGCAGTACTATACTCTCCCCTGCCGAGCGCCGGGCAAAGGCGTGGTGGGCGTCCTGGTCAAACTCCGTGGGGGCGTCGTCGGAAATTGCGGTATCAAAAAGCACCCCCAGATACTCATCCAGCCGTTGATCCAAAAGCTCCTCCGAAAGCTCCTCCGCCCGGACGGCCTGGGCCAGTAGCCTGTCACTGTCGCCACCGGTGGTGGGCATCTCCAGATGGGTCCCGGCCCTCAGTCCCTCCACCCGGTCGTTGGAGCCGCCCCAGTCGGTGACCGTGAAACCGTCAAACCCCCACTCCTCCCGCAGGATATTCTGAAGTAGGTAGGCGTTCTCACTGGCGTAGACTCCGTTGATCCGGTTGTAGGCGGACATGAGGCACTTGGGCCGGCCCTCCTTCACCGCGATCTCAAACCCCGTCAGATAGATCTCCCGGAGGGTTCGCTCATCCACCACCGAGTCGGTGTGCATCCGCAGGGTCTCCTGGGAGTTGACGGCAAAGTGCTTGGGGCAGGCTGAGACACCCTTGGACTGGATTCCTCGGATATACGCCGCCGCCATTTTCCCCGCCAGGTAGGGATCCTCGGAAAAATACTCAAAGTTCCGGCCACACAAGGGACTGCGCTTCATATTGAGCCCCGGGCCCAACAGGACGTTGACCCGCTGGGCCGCCGCCTCCTCCCCCAGGTACGCTCCCAGCTCCTCTCCCAGCGCCTCATCCCAGGAGTTGGCCATGGTGGCCGCCGTTGGGAAGCAGGTGGCGGGAAGGCTGGGATTTAGCCCCAGGTGATCGGCGGCGCCGGCCTGCTTACGCAGGCCGTGGGGGCCATCGGAGAGCCACATGGCAGGAACCCCCAGCCTCTCCACCCCTTTGGTGGAAAACTGGGTAGCACCGGAGAGGAGGGAGCATTTCTCCTCCAGGGTCATTTTTTCAATGATTCTTTTGCACCTCATGCCCCGCTCTCCCCCTCAGCGCGCCGCGCCGGTTTGCGCCTTTTTTGCCTTCAGGCGTTTGCGGATCAACCCCACCGCCAGAGCCGCGGTAATAAGCCCCACCACCACATCAAGGCTGATGAAGATAAGCTTATAGTAGGCAAAACCCGCCCGGTAGCGCATACCATGGACAAAGCCGTTCATTCCCGCCGAGTTGGCCACTGTATAGAGCACATTCTTGGCCGCCTGCTTGGCGTAGGCGATGTTCTCGTTGACCTCGCCGCCCTTATGCAGCCCGTCCCACTTGCCGATGGTGTTGAGCTTGGCGTCTCCTCCCGCCTCCAGCATCTGCTTGGTGTTGGCGTTCATATAGTTGCCGGTGTCGTAGTCGGTGAGGACAAAGCCCCGGAAGCCAAACTCCTCTCGGAGCACCCCGGTAATGAGATCGTAGTTGCCGCCGGCCCAGATGGGGCCAATGCGGTTGAAGGAGGACATGATGGCGGTGGTAGCGGGCACCTGGGCCTGACGCATGATATAGCCCTCTATCTTGCCCTTCTCATTCCGCACAGGCTCGTTGTAGTTCACCGTCACATCGTTGTCCCGGATGGTCATGGCAAAGGGCTTGAAATAAATCTCCCGCATGGCCTGCTCGTTACAGAAGGTCACCAGGCCGTTCTGATCCCGGTGGGTCTCCTGGTCGTTGACGGCAAAGTGCTTGACAAAGCCGTACATCCCCTTCCGGGCCGCGCCCTGAACGGCGTTCTTTCCCATCACGCCGCTGAGGAAGGGATCCTCGGAGTAATACTCAAAGTTCCGACCGCCAAAGGGGGTGCGGTGGATGTTCATGGCGGGGCCATACCAGCCCACTACCTTGCCGTAGAGGCCGTCCTCCCCCACACACTCGCCCATCTCCAAAGCCAGCTCGGGATCCCAGGTGCAGGCCAGGATATACTCGCTGGGCCAGGTCATGGCGTAAAGCTCCTCCCCGATGGGCCAGGAGCCATGGCCCACCACCTTGTTCAGCCCCGCGGGGCCGTCCAGATCGTAAACCATGGGCTTGTTCACCGACTTCATCTCGGGGGAGCAATAGCCGCACTGGGCCACCATCTTCTCCAGTTCCCGGGTGTTGAGCTGGCTCAGCAGCTCCTCCCAGCGAGGATCGTCGTAGTCCGCCCCCCGCAGGTCGATGAGCTCCAGCTCTCCCCTCTGGTCAAGGGCGGGACGCACGCTGTTGTCAGCCTTGTTCTCCCCTGTGATGCGGGAGTCGCTGGAGGTCAGCTTCTCCAGCAACCCCTCGGGGATCACCGCCCGGAACTGCTGCCCACCGATCTCGGCACAGGCGGCAATGTGGGTGTTGCCCCAGGGGTTCTTTCCCTCGCCGGGGCAGACCACCTCAGCCTGGCTGGTGGCGTAGCGCAGACCATTATTCTCCATGGCGATCCAGTTGCTCCGGGAGAGGTAGTCGGAACGGTCAATGAGGTTGGCGTAGTCGAAGCGGTTGCGGACGGCGTCGCCCTGCACTGGAGAAGCGGCGGAATAGACGGCAGCGTACGCCGCGGCGCTATCCTGTCCGGCCACACCGGTGACGGCGGCGGTCTCACAGAGCTTGCTCAGGTCGCCCTTACCCTTGGCCTTCAGAATGTTGTTCACCGCCATATGGGCATCCTCAGCCACGGTGACGTAGTAGTCTCCGCTCTCCAGCACATAGCCGCCCTCTCTGGAGTCATCGTAGCTCTTAAACTCGTTGATGTTGATCTGGATCTCCACCCGCTCCTCACCGCCGGGGGCAAGGTGGGCGGTCTTGGTAAAGCCCGCCAGATTCACAGCCGCCTTCTCAATATGGTTGGCTTGGTCATAGTCGGTATAGGGGGCCTGGTAATAGAGCTGTACCACATCCCGACCCGTGCGTGAGCCGGTGTTCTTCACTGTGACGGCGGCGGTCATGTTGCCGTCGGCGTCGGGCTTGCTGAGCGAAAAATCGCTCCAGCGGAAGGTGGTATAGGACAAACCAAATCCAAAAGGATAGGTCACGGTTTTGGCATAGTCAAAATCGCCCACATTGTCCCTCCCCAGTACATAGTCCTCATACCGGGTCTCATAGTAACGGTAGCCAATGTAGATCCCCTCGTTGTAAGTGACAAAGTAGAACGGGCAGCGGCCCGCGTCCTCATTCACGTCCAGGTCGCCGGAGCCATACTGGCCGGTACCGTGCTTCACATCGGCCCCCCAGAACATGAGCACATTGCCCTGCTCATCGGTGAAAGCGGCGTCGCCAAAGTTCTGGGTAGCAGGAGCCGAGAAATTGTCGTAGACCAGGGTGTCCACCAGGTGGCCCGAGGGAGATATCTCCTTGCCGTCGGCATCATAGCCCCGGAGGAAATAGCCCAGGCCGTAAGCGCCCATCCGCCCTGCTCCAGGGAAGTTGACCACGGCCTTAATGTTCTTATAGGTATCGCTCTCCTTCAGAAATCCCAGTTCAAAGGCGTTGTTGCTGTTGAGCAGGATGATGACGCTGTCATAGCTCTCGCCCAGAAATTGAATGATCTCCTTCTCCTGGGCGCTGAGTTCCAGATAGTGCTCCCCCCGCGCACCGCCAAATTCGGCCATATCCCGGGGCTCGTCGCCGCCTTCGCCGCCGGTGCGGGAGATGACAAACATGGCCACATTGCTCCGGTCGATGCTGGCCATCACCGCGCCGTCGGCCTGAATGACGCTGAGAGGGCACTCGTTCAGATCCCAGTCAAAGCCCCGGCCATAGTTGACCACGCCCGTCCCCCGGACATAGCCGGAGCCGCCGCCGGACTTATAGAAATTCCAAAGGGTCTCGTTGATATGGAACCCGGTCTGCTCCAACCCGGTCTTCAGGTCGGCGGTGAGCTCAAAGCTGCCCGAGCCTGAGCCCGAGCCGCCGCTGACCATGTTTACGCTGGAGCAAGACCACAGATCCAGCTGCCGCCCCTGATCCAGTGGCAGCAGCCCGTCGTTCTTCAGCAGGGTGGCGCCGTCCTGGGCGATCTGGGCGCACAGCCGCTCCTCATAGGTATACAGCTCCCTGGGGCCGGAGAAAGCGCTCTTGACATACTGGACGTCGGCCCCCTTGTCATCGCCGCTGACCACAGCCTGGGAATAGCCGAAAAACTGGGTCAGCACGTTGTCAAACTGCTTGAACGCCAACAGATTGAGCACTACGGTGAAGGCCACCAGCACAGCCACGACTGCGGTGGCGATGTGAGCGCCGCCGATCCTGCGCTTTTTCTTGGGCTTGTTCTTCTGCTCCGACATGGCTTATTCCTCCGTTGTCTCAGCTTGTTCCTCGTCCTCGTTCTGGTCGGGCTGGCCGGGGATCTCCTCCTGATCCTCGGCAATGTCCCCGTCCTGCTCTTCATCGGAAGGCTCCTCCACCGGGGTCTCTATGGGCGCTTCCATGGGAATCTCCTCGGGAGTTTCCGTGGGAGTTTCTTCAGGAGCCTCAGCGGGAGTCTCCTCCGGGGACTCCTCCTCGGGAGCGTCCGCCGTCACATCGGCGGGAGTGTCCTCCTTCGGGGACTCCTCCTCGGGAGCGTCCGGCGTCACGTCGGCGGGGGTGTCTCCCTTCGAGGGTTCCTCGGTGGATCCAACAGGCTGCTGGGCCGGAGGCGTGGCGGGGGGCGCCGCCTCAGCGTCACCCGTCTTATTCTCCACTTCGTTTACAGGCGGCGGCGCCGGCTGAGGCGCTGGGGGCTGAGCGAGATTCTCCGCAGGAGTTTCCTCCTTCTTATCCAAGGAGAACAGGCTCATCTCAGCATTGAGACTGGCTGCAGCGACCTCTGTTCTGTTCCACCTGGCGGAGGTAATGGTGATGTCGCCCTCGGTAATGGTGTTGGGATCTTCCAGAGAATTCAGGAAAATCACAAGCCTATCCACTGCGCCCTCGTCCACCGTGATCTCATAAACTGCGGTCTTCCCTGCCGGGATCGTATACATCAGGCCATCATCTACCGTTACGCCTTCGGAAACCTCTGTTCCGTCCACCGTCACCTTACCGCTATTGATATGCGGTGTACCATTATTATCATCTATGGCTTTTTCCAGCTTCACCTTGACGATAGCGTTATTGGAGGCGTGGTTATTCTTGATAGCAAATTTCACGGTGGTAGCGTTGCCAAAGTCCACCATCTCTTTGGCGTTCATCCACTGGCTCCGAGCACCGTCGTCATACTTAATATTTAACCCCTCGACAGTATAGCCCCAAACACCGGTCAGGGTGGTCAGGCCCATATCGGTCAGGCCGTCGTCCTCCGGCTCATCCCCGCCGCCGGCCTTGGTCAGGGCAAAGTTGGAGAAGGTCAGCTCGCCGGAGTGTTCGGTGGTGGTATCCGTATCATAAACGGAATCAATAAAGAAGTACAGCGTCTTCGGCTCGACCGTCCCCTCGATCTTGATCTCAAACGCCTTCTGTCCATTTGCGGCGATATCCTCGGTCTTGTCACAGACCACGTCGCTCTGGGTCTCGCCCTCTATCTTGACGCCCAGCTTCATTGCGGCGTCCTTGTTGTTCTTCACCGTAAATTTAAGCGTATCGCCGATGCCAACGATGTCCTTGATGGAGGTGTTGACATTTATGTAGGATTGGCGCTTTACCCCGGCGTAGCTCACGGTCATGGACGTTTTATCGTCGGCGTAGCGCACGGTATACTCATTATTTTTATCAAAGGTGAGCTTGGTCTGGCCCATCATCACACCATCGCCGCCGGGAACGGGCTCAGGGCCGGGGGTCACGGGGGTGTCGTTCTCCTTATCCCACTTGGCAGAGGAGATGGTGACGCTGCCTGCCGGGATCCGTCCGGCGGCGTCAGTGGAGTTGAGGAACACCGTCATCTGGTTGGCGTGCTTTTCCGGATCCACAGCAAGGCGCACCACGGCAGACTTGCCAGGGGCCAGGACAATGTCCACCTCGGCAGGATTGTCGGCCGACACCGGATCGCCGCCATCCACCGCTACGGTAGCGGCCTTCACGGCGTTGACCTCATCGTCGCCCACCTTGCTGACCACCTTGAAACGGAGCTTGGCCTGGTTGGCGGCGTCGTTGTTGGTCACGGTAAACATCACGCTCTCGGCGTCTCCGAAATCAACGCCGCCGATGCCGCAGCAGTGCCATTGATCCCGCTCCTCAGTGTGGGAGATGGTCACAGCGCCATCAGCCTCGGTAACGGTATACATCCCCCAGCCGTCGAAACCGCTCAGATCCCATTCAGTGGTTGGATCGGTGAAGGAGGGGCCGGGATCGGGCACCACAGGCTCGGCTTTCCCACAGACGATGTTCTTTAGAGTAACGCTACCGGTGGACGGCATATCGTCGGTGAGGTTCGTGCCGTCCTCGCTCTCGGAGTTGAGGGAGACCACCAGCTTGTTGGCCTCGGAGATCTTATCCTGCTTGACGATCAGCACCATATGGGCACTCTCGTGAGGCTCCAGCTCACACATAACACCGTACAGCACATCGTCCACCGCCACAGGCCCACCGGAGCGGAGAAGGGCGCTCATAGGGCCGGGTATGACTCGGCTCTTCGCCCGGAAGCGCGCGGGAGAAACGGCAGTCTTTTCCACCGTGGCGCTGTCCAGAACGCTCTTGCCGCTGTCGTCACCCTCGGTGGTCAGGCTCACCTTGGCGTAGGCCTTTACATCGGCGTTGTTGACCACGTCCAGCTCCAGCCTGTTGTTTTCCTCCATGTCCACAGGCCAGCTAAAGTTGCCGTAAACGCCCTGCTTGCTGGTGTGGCTGAGGGTGACGCCGTTGCCATCCTCAGCGGGCGCGGCGATCGTGGTGCTGTTCCAGCCCGAGCCGGAGGTAGGAGCCAGGGTCAGCTTACCGTCCTCGTCGGGCTTCGCCGGAGGAGCTGACACGCTACCGCCACCGCCGCCTCCACCACTGCCGCCCAAGGCGCTGGAGGCAAGGGTGAATTTCTCATCGGACTGGATAGCCTTTACCTCAGAAATAGTGATGCTGCCGGCGGTGGGCATCCCGTGGGTTTTGTCAGAGTTCAGGGAGACCACAAACTGCTTGACATCCTTCTTCAGATTCAGGAACACTACCAGCTCTACGCTCTTCCCCGCTGGAATCTTGCACATGACGCCGTACTTCACGTTGCCGACGCCCTTCCCATCCACGGTGGCCCCCATAATGGCACTCTTGTCCACCTTGTCGCTCTTGATGCTGACCTTGGCCTGGGCGGTCTCTTCGCCGTTATTCTTGATGGTCATTTTGACCTTATTGCGCTCACCAGGCTCAAAGCTCATGCCGGCGCAGGCATACTGCTTCAGGGCCTTGTCGTGGGACATGGTCATGCTTCCGTCGGCCTTCTCCACCGTATAGGAGCCCCAGCCGTCAAAACCGCCGAAGTCCACCGCGGCCCACTCGTCCAGGGGGCCTTCGGCGATGACGGGCTTGGCCGGGAGGTTGGGCTCCGCCGGATTTACAACACCCACTGTCAAAGCGGTCTCATCGGTCTTCATGGCCTGGACATTGGAGACGGTGATCTTGCCGGTCTTTGGCATATCGCTCCGCAGGGTCTTGCCCTCGCTGTCTCCCTCGGAGTTGAGAGAGATAATGAGCTGGTCGGCGGCCTTGCCCGGAGCCAGGAGCAGCTCCACCTGGGCGCTGCCGCCGGCGGGCAGCTCGCACAGAACGCCGTACTCTATGTAGCCCGCGTCGGCGCCGTTGATGGTGGCGGAGGAGATGGAGCTGATGCCGGTGGTAATGGTCTTGTCGTTGATATTTACCTTGGCGTAGGCCTTCTCTGTGCCGTTGTTGGTAAGAGTGAGTTTTACCTTGTTCCGGCTGCCCAGGGCGATCTCACCGCCGCAGCAGTCGTACATGGCCACGGTCTTATCGTGGCTGACGGTGAAGCTCCCGGCGGCCTTGGTGAGAGTATATTTACCCCACCCATCTACAGCGGTCAGAGCCACGTCAGCCCACTGGGTGTCGGGAAGGTTGGGAGTGGTGGGCTGTTGGGGCTGATCGGGCTGGCTGGGTTGCTGCGGCTGAGCCGGGGCGGTGGGGATCACGTCGGTCTTTACCGCCCGGAGATTGGAGAGGATCACGCTGCCGGAGGAGGGCATATCGCTCCGCAGTGCCTTACCCTCGCTGTCTCCTTCAGAGTTCAGAGAGAGAACCAACTGGTCGGCGGGGTGAACGCCGTCCGTGTATATCTCCACGTCTACAGTCTGGCCCGGCTCCAGCTCGCAAAGAACGCCGTACTGAACGTAGTCCACCACCACGCCGTTGACGGCGGCGGTGCGGATGGAGCTGACGCCGGTGGAATCGGCACGATCCTTCACGTTCACCTTGGCAAACGCCTTAGCAGCACCGTTGTTGGTGAGGGAGAACTGCACCTTGTTCCGCTCCCCCAGGGCAATATCGACGCCGCAGCAGTCGTACATAGCCACGGTATTATCGTGGCTGACGGTGACAGCACCGTCGACCTTGGCCACGGCGTACTTGCCCCAGCCGTCAAAACCGCTGAGCTCCAGCGCGGCCAGCTCGGTGGCGGGCACATTGGGGATCTGAGGCTGCTGGGGCTGGCCGGGCTGGCTGGGCTGCTGGGTCTTGGGGGCGGCTCCAGGCAGAACGGTCTCGCCGCTCTTTACCGCCTGGAGACCAGAGATAACGATCTTGCCGGTCTTGGGCATATCGCTCCGGATGGCCTTGCCCTCGCTGTCGGCCTCGGAGTTAAGGGAGACCACTATCTGGCTGGGCTTCTGCCCCAGATCCAGGAGCATGACCACGTCGGCGCTCTTGCCCGGCTCCAGCTCACAGAGAACGCCGTACTCATAATAACCCGCGTCACCGCCGTTGATGGTGGCGGAAGTGATGGCGCTTCTATCGCCCGAGGTATTTTTGATGCTCACCTTTGCGTAGGCCTTCTCACTGCCGATGTTGGTCACGGTGTAGGCGACCTTGTTCCGTGTGCCCAGATTCACGTCCACACCGCAGCAGTCGTACTTCTGGAGCTTCTTGCCGTGGGAGACGGTGACCTTGTCCCCGTCCTTGGCCACGGTATACTTGCCCCAACCGTCAAAGGCGGCAAGATCCAGCGCGGCCCACTCGGTCACAGGGCCTTCCGGGGCCTTGGGCGTACCGGACTGCTGGGCCTGCTCGCCGCCGGAGACGCTCTGGCCCGCTCCGGGCAGGGCGGTCTCGTCACTCTTCACCGCCTGAAGCGCGGAGATAACGATCTTACCGGTCTTGGGCATATCCTCCCGGATGTTCTTGCCCTCAGCGTCAGCCTCGGAGTTGAGGGAGACCACCATCTGGCTGGGTTTCTGCCCCAGATCCAGGAGCATGACCACATCGGCGCTCTCGCTGGGGGCCAGCTCGCAGAGGACGCCGTACTCATAATAGCCGGCGTCGCCGCCGTTGATGGTGGCGGAGGTGATGGCGCTCTTGTCGCCGGAGGTGTTCTTGATGCTCACCTTGGCAAAGGCCTTCTCCGTGCCGTTGTTGGTCACGGTGTAGGAGACCTTGTTCCGGCTGCCCAGGTTGACATCCACACCGCAGCAGTCATACTTCTGGAGCTTCTTATCATGGGAGATGGTGACCTTGTCCCCGTCCTTGGCCACGGTGTACTTGCCCCAGCCGTCAAAGGCGCTGAGATCCAACTGCGCCCACTGGGTATCGGGGAGCTGGTTCTCCAGCTCCCCGTTCGGCTGGTCGGCAGGCTGACCAGCCGCGGCGAGCTTGGTGGAACTGGGGTCGGGCTGGGCGGCGGCGGAAGTGGCCACCCACTCATACTCCGCGCCGGAGCTGTAATCGTCCTTAAACGTGCCCATCCAGAGGGCGGCGTTGGCGGTACCGCACCAGTAGTTCATTACGATGCGGCCGGGATCCTCGGGCCAGTCCTCCCCGGAGGGGATCTCAGAGCGGAAGACTTTATAGACCGGCTTGTCGTCCACAAACCAGGTGATGGATTCCTCACTCCAGCGGTAGCCGTAGTTGTGGAAGTCCTTGGAGGCATCAAAGCCCAGGTCGTACATGTACTCATGTCCGCCCTTGCCGCTGGCAAAATAGTTGAACTGCACCTTGGTGGTATCCTTGCCCAAGAACTCGATATCGATCTCGTCGTGGTCGTTGGCGCGCTGGACGCTGCCGTCGGCGTTATACCACACATCGTAAGGCCCGGTGCAGGTAAAGAAGGTGCTGGCGGTGCCGGGAATCGCGGCGGGCTTCATCCGCACCTGGAAGTCGCCGTAGCCATAATAGTGCTCACTGCGCACCTCGGCGCCATAGTACTCCGAAAGACAGTCGGAGGCCGTCCCCTCCGCGCTCCAGACCTGCTCCTTCTGGGTCATCTCGGAGAGCCTCAGGGTCAGCTTTCCCCCGTCATAAACAGCGTTTTCCGCCTTCCACCAGACGTTGAAGGGATCTCCGTTTTCCCAGGAGTAGCCCTTGCTGCCCGAAGCGAAGGTCTCGCTCCGCTCCGTCTCACTGGCTGTGTAGTCTGCCACCACCGCCGCGCTAAGGGCCGGGTCGGTGAGGTTTTGGGTGTAACTCTTGGGGGCAAAAAACACCTTGTAGACGCCCAAAGCCACCAGGATAGCCACCAAAAGGCCTCCTGCCACCGCAATGCCGATCTTTTTCTTACCGCTCATGTTCCTTCCTCCTGTCGCCGCTATGTATTTGTCTGTTTACACAAATTTACATTCTCACTTAGTACCAATTATATAAAAATCCAACAAGAAGACAACCGAGTTTCTTAACTTGTTTAATTTTTACTTAAATTGCTTGCTTTTCCATTGAGAAATCATTAAAAACCCTTTAGCCACATGCCCTCTTCTGTGGTTTGCCTCCACCCGATAACTTTGGTCAACAACAATAAACGGCGCGGTTGGGAGGAAAATCCTCCAAACCGCGCCGCTTTTATGAAAAGACTTTGTTCAGTCAACGGTGGGAAACAGCAGCGTCAAGCTGAACACATCCCCCTGGGCGTCCACGCTCATCTCTCCACCGTATTTCCGGACGATGGCCCGAATACTTCTCAGGCCAAAGCCATGATAGTTTTTATCATCCTTTGTTGTCACCGGTTCGCCATCCTCGCCCCGAAGCAAACCGGTGAAGTAGTTTTCCACCTGTACCAGAGCCATGCCCTCCCGGCTCTTCACCACCACATTGATGACCCGTTTCTCCCTCTCACGGATCCCCATTACCGCCTCCAGAGCGTTGTCCACAATGTTGCCGAACATACAGTAGAGATCGCCATCCTCTATGAAGGAGAGAAGGCCGCCGTCCACCATGCAGCTCAGGGTGATGCCGTGACTTTCACAGTAGAGGCTTTTCTCAGTAAAGAGAACGTCCAGCAGCGGATTGCCCGTCTCAATGACGCTGTCGTAGATGGCGATGGAACGCCGCAGATCGGCAAAGGCGTCGGCAGAAACGCCGCTACCCAGAATGGCAGCGTCAAGCTTGTACTTCATGTCATGACACTTGATGTTGATCATGTCCACGGTATCCCGGGATATCTTGTATTGCTGCTCGCTCTGCCGGATGGTATGCTGGAGCTGCCCTACCTCCCGCTGGAGGTTGCGCTTCTCCAACGTACGGGAGAGAAAGAGCAGGATGGCCACTCCGCACACAGCGGAGACAGCGCTGCTGGCCTGTCGGAGGGCAAACAGGAGCGTGGGCCGCGCTGTACCTACAAGCACGCTCATCCCCGCCCGTTCAAAGAGGATGTCCTCAATAGAGCACAGGATCACCGAAACAGCCAGGATAATGACCGCGACGGTCAGCACCGCGCTGTTGAGCTTGTCTCTTGTCAGCTTATCCCGCATGCGCCGGATAAAGAGAACGTAGACTGCAGCGGCAAACAGGGCAAATACGGTGTAGTACATGACCCGATATTCCACCTTGCCCATGACGGTATCGGGAAAGCTGTATATCCCCAGCAGCTTTCCAAAAAAGTACTGGATCAGATAGAGCTTGTAGACCAGATTTTGGGCCGCGTAAGCCGCGCTGACACAGAAAAGCACCGTCCACACCGGCTCATCAAATACCGTCAGCCCTACCCCAAAGGCCAGCAGGAAAAGAAGCACATATACAAAAATGCGGCCTGGAACACTATCCCCAAAGCGGGTATAAAAGCCGGCGACAGCAAAGCAGGCCAGGAGCAGCGCAAGCATACTCACCGCCAGCCGTCCCCAAAAGTTGGCCCGGCGGTTGAGCCGGGCACTACACAGGGCGCAGAACACCCCCAACTCAAAGAGAAACTCCAGAATGACCGCCCAGTAGTTAAAGAGAAGCTGTTCCATCTTCCCCCTCCTTGCCGGCGCCGGTGGTAAACCATTCGGTGAGTTTGGCCAGAAACGCGCCCCGCCGGGGCCGGCTGATGGCCAGGGTCTCGTTCCCCACCTGAACGGTGAGTCCCTTTACATTGACTACAAACCTCGGGTTCACCAGGTAACAGTTGTTGCACCGGAGGAAACCGTGGGCCTCCAACTGCTTCTCCGCCGCCGAGAGCACCCCCGTAGCCTCGATCACTCCGTCCACCAGATGGTAATAGAGCCGGTGGCGGATGATCTCCACATACATCAGCCTGTTGCAGGACACCCAACATACCCCGCCTGGCACATCCAGGCTCACATTGCGCTCCTCGGCCATCACATAGAGATCCAGCGCCTTGCGGAATTTCAGGGAAAAATCGTAATAGCTCACCGGCTTGAGCAAATATCCTACCGCATCCACCTCATAACCCTTTTGGGCGTACTGGCTCAGACTGGTGATAAAAATGAGGGAAACGGTCTTATCCAGCGTCCGGAGCTTAAAGGCGGCCTCCATACCGTTCATCCCCGGAAGCTGGATATCCATAAAGACCACGGCATAGGCCGAGCGGTAATCGGCCAGAAAGTCCTCGGCAGTGCGAAACCTAACCACACGAAACTCACAGTGGTATTCCTTCTGGTAAAGGGAGAGATTTTCCTCCAGCTTGGCGGCGTGGACGTCCTCATCCTCGATGACGGCAATGTTCCGCATAGCTCTTCCCCTCCCCCCGGCAAGTTCAGTCAACCTTCAGATAACTGGCAGATTTTTCATGTTTTTATCCCTTTTTAGGGCCTTTTTTATAGATTATCATAAACACACCTGTTTGGCAAGGCGTTTTCACCGCTTGTCCTGTAAAGACAGACGCCTGACGGAAAAATTTCCGTCGGGCGTCTGTCCCCTAACAAGGCCTCTCACTTTTCCCTGCACTCCAGCACATCCTTATAGAACTGATCCATTCGCTTTTGGGTGGGGAAGGTGGCCACATACATCTGATCGGCCATGGCCCCGGAGAGGGCCTCCGGGATCCGTCCCACCATCCGCATCTGAGAGGCATACTTCTCCAAAATAGCCTCATGACTAAGGACAAAGGGCTTGCCATCCCGCCGCCCGGCGTAAGCGCAGAAGGCGTGCTCTCCCTCGGGAAGGGTGGAGTGGTCAAAGGCGATCATGTCCGCCCAAATTTTATAGACGTTGGTGGAGTTGGCAAAGTTCATCATGTCGGGAGAAAAGCCTCCGCAGGGGCGCATATTGACCTCCAGAGCTACCACGTCTCCCTTTTTACCCATGCCCTTCTGGTCTCTGTCCAGGCGGAAGAATTCAAAATGGACAAAGCGGCTTTTCACTCCGAAGGAGGCCACCGCCGCCCTTCCCGCCTTCCGGACGTCGTCGGGCAGATCCTTGACGATATAGTAGATGGAATTGTCGTTTTCATTGACGATATCCATGATGGACATAGGGGTCACGTTGCCCGTCTCAAAAATGGGATTGCCCTGGGAGTCGATGATGGCGTCGTAGGAGTTCACCGTGGCGTAGATAAACTCCTCCATAATGTAGCTCACTCCCTCCAGCCGTTCGGCCAAAAAGAGCTTTAGCTCTGAGCGGGAGGAGAGCTTATAGGTGTGGGCCGCCCCCACGCCGTTGTCCGGCTTTACGATCACCGGCCAACCCACCTCCTTGATGAATTTAAGACAGCCTTCCTCATTGTCCACCAAGTGATAGCGGGCGGTGGGAATACCCGCCTTCTCGTAATATGCCTTCATCCTGGACTTATACTTGATCCGGGGCATGTCCTCCGTCTGGAAGCCGGAGATGATGTGAAAATCGGTCCGCAACCGGGCGTCCCGCTCCAGCCAATACTCGTTGTTGGACTCCAGCCAGTCCACCCGGCCATGCTTGAAAATGAGAAAGGCCACCGCCCGGTAGACCTCGTCATAGTTCTCCAGAGAATCCACCTTGTAGTACTCGCTGAGGCTGTCCCGCAGCTCCATGCTCAGTTCGGAGTAGGGCTGGTCGCCGATGCCCAGCACGTTCATGCCGTTATTTTTCAGCTCCCGGCAGAACTGCCAGTAGTTGGTGGGAAAGTTGGGGGAAATAAAGATCACGTTCTTCATGCTTTTGCTCTCCTCGCTTCTGTGTGGCAGCGACAGGCCGCCACGGCCCATCCTGTTTCTCTCTCCGGCCTCACTGCTCCCGCAGAAGGTAGGGCACAAAGTAGCTCACCTGCTTGTGCCACCAAGGCCAGTCGTGGTTCACATCATAGCCCCAGAAATCCACCCACAGCCCCAGGCCCTTCTCAGCGTTGAGCTGCGCCAGGCGGCGGGTGGTCTCAGGCTGCTCCCAGGCCCCCTGGCCCACGCAGATGACCCCCCGGTTACGGCGGTAGCGCTCCACATAGGGGTGGTCGGTGGGCATACCCGCCAGGTAATCCACCGGGGAATTGCGGTAGACCAGCTCATCCATATAGCCGTCAAAGCCGTAGTCGGCGGTGTAGATGCCGCTGAGGGCCAGCAGGCTGTCAAAGAGGTCGGGGAAGCGGAAATAGAGGTTCACCGCGTGGGTGGCCCCCAGACTGCACCCAAAGGCCATAATGCCGGGGTATCCCTCCCAGCCGTTGCGCTGGTTGACCATAGAGCGGATAAAGGGCACCAGCTCACAGGTGATGTAGTTGATCCACTGCTCATAACGGCGCACCCGCCAATAGGGGTCGCCCCCCTTGTCCGACCAGCTCTCAGCGTCCATAGTATCGATGGAGAAGACCATCACCTGACCCGATTCGATCCAGGGCGCCCAGGTGTCGGTCATGTGAAAGCCCTCAAAGTCGAAGAACCGTCCGTCCTGACAGGGGATGAAGAGCACGGGGCGGCCGGCGTGGCCATACACCTTGCACTCCATATCCCGATCCAGAGCGGGACTGTACTGCTTGAAATACTGTACTTCCATACCCTCACCTCAACTCAGGTTTTCAACAGTTTAGCACAGCAAAGTAAAAAACGCAACCTAAATTTTTATTGAAACCGACTTATAAAAAGCACGGCGGGACGGCCCTTCCGCCGTCCCGCTGCAGCCTAAATCTCTGCACATACTTCCCTTTTTCTATCAGCCCTCCAGGCCGTAGAGAAGGGTGTGGATGAAAAAGGGAATCTGCTTCTCCCAGCTCTCCTCGTTGTGATTGCCGCCGGGAATAATACGGGTGGTGAGATTCAACCCCCGCTCCAGCATGTGCTGCGTCACCAGGGCAAACTGATAGGCCATGTTGGGGTGAAAGCTCATCTCCCGCTCGCCGTAGTCCATATAGATGACCGTATCCTTCTTCACCCGGGCGGAGGAGAGCATCTTGTCCAGCCGCTCCGTAGAGAACCAGATGGAGGGAGAGAGGGCCGCGCAGCGGGAGAAGACCTTGTTGTATTTCATCACCGCGTAAAGGCTCATCAGTCCCCCCATGGAGCTGCCGGCGATGAAGGTATGCTCCCGGTCGGGGAGGGTGGGGAAATTATCGTCGATGTCGGGCTTGAATTCCTGGGTGAACCAGTCCATGGTAGCTTTGCCCTTACCTGTTACCCTGCCGATGTCCGGCATCTCGCAGGTATAGGGAGAGTATTCGGACAAACGCCCGTGCCCAATGTGGTTGCACTCCACCGCCGCCACGATGAGAGGGGTCCCGGTCTGCTCTAAGTAGTCCAGCATCCGCCAGCTTCTGCCGTAGGTGGCATCCTGGTCAAAAAACACGTTGTGCCCATCAAACATGTAGAGCGCCGGATACCGCGCGCTCCTATCCCGCTTCCACTCGTCAGGCACATAGCAATAGGCCCGACGGGGCATATCCCCGGTGAGTTGGGGAATGGTCACGTTCCAGGTCTCGATCACGCCGGTCACTTCCCTTCTGGACTTGGACTTCAAATCTGAGCCGAATCATTATACTATGACAGTATATAAAACACAAGCCCCTTAATAATTATGGTCAACTAATTATGTAAATTAAATTATGGCTACTTATTATGTAAATCAATGTGTAGCGTTTGCTTTTTCACTGTCGTTCCTTTTAGTTTACATAATTTTTATCCTTGCCGCAATAACGCCCCTGATATTTTCCGATATCAGGGGCGCAGTTAACATAATTTCAGTTTCGCTTGATCTCCTCGATTCGGCAGCTCAGGCCCTTTTCGGTCAGTTCGATGACGCCGTAGGTAGCCCTGGGCATTCCACTGACCGTGCCGGGGTTCAACACCCACACGCCGTCCCAATCGCACAGCGGCTGGTGGGTATGGCCAAAGACCACCACGTCCACTCCCCTGGCCCGGGCCTCGGACGTCACCATCCCGGTACCATATTTTACATGGTAGGTATGGCCGTGGAGCATCCAGATCCGGCGGTCCTGAAAAAAGACCTCTTTTTCCTCCGGCTCGTCGCTGCCCCAGCCGTCACAGTTGCCCCGCACCTGCTCCATGGGGAGTTGAGGAAAAATGGCCTGGAGCTTGCCTCCGTCCCGAACCATGTCCCCCAGGTGGAGCACCCGGTCAGGCCCCTCCGCCTCCACCGCCTGGCGCATATAGTCGATACTGCCGTGGGAATCCGAAAAAACCAGCCACTTCATATCCAGTCACCTTTCCCAGCGTTACTCATATAATGAAAAGGAACCAACTAAACTGTAAAGGATGGAGGCCCCTGCCATGGATGAGACCCAAGCCACCTTGAACGCCCTGAAAAAAGACCCCAAGGCCGCCCAGCTCCTCAGCGATCCCGGAGGATTGAAGGCCCTGCTCACCGCCCCCGAGACCCAACAGCTCATCAATTTGCTCAACCAGAACGCCGGGGGCGGACTGAAGGCAGCCGCCCAGGCCGCCGCGGGAGGTAAGCCCGAGGCTCTGATGGGTCTGCTGAGCCAGGTCACCCAGAGCAAGGAAGGCGCCGCCGCCATGGAGAAGCTCCAGAAAAAGACCGGGCAAAAATGAATTATGTAAACTTAACTTTTAATTTACTTTTGCCGGATACCCGCAGTCTTCCTTGATTTTATGTAAACTATTTCGGTGAGGTGATGTTCCGTGGCCGATCTTCAAGAGGAATTACAGGCCATATTAGGCGATCCCCAGGCCATGGGACAGATCACCGCCATCGCTCGGGCGATCACGGGAGGCGGAACGCCCCCCGCTCCCCCGGCTCCGCCGCCCCAGGACGTGGATTATGTGCCGGTGGAAAACAGTCAGGAGTCCTCCCCTATGGACGGCCTTGACAACGGGCCGGGCAGCGCGGCGCAGGCACAGGACTTTCCTCCCGCCGGCACTTCTCCTCCAGACCTCTCCTCTCTCACCGGACTGTTGGGCGGAGGCTTGGACCTGGACCCCAAGCTCCTTCAGATCATGCTGCGAGTCTATTCAGAATACTCCGCTCAAGACAACGAAAAAGCGGCCCTCTTAGCCGCCCTTAAGCCCTTTCTCCGGCAGGAGCGGCTGGAAAAGATGGAAAAAGCGGAAAAGGTAGCCCGGCTGTCTCGACTGGTGCGTCTGGCTATTCAGCTGTTGAAGGAGGAGGGGGGAGAGCGTGTATAATCCCTATCTGCCCCAGGCTCAGCCCTTCCAGTCAGAAGCTGCGGCCACCGAAAAAAAAAGCGGGCTGTCCGCCCTTTTAAAGGGACTGAAGCTGGACGAACTGGATACGGGGGACGTGCTCCTGCTGCTCATCCTCCTCTTTCTCTTTTTGGATGACCGGGAGGATAATCTGGAGCTTCTTATCACCCTGGGGCTTATGCTCATTCTATGACCGGCCCATTTCCCGTGGCGTGGAGCAGGGTACCGTCGGGCAGGGTAAAGGACGCCTGGGCGGACACAGGGATCTCCGGCGCGTTGGAGGCCATGGAGTAGACCACCTCGCCCCCGGTCTCGGTCTCCGCGGCCACCAACAATCCATTGTCCGCCGAGACCCAATAGCGCTCCCGCTGGTCCAGCTCTGGGACGTCGGCCTGGACATAGACACAGGCATAGCCGTTCTTCTCCTCATACCCGGCGGCAGTGATGAGGCTCTTATCCAGCTCCAGCACATCCTCGTAGGTGGGGATGCGCTGGCCCTCTATATCTACCGAGTCCCCATCGGCCTCCCAGGTGACGGTGGCCGGGTCGTTATCGTACCAGCGCCACACCCTGCCGTCGCCCACAATGGTGTGGACAATACGCCCGGTGGGCAGCATCATATCGGCCCGCGTCCAGTCGCCGTCCACCCATACGCTGGTGGCGGCGGTGGCTCCCTCCAGGGTGCTGGTCACGACCCGGGAATAGCTCTCCTGGCGGTCCAGCGCGGCGATCACGCTCTGCACCGTGTCAGGGGAGACCTCCACCCGGATGCCGTCCTCCTGCGCATCCTTCCCCGGCTCCTCTCCGGTGGGAACAGGAGTGGGCAAAACGATCTGAGGGGTAGGCCCGGCGAAAAGGGACAAGCCAAAGCTGGAAAAGACCGCCGCGGCGATGACCACCGCGATCAGTGCCACAAGGATATTGCGGTTGTGCCGTTCCATGGTCTTTCCCCTCCCTTGCCCTTTTTTCTTTCATCGCTTTACGCTCGGAACTCCTCCGGTGCGCTCCCGCGCACGCCAAAGCGGTACTCGATGGCGTCGGCGATGCGCTCACAGGCGTGACCGTCTCCATAAGGATTGGCGGCGTGGGCCATGGCGTCGTAGGCCCCCTTGTCCGTAATGAGCTGGGCGCCCAGGGTGTAAACGTCTTTCTCGTCCACTCCCGCCAGCTTCACCGTACCCGCCTCCACCGCCTCGGGCCGCTCGGTCTCCCGGCGGAGGACAAGCACCGGCT
>ERZ779633.175-NODE-175-length-24631-cov-7.292521_pt1 | contig 24631 bp, 15 predicted proteins | sample MGYA00514195_ERZ779633 | MGnify/ENA primary metagenome ERZ779633 (study PRJEB29562, sample SAMEA4376707) | mouse gut metagenome | isolation source: Cecum | study: EMG produced TPA metagenomics assembly of the A DSS colitis mouse model was used to assess the...
GACAGATTTAAAAAAATCCACGAAGATACGCTACAAATAATAGTTTAATTGATTTTTTGGCTCCAATCATGAGAATTTGTTATTTTGTCAGAGAATTTTCGATATAAAATATTTCATCCAATATTTGGCATACCTATTTTTATTTTTTTTTGGAAGAATAAAATAAGAATATGAAAATAAAAAGATTGGAGAGAAAAAGGTATGCCGGAAAAAGTAAATTATTATGTTATTTGTTCTTGGAGCGCTTACAATAGTGGTTGATCCGTTTTTTCATTATCATAAGCCGATCGAATCATTGGCATATCCGATTGATAATGAACGTTATCAGAATGACGGCATTTTAAAACACTTTGAATATGATGCGATTATCACGGGCACGTCCATGTGCGAAAATTTTAAAACGTCAGAATTTGACGAGCTGTTTCATGTGCATTCCGTGAAGACTCCTTTCTCGGGTTCCACATATAAAGAAATTAACGACAATCTGGCTGTTGCAATAGCGCATAATGACAATATCAAAGTCATATTGAGGGGACTTGACTATAATCTGCTGATGGAACCCGCAGATGCAATGAAGTATGATTTAAATACTTATCCGTGGTATCTCTACGATGAGATACCCTTTAATGATGCGCCTTATATTTTTAATAAGACGGTACTCTTTGAAAATACATGTGGCGTTATTACGCGTACATGCTCCGGTGGGGAAACTACGGATTTTGATACTTATATGAACTGGATGTCGAACAATGCCTTTGGGAAAGAAGTGATAGAACAAAAATATAAGCAGCCCGAAAAGCTATCTGAGTCGGTTGAAATAACGGATCATAATTAATCTGTCATTCGGGAAACCTTGAATCAGAATGTATTTGAACTGGCGGAGGCTAATCCGCAGATTGAATTTTACTTGTTTTTTCCGCCCTACAGCATTTATTGGTGGGACAGGCAGTATCGAAATGGTACTTTAAACAGACAGTTAGACGCAGAAAAATATGCCATAGAATTGATACTGCAATATGACAATATCCATTTGTTTTCCTTTTTTACGGAATATGATATGGTTTGTAATGCCGCTATCTATAAGGATACCACACACTATAATGAAGATATTAATTCACAGATTTTAATTTGGATGAGCAATGGTACGCACGAACTCACAGTCGATAACTACGAGGCATATTGTGCGCAGATGCGGGAATTCTATACTAATTATGATTATGACAGTATTATGTAAAAAATCTGCCGCAATATATATGATGCACAAAGGGAGAAAAACATGTATCGTGTAGAAGACAAATACAACTGCACAGACACGCAGCTTGTGATGCTCCAGGCGCGTATGGAGGCTGTGCTAAAGCCGGACATCAACGAGGGCGGGCCGGAAGGCTACCGCATTACGAGCCTGTATTTTGACGACCTGCGTGATTCCTGCCTGCAGGACACGGTGGACGGTGTGAACAGACGGAGCAAATACCGGATCAGGATTTACAACGACTCTCTGGATGTGATTAAGCTGGAGGTCAAAACGAAGCGGGATAACCGTATTTTTAAAAGGTCTAAAACCATTACAAGGGCGCAGATGGAGAGCCTGATGCGGGGAGAATGTATTGAGGACGGGGCGTCCGCGGAGGATCCGGCCACGCTTTTTAACCTGGCGATCCGGACGCAGGGATTGCGGCCCAAGGTGATCGTGGCCTATGAGCGAAAGGCCTATGTGTTCGAACCGGGCAATGTGCGCATCACTTTTGACCGTAATGTGCGGGCGAGCGGCCGGGTGGAGGATTTCGGCAGGAAAAATAAGAGCTATGATTTTTTGCAGGAGTATGATAAAGTGTTAGAAGTGAAGTATGACGAGTTCATACCGGACTTTCTGCTGCAGCTGCTGGAAACGGGCCGTATGCGGCAATCGGCGTATTCAAAGTACCAGCTGTGCCGGGAATGCGTGGATCGACAAGTTTGAATAGCGGCGTTAACCCTGTAAAATGGGAGGAGAAATAGTTTAAAATGAATGCGGAATCAAAGAAGAAGCTGTCAATTATCATACCTTGTTACAATGAGGAAAATAATATTCAGGCGATTGTGGAAAAGGTATTGCAGTCGCCGGTAGAGAATAAGGAAATTATTATCGTGGATGACTGCTCCACGGATAACAGCAGACAGATGCTCAAAGATAAGATAGAACCGCTTGTGAGCAGGATTATCTACCATGAGCAGAACGGGGGAAAGGGAGCGGCGCTCCGCACCGGTTTTCAGGCGGCGAGGGGAGTTGTGGTGTTTTTTGAGGATGCGGATCTGGTATATGATCCGATGGAATTTCCCCGGGTCGTGGAGCCGATTTTTGCGGGAAAGGCGAGGGTAGTCTACGGCTCAAGGTTTTTGCATCAGCGGCGCAAAGGTTATTTCGCGAACAGAATGGCGAATATGGCGCTCACAAAATTTTCCAATGTTTTCACGCATCAGAAGCTTACGGATATGGAAACCTGTTATAAAGCGTTTAAACGGGAGATTATCCAGTCCATTGACATTGAAGAAAACCGCTTCGGCTTTGAAACGGAAATTACGGCGAAAATTTCCAAAAAGCGCATAAGAATACATGAGGTGCCGATTTCCTATTATCCAAGGACGACCAGCGAGGGAAAGAAGATCGGGTTTAAGGATGGGCTGCGCGCGCTCTATGTGATCTGGAAGTATCGTTGACAATGGCGGTTCGCGGGCAACAGCCGGATTTCGTGCGGGAAGGAAGGGTTGAGAGGATAAGATGAAAAGGGTATTGGTAACGGGGGGCGCAGGATTTCTTGGTTCTCATCTGTGTGACAGGCTGATTGAAGAAGGAAATGATGTGATATGCGCGGACAATCTTTTTACGGGAAGTAAGGATAATATCAGGCATCTTCTTTCCAATCCTTATTTTGAGTTTATCCGCCACGATATCACGGAGCCTCTTTATGTGGAGGTGGATCAGATCTATAATCTGGCATGTCCGGCGAGTCCGGTACATTATCAGTACAATCCGATTAAGACGGCGAAGACCAGCATTATCGGAGCATTTAATATGCTGGGGCTGGCGAAGCGCGTAAAAGCCAGAATCCTGCAGGCGAGCACATCCGAGGTTTACGGCGATCCGGAAATCCATCCGCAGCCGGAGACTTATCGCGGCTGTGTGAATCCGATCGGGCTCCGTTCCTGCTATGACGAGGGAAAACGGATGGCGGAAACGCTCTTTTTCGATTATTACAGGCAGCACAAAGTCGATATCCGCGTCATTCGGATTTTCAATACGTATGGACCGAGAATGAATAAAAATGACGGCCGGGTGGTTTCTAATTTCATCGTTCAGGCGCTTAAGGGCGAAGATATTACGATATACGGTGACGGCACGCAGACCAGAAGCTTCTGTTATGTGGACGACCTGATCGACGGCATGATACGGATGATGAACTGCGAGGGATTTATCGGCCCTGTCAATATCGGGAATCCGGGAGAATTTACCATGCTGGAGCTGGCGAAGAAGATTATAGAGATGACGGATTCAAAATCCCGGTTGGTTTATGAGCCTTTGCCCAGCGACGATCCCACACAGAGGCAGCCGGTGATTGATCTGGCGAAGACAAAGCTGGGATGGCGTCCTGTCATTGATCTGGAGCAGGGACTGGAAAGGACAATCGATTACTTTAAAAGGGTGATTTAAGCAAAATACATAAAGGAGAATCGCTATGTCGATTAAAGATGTCATTAAGAACAGTGTATATGAAAGCCTGGGCGGCGGCACGAATCTTTCCGCGAAAAGCATTTTGCTGCTTCTCGTGATTGCGGCGCTTGTGGGACTTTACATTTTTGCGGTGTACAAGCTGTCCTCCAAGTCGGCGTTTTATTCTAAGGATCTGAATATAACGCTTGCGGGAATGCCGATTATCGTGGCGGCGATTATGATTGCCATGCAGTCGAACCTGCTTGTATCGCTTGGTATGGTGGGCGCGCTGTCCATTGTCCGTTTCCGAAACGCGGTTAAGAACCCGATGGATCTTCTGTATCTGTTCTGGTCGATCAGCGCGGGTATCATTGTGGGCGTCGGGCTGTATCTGCTTTCCTTTGTGCTGTGTATCGTGATGACGATCCTGCTTTTGGTGCTGGATCTGGTGCCGAATGCGAAAGCCCCTGATCTGCTTGTACTGCGGGCCGTGGCGACGGATATTGATTACGGAGAGCTGGAGAAGCTTTTGAAGGGAAATTGCAAGTATCATAAGGAAAAGTCCAGATGCATCAAAAACGGCGAGGCGGAACTGATTATTGAGGTGAAGACGGCGAAGAAGGAAGAGCTTCTCGGGGCGCTTTCCAAGATGAAGTGCCTGACGCAGATTAACTGTATTTCCCACGACGGAGAGTGCAGGGTATAATTTCGGCGCAGCCAGGAACTGTTAAGAATTAACTTTGCAGAAGGCGCGGGATACATCTTTTTATGTAAGTCGGGGAATGAGACATACCGGGGCGCCGGGTCTGGGAGAGGAAGCAAATATGCTGCTTGCGATGGTAGCGCTGTATGGCAATATTCATGTGTATAAAAAGAGAAAGAGCATGGAGGACACAAGTTTCGGCACTTATATGGAGACCTGTTGTCTGTGGATGCTTTTTCTTTTTGTGCTCACGGAGGCATTGTCGGCAGGACATGCCCTGCGCTTTCGATTCCTCTTTGCAGCTTGGGGCGCGTTTGATGCGCTGCTTCTGTTTTTGTTGGCGGCGCAGCTTAAGAAGACGGGATTGACGGCGGGGTTCATGGTGAAGAGTGCGCGGACGGCGGGGCTGCGTGTGTGGAAGGCGTTTCGTGGCGCGCCGTATTACGGCATTCTTCTGCTGATCGGTATGGCAGTGCTCGGCTTGTCCCTGATTACCACGCCGTACAACTGGGATTCCATGACGTATCATCTGCCGAGAATAGCTTATTGGGCGCAGAACCGTTCGGTGGCGCATTATGCCACCAACTCCATCAGGCAGGTGTGCAGTCCCGTGCTTGCGGAGTTTGTGAATCTGCATGTCTATATTCTTTGCAGGGGGCACGACCTGTTTTTTAATCTTTTGCAGGGCGCGTCGTATATCACCTGCGCGGTTATGGTGGGGGTCATTGCGGGCAGGCTTGGCAGTGACAGACTTTTTCGCTTCCTTGCAATGCTTCTGTACATGTCCATGCCCATCGCCTACGCGGAGGCGCTGACTACGCAGGTGGATCACTTCGCGGCGGTCTGGCTGTTGTTCTTTGTTTACAGGCTGCTTGACTATGTGGATGTAAAAAAAGCGATGCTGTTTGACAAAATTACGGTCTGCCGGGTGGGTGCAATAGGACTGTGTGTGGCCTGGGGATATTTGACGAAGCCTTCGGTCTGTGTGGGGATGGCAGTCTTTGCCCTGTGGCTGTTATGCGTGTGCATCAGACGAAGAGACAGAGTGCGCGATCTGGCAGGAATTTTTTTCAGCGCGGTTCCCTGTGTGGCGCTTCCTCTTGTTCCGGAAATTTTGAGGAACTTCAAGAGCTTTGGCGCATATGCCAGTCCTGCGGCGGGCGCGGCCCAGCTCGTGGGTACGACACAACCGACTTATCTTCTTGTCAATATGATAAAAAATCTTTCCTTTAACATGCCCACGCCGTTTGTGAAGAACGGACATGAAATTTTTGCCGGGATTGCGGAGAAGGCGGCGGCGCTTCTGCGGGTGGAACTGGATGCGGAGTCCATATCGGAGAAGGGCAGGGCGTATATGCTCCATGAAGCGGGGAATTACGGCTGTGATACGGCTGTGAATCCGACGGTGCTCTGGCTTTTCCTTTTCTGTGTACTGTGGGCGGTTCTGGGATTTGGTAGGAAAAAATGGCAGGGGTGCTGTCGGGGGTATTTCGTGACGGCGGCGGTTTCCTTTGCGGTCTTTTGTATGGTGCTTCGCTGGGAGCCCTATGTGAGCAGATATATGGTCGCATATCTTGCGCTTCTGTGTCCTGCGATCGCCGCCGTGATGCAGATGGCAACGGCGGAGAAACGGGGCAGACCTTTTCGATGGGGAATGGTGGGGATCGTGAGCCTGCTTTGTATCGTGGAGACAGGAAACCTTACCCGGTATCATTATGACATTTGGAAAGGCCCTGCGCGCACCAGACCCTACGGCTATTTTGCGGGCAGATATGATGAGATGGCGGTCTATTTCCCGCTGGCGGATCAAATAAAATCCTGTCGGTACGACGAGGTGGGACTTCACTTGATGAAGGCGGATGATTTTGAGTATCCTTTCTGGGAAATATTGGAGGACTGCCGTCTGGAGCATGTTCTGGTAAGAAATGAGACGGCGGTTTACGCGGACGAAAGCTTTGTGCCCGACTGTATTATCTGGTTCGGAAAGCTGCCGGAGGAGCCGGTGAAGATCGGGGACAGGACTTATCATAAAAGCACGGAATTTGGAAACAAACAGTATTTATTGGAGAATTGACAATTATTTACTTGTGTCAATTCTCTTTTTTGTGTTATGATTAAGGACAAATTGGTAGACATAACATTGCAACCACTTGAGATGTGAAGATTGAAAAATAAGTCTGATGACCTTATTTTTCAATCGTGAGTTTGTGCCGGAGCCACAAACTCGGAATCGCAGAGCAAAATTTGAGATTTTGCTCGCGTGCCGTCGCGAAAAGATGCTCAGACATGGAGGGAACTATGACGTTTCATAAGAGAAAACGGGAGATAAGAGAAATACTGAGACGAAAAAAGAGCTGCGGCAGAGCCTTTGCGCTGTTTCTCAGTCTTGCGCTCTGTGTGGAGAGCGCGCCTCTGACGGCGCTGGCTGCGCAGCCGGATGTGGAGGTGTCGGTTTCCGGGGCGGAGGCTCCGAAGGGAAGCGGGGAATCGAAGGACGGCGGGCAGTCGTTGCGGGAACAGCAGGAAGCTGATACGCCGGAGCAGGCTGAAAGCGGGGAGAACGGCGGGCAAAATCCGGGTGCGGGTGAAGAGACGGGAGAGGGAAAGAGTCCCGATGGAAGTGGAGAATCCGCAGAGGGAGAGGCGACAGAACCCAGTGACGGCGGGGCACAGGAGCCGGAAAGCGGCGGAGAAACACAGAATCCGGGCGGCGGGGAAGGCGAGCCGCAGGAGCCGGGAGAAGGCGGAGGATCCGGGGAGGGAGAAACGCAGAGTCCGGGCGGTAACGGAGAGGGGGAGGAACAGTCCCCCGCAGAGGGAGAAGAGCAGGAACCCGGGGAAGGGGAAGGAAAGGATCCGGGAGAGGAAGATGTCGGCAGCGACGAAAAGGAAGAGCCGGAGCAGGTTTCCGGGAACGATGCGGATACCGATTCCGTTTCCGAAAATGATATATCGTCGGTTTCTGAGAACGATCTGTCGTCCGTCTCCGAGAACAGTCTGGATGCAGGGCGGGAAGCGATGATTGAGGAGGCACAGGAGGCCTTTGACGCGCTGCTGGAAGAAAAGCCGCTGATGGCGCTGCTCTATCACGCGGACAGCTACGATGTCCGCAGGGAGGCCGATGCGGAGAGCGGGAAATCGGCCGTGCTGGAAATCGGACAGACGTTATATATACAGGGTGTGGAGATCACGGAGAACGACGTCTGGTATGAGGCGCAGTATCTGCTGGACGGCGAGGAGGGCACGGGTTATGTGCAGAGTTACTATCTGGCATACGCCGACGAGGACTGGCTGGCATGGGAGGAGGAATACCTGCTTCCGATTTTGGAGTTGGGTGAGGAGAGCTACGAAAGTACGGCATATGGAATGCGGACGTATTCCATGATGACCTACGCCGTTGACACCTCGGATATCAGCGCATTCCCGGGGTCTTATCAGGCTGATCTGAGAAATCTGAAAAACGCCCATCCGAACTGGACGTTTGTGCCCATGAAGACGGGGCTGGATTTTGAAGCATCCGTATCTGCGGAGATGGGGGATAAGAGTTTAATACAAAAAACCGCATCCAATACGGAGAAAGGCTGGGTGGGAGCGGCGTGTCCCAGTGAAAGCAACTGGAACTATGCGACGCGGCCCGCGGTAGCGTATCATATGGATCCCCGCAATTCCCTGACAGAAACTTATATTTTTCAGTTTGAACAGTTGACTTATAATGCGTCCTATCATACGGAAGCGGCGGTACAGGGCTTTTTAGATAATACATTTATGAAGGGAAAGTTGGCGGATGATGCCAAAGGACGTACCTATGCGCGGGCTTTCTATGAAATCGGCAGTGGCAGGAAGCTGAGTCCGATTCATCTGGCATCGCGCGTTTACCAGGAGCAGGGTCAGGGAACGTCCGGTCTGATTTCCGGCACCTATCCGGGCTATGAGGGATATTATAATTTCTTTAACGTAGGCGTGAACGGCTCTTCCACGGCGGAGAAGATCGTGAAAGGTCTGACCTATGCGAAGGGAAAAGGTTGGAATACCCGCTATAAATCGCTGGAGGGCGGTGCGGCAACCATCGGAAATAACTATATTTTAAAAGGGCAGGACACTCTTTATCTGGAAAAATTTAATGTAAATAAAAATAGTCCGAACGAACTTTACGGGCACCAGTATATGCAGAATATTCAGGCGCCCCGGAGCGAAGCCACTACTACGAAGAAGATGTACGCCAATGCCGGTTCCCTGAACAGTGCCTTTGTATTCAAGATTCCGGTGTACAACAATATGCCGGACGACACTTACTATCCCGCATTAAAGCTGGATCAAACGAGCCTTACGATGAACCGGGCGGCTGACGGGGAAGCGCCCGCGACGCGGCAGCTGAAATTCTATGTGGACGGCGTGGAGGCTGATCCGGCGGAGGCGGAATGGAGGAGCAGCGATCCTAAAGTGGCTGCGGTGCAGAACGGATTGATTACGGCAATAGATAAGGGAGAGGCGGTTATCACGGCTTCCTATAAGGAGGTGGAGGTATCCTGTAAAGTCACTGTGAAAGCGCCGCTGCAGCGCATTACGCTGGATAAGGAGACAGTCACCCTGCGCAGGCCCGACACGGTCGTGGAGGATGCGACAAACTTAAGCGCGCAGGAAAAGGCGGAGAATATTGCCGAGACGACCCTGCAGGTGCGATTTGATCCTGAGGACACGACGGCGGACAAAACGATTGTGTGGACATCCGCGAATAAGAAGATCGCCACAGTCAAGGCCGACCCCGCCGATTCTTCCAGAGCGGTGGTCACCGCTGTCGGCACGGGCGAAGTGAAGATTACGGCGAAGGCATCGAAGGCGGGAAACAAGACTGCGATCTGCACCGTCAAGGTAATTGCGCCCATTTATAAGCTGGAATTATCGGATCCCGGTGCGGAGGAAGGAGCCGGAAAGACGAATCTGTATAAAGGGCAGAGCATCAGCCTGAACGCGGAGTACTGGCCGAAGGACACCACGTCGGACAAGACAATTCTCTGGCATACATCCGATCCGAAGGCGGCGACGGTGTATAAGGGCAGAGTGACGGCCGTGGGTGAAGGTACAGCCAGGATCACGGCGTCAGTCGCCGGATATACGGACGCCGTAGAGGTGTCGGTGAGCGTTTGTAAGGTGATCTTCCACATGGAAAACGGCACTGTCTGGAAAGGAAAAGAGTTGTCCCTGGGATACGGGGAGTGTGTGGCGGATGCGGAAAACGGAGCGATGCCGGAAGAACAGCAGTTGGCGGGGAAGATTTTCCGCGGCTGGTACACAAAGCCTGACGGACAGGGAAGCGTCTTCACGGAGAGCCGGCCTGTCTATGCGGAGGAGACGCACGTTTATCCCCATTATCAGGAGATCGGGGCGGAAAAGGGCTTTTATGTCGTCCCGGTGGGTGACCAGACCTACACGGGCAGCGCGATCAAGCCGAAGGTGCGGGTGTTTGACGGCACGGCTGCGCCCGACGGCAGCCTGATCGGTACGGACGGCAGTCTGACCGGGGGGCAGGAGGTTCTTGAGCTTGTGGAGGGCAGGGATTATACGCTGTCGTACAAGAACAATAAGAACGTAAACACCGAAGGCAAGGCGCGCCCGACGATTACCGTGAAGGGCAAGGGAAATTACGCGGGAACCGAGTATGTCTATTTTGACATTGTGCCAAAGGCTCTGACCGATCACGATATTACGGCGGCGGACATCACGGCGGCTTACACCGGCAAGACCATCAAGAGCGCGCCTGTCGTGTACCGCGGCGGGAAGAAACTTGCGGTAAACAGGGATTATACGAGAAGCTACCCCCAGACAGGGACGGGGGCCTACTGCAAGATGGGCGTTTATCCCATCGTGATCACAGGAAAAGGCGGCTACACGGGTACCATTACGGTCTATGAGACGATCACGGCGGACGTGCTTCTGAGCAAGGTCAGCGTGGCGAAAATACCGAAACAGACTTATACCAACGAACAGATGACAAAGGAGGGCGGCATCAGACCGGCGTCTCTGACGGTGACTTATAAAAAGCAGCCGCTTGTGGAGGGCGAGCATTATACACTTTCTTACAGCGGCGATCAGAGCATCGGCAAGGCGACGGTTACGCTGACGGCAGTGGAGGGCAGCGGGTACGCGGGAAGCAGGAGCGTGACTTATCAGATTGTCGGGACTTCCCTTGCGAGAGCGAAGGTGGAGGGGCTTGAAAACAAAGAGTATGTGGCGATTGATAAGGAGTGGAACGCAGACGAAGCGGCATATGAGGCGGCATATCAGAAAATGCTGCAGACGCCCGGTGCGTACACACTGACGCTGGGTGATCGTGTCCTCACAGAGAGCAAAGACGGCGTGAGCGGCGACTATGTGGTGTCCTATGCGGGCGCGGCGAAAAGGGGCGCAGTCAAGGCGGGGACGGCGAGCATGGTATTTAAGGGCATCAACGAATACAGCGGCCAGCTCAAGAAAACTTACAAAATTCTGCCCGGCGATTTGAGCATAGACAGGGCGGGAAGTGATTTCACTCTTTCCTATTACACGCAGGACGACCCGGAAAACGTGAAAACGCTGACAGACGTAAACGGCATCACAACGCCATATGTGAAGGGCGGGAGCAAGCCGGTGATTCTGCTGTCGTTCCGGGGAACGCCGCTGGAATTGAATAAAGATTATCGGATGAGCTACAAGAACAACAATGCGCTAACCGCGGCGGACATGGAGGAGAACAGGCTGCCTGTATGGACTATTACCGGAAAGGGGAGCTTTAAAGGGAAACTGACAGGAACCTTTACTATTACAGACGGACGGTTTGACGGCCGGATCGGAGAGAAAGAGAATGAGAAATCGAAGATCACCATGACTCTGAAAGACGTGGTCTATCGCGAGAAGAAGGGCGCTTACAAGACAAAGGCGACGCTCAGGGATGTGAGCGGCTCTGCGCTGGCGGCGGGTAAGGATTATGACAAGAATCTGCGGTATACCTACGAGAATGATACGAAAATACTTGTGACGGAAGACAAAGCGCTGGTTGAGGCCGAGCGGAAGAAGGGAGATCCTGTGGGCGAGGAGGACATTCCCCAGGCCGGTACGTCGATCCGCGTGACGGCACAGGGAATCGGCGCCTATGCGGGGACAGGGGCGGCGGCGCCTGAAATTTTCGGGGTTTACCGTATCGTTTCGGCGGATTTTACCAAGGCAAAGGTGAAGGTGGCGGCGAAGGACTATCAGGACGGCAGGCCCGTAACCTTAACTGCGGATGATCTGACCGTGACGGTAAACGGCGCGGCGGAACCGCTCGTACTCGGACGTGATTATATCATCAAAGAAGAAAGTTATGTAAATCATACAAAGAAAGGCAAAGCGAAAGTAGCCCTGCGCGGAATCGGAAACTATGGCGGGGAAAAGACCATCACTTACACCATAGGAGCGAAGAAGCTGCTGTGGTGGATCGGGCAGTAAAAGGCAGACTGGGCCACGGAGTAAAATCTGTGGCTCAGTTTTTTATAATTGTAAATGAATTTGAGAAACTCAAATAGTTAACAAAATAAGTGAAGGTTTTCACAAAATAACTTAAATCGGATGAAAAAACTTAGAAGTGCAGCGCGTGAAGGATTTTCAAAAGGCGGTGGATGCACTGTGTATTATTACTATTGGCGAAGAGGGAGAAGCGTATTATCAGGTTGCCTATACGGTGGTTGACGCTGACGGTACCACACTGAAACGGGAATGGGAGCCGCTCAATGCGATTAAAGATCATAATCCCAAGTTCCTTTTTGGCGATGGACTATGGGCCGCTGGTCTCCCATAACGGAATCCGCCAGCTTAACGTATTAGACTGGCTTATGAAGTAAATTAGATAACATTAGTTTGGCTATGGAAAAAGTAAGGTGGGCGGAAACTTAAGAATTTCTTAAAAACACAACATGTAGTGTATTTTTCTCTTGCATAATACAATTACAGATGTTATAATCAAAACCATCATAGGGTGACATAATAAAATGTTATGCAACTCACTGTGCAGATGACAGCATGGAATCGTGGGAAAACACGGCAGAAACAACTGATGTACGCATGGGGAAAAGGTGGTAAGTAATGAGAAAGAGAAGAGTATTGGCATTATTGTTGGCGCTTAGTCTTGTGGTGAGCGGAAACGGCATGACGGTTCTTGCGGCGGAGCAGGGAGCGGACATGCCTGTTTCAATGTCTCAGGAAGAAACACAGGATATTGAAGATAATTCGGAGGAGAAGGAGGAAGCTTCCGACAGCACGGAAGAGACGTCGGGAACGGAAGATAAATCTGAGGAGACGAAAACGCCGGAAGAAGGGGATACGTCCGACGGGGAAGACGGGACAGAGCAGGGAGATACCACGGAAAATCCGGAGAATCCCGATAATGCAGGGGAGACCGATCCTTCCGCACCGAAGGAAGACGATACCGAACAGGGCGGCGACCAGCCGCCTGCAGAGGATGGCGAACAGAACGGCGACCAGCCCACCACAGAAGATGGCGAGGATGGCGGGCAGGAAGAAGAGCCCGGCACAGAGGAGCAGGATCCTGCGGCGGATGTGCAGGAGCCCTCTGTCTCCGAAAATGATGTGGTTGAGACAGAAGAGCCCGAAGAGTTAGAGGAGAAGACGGGCGAAGTGCGGATGATGTCCTTCACGGACGCTTCCGGTCTGCAGATTACTTTTGACGCGAATGCGGCGGAAAAGAATGCGGATAATGTAATCATTGACGAGAACGGGGTACTGACGGGGATAAAAGAGGGTGCCACGGTCGAGGGTGTTGTTGATCTGCGCAAAGTGGAGTTTACGGAGATCGGGGAAGGGGCCTTTGCAGGGATAAAAGTAACGTATGTTATGCTGCCTAAGACCGTTACAAGTATCGGTAAAAACGGATTTTCCGGCTGCGCGGGTCTGAAAGGCATATCCATTCCCTCCAAGCTTTCTACCATCGGGGAGGGCGCATTTGAGACTTGTACGAATTTAACACAGTTGGCGATACCGAACAGCGTTACGTCCATCGGGGCGAACGCTTTTAAAGGGGACTACAGACTGTTTATGGTCAATATGCCGAGCGCGGACTATTCCAGGCTGGAAACCATTGGTGACAGCGCGTTTGAGGGCTGCTCGGTTCTGGAGTTTTTCTGTTCGGATGATGACTACGATTTGCCGGACAGCGTTAAGACCATCGGCGTAAGCGCGTTCAAGAACTGTGTCAGCATCAAGGAAGTGGATATGGCGGACGGCATCACTTCGCTGGGAGCGTCTGCGTATCAGGGATGTACGGGGCTTCAGGAGGTGGAGATAGCGGGGAATCTTGTCACGGTGCCGGAAAAAGCCTTTGCGGATTGCTCGAATCTGATTGAACTTACATTTAACACGTCGGTGCGCGGCGTATCCAAGACGATAGAGGGTTTGGCATTTGAAAATTGCAGCAGATTGGCGAGCGTGGACTTTCCGCAGCGGGTGTCCGCTATTAGGGCGGATGCTTTTAAGGGTTGTGCAAACCTTTTAAGAATTTATATCAGAAATGATGATGCCGATTTGATGAATAGAGCATTCCCGAATAATAAAGAGAAGGGTATGTGCATTATTGGTTTCAAGGATTCGACCGCCGCAGTCTATGCGAAAGAGAATGGGGACATTCGGTTTATTCCCATTGATGAAACGGGGAGAGGAGATTATTATATCTATACTGCCGATTTGAAATATCCGGCAGGAGAAATTAAAATTACCGTCACGAAGGAAATCAGCGCTTCGGCAAAAGACATTAAGGAGATTAAAAACACGGATGGCGTGCCACCCTACAATATGGGTGTAAAAGCCGGCACGGAGTGCTTTGTTATGATTAATTGGGGGCAGTATAAGGAGACAATGCGTCTGGTGCCGGGAACCCTCAGATGTAACGGTGAGGAGATTGAGTACGACAAGAACCGCCGTGTATACCATTTTGATATGCCTGATGGCGGTGCGGCAATTACAGCGGAGTTTGAGTTTATTGATAAGGAAAACATTGTTGATGGTAATAAGGATACCATTGAGGGGCGGCTTTCCTCTGACGTGGACTATGATTTCGAGAGAAATATCGCTTACATGCAGGAGGGAAAGTCTGCTAAATTCTATCTGATCAATACTAACGGTGGGAAGGTGACAAGAATCCCTACATCAAAGATTACTTATCGTATTGCGCAGGGTTCCACAAAAGGGATTGTGTCGGTCGATGCCAAGGGCGAGGTAAAGGCGTTAAAGGAAGGCACAGCCATTGTGGAGGCGGTGGTCAAGACAAACAGCGGTCAGGTCATAAAGGACGTGACCGTTGTGGTAAAGGCATCGACGGGGATTGACCACATCAGAGTGCAGCTGGACGAGAATAAATATAAGACGACACTGGTGATAGACAAAGATGAAGAAACTGGCTTAATTGACGGCGTTTCCCTTGCGACCATGAGCGTGAACTCGAAGGAATTTAAGTTTGAAATCGAGGCGGACGCGTTTAGTGTGGAAGACGACGACAAGATGAAGGTGGCGTTCACCTGGGTCAGCAGCGACACGAAGGTGGCTAAATTGAAGAAATCCTCTACGGCCGCCGGGTCTTCCGATAACGAGATTACCATTCCGCGGGGCGCGGACGGTGAGGCGACGATCACCGTGTCGGCGAAGGGGAAAGATAACAGAAAAGTGACCAAGAAATTTGTTGTCAGCGTGCAGAATTATGCACCGCGCCTGACGGAGTCGAAGATTGTAGTCAATCCGAAGCAGACGGACGGCACGGCAACGCTGGGCATCATCGACGCATACGGTCATGATGTGGATACGACCAGGGTAATCGAAGCCTATGAGAATAAGACAAATGGAATTAAAGTCAGCGGATTTACTTTTGAATATGTTAAAAAAGAGGGAGTGGTTTCTACCTATAAAGTAAAAGCACAGGGCAGAGAGCAGGGCACTTACAGTGTAAAGCTGAAAGTCTATGTGAAAGTCGGCGCGGAATCAACTCCTTACGAGACGCCGCTCACGATCGTAATCAAGGAATCCCAGCCGAAGCCGACAGTGAGCTTCGACAAGAAGGCGGAGAAGATCAACCTGTTTCTTGCCAAGGACGGGGTGGAGATTAAGCCGGTGATCGGGAAGCTGGGAGACGACGTTGTCTCTGAGTTCAGCTTGGAGCCGTTGACGGAGAGCGATCACAAGAATTACGAGGATGACAAGAAGTTCACGGAGAATTTCCAGATTGACCCGAGGACAGGAACGATTACCCAGAAGGCGGATAACCTGCTCAAGAATAAGGCGGGCAAGCCGGTGCTGACAGGCTATCTGGTGCTCAAATTTGAGGGATACGGGGATCTGAAGAAAAGGTATAAGATTACGATTCCGACGAAGACCACGGCTCCGGCCTATGTTCTGGACAGGACGACGGATACTTTCGGCGTCGGATTCAGTGCGGAACAGACCGTTTATCTGCAGCTTCTGGACAAGAAGACAAAGAAGCCGATCGAGTGGGATGAAGGGTTTACCGATGGCGTGACCGTGGATACGGACGCGACGACGTTCCTGTTCGCGAAGGCGAAGATGGTTCCGATCACTGATGAAAATAATAAGAAGTATGTCAATATTGAGGTAAAGATACCCGCTAATTCCGCGAACAAAACAGGTAAGTTTGTTATGCGGGTACGCAACAGTAAGTGGGCTGAGGGTAAGTCATTTAAATATACTTACAATATCAAGATTGACAGTAAGCCCCATAAACTGAGCCTGAAAAAATCAACGATTACGCTGAATGCGAATTATCCCGAGAGAGTAGAGTCCTTTAAGGTGGTATCTAATCATCGTGATCTGGCGATTTCGGGTAAACAGTCGTTTGTACCGCAGCCTACGGCAAAGAATGCGGACGGATTCCAGAAATTGTCAGTAGTCTGTGAGGACGGAGAAGGAGAAGTTTCCCTGCTGTCCGGGGGGCAGAGCATTGCGGCAGGCAACTATAAATATGTCTATACATATAATGATACAGCAGGCAAAGAGAATAAGGTTGCGTTGACGGTCAAGGTCAGCAAAGGGATGCCGACGGTTTCGCTCAAAGGGACAAACTCCCTTAATCTGCAGGCAAAAGACGGGGAGCGGTATGTGGAAGTTTCGGAAATGACCATGACCGTGAAAAATCTTCCGGCTGCACAGAAGTATCTGCCGGGGACGGAGCCGTCAGACAAGCCTGACGAGGGCAATACAGGCGGTGATAACCAGGGCGGTGATAATACAGGCGGTGAAAACCCGGGCGGCGGCGAAACCCCGGGCGGTGGCGATAACCCGGGCGATGGCGAACCCCCGGGCGGTGACAATCCGGGCGGCGACAAACCCGGCGGCGAAACCCAAGCCGGCACCCCAGGCGGCGACAATGGCACTACAGAAGGTGGCAGCGGCAATCAGGGCGGTACAGGCACCGGAGAAGGCGGAACTGAGAACGGCGGCACCACAGAGGGCGGTACAGGAAACGAGAGTACAGGTTCCGACCCGGCACAGCAGCAGGCCATGGTTTCAGCGACAGCGCCGACGGAGACTGCGAAGGTGACGTACAAGGCGACGAATCCGGAGTTTTACAGCCTGGATGCGGATAAGACATTGGCGAGTATCGTATTTGCAACGAAAGGATATGAGTCGAAAAATCCGCGCGAATATTTTGATTTCGAGTGGGTGGAGGATAAGGACGGCGCAGGCGGTAAGATCAGGATTTCTCTGAAAAAAGCGATAGAGACGAAGACCTATACCCTGAAAATGAATGCGGTTTATCAGAACGGCGAGACGGGCGGCAAGAAAAATGAGATGGTGCTGACCAAGGCGGCCATCTTTAAGCTCAAGGTCTACAGCAGCCCGATTTCATCCGTCAGGCTGAGCGCGAAAGGGAAGATAAATCTTTTGGATCGGCGTGCAGGGGACGTTAACCCCGAAGACTTTAAGTATACGGAGAAGAACGGCATCCGCTATACGCCTACGGTAGCCAATCTGAAGGATACGCTGCAAGAGGTCAGACTGCTTGCCGATTATCCGGCAATGGATGATTACGCGGATGATGCGAAGATCAGTACGCTGTTTGAGGCGCACATCACGGAGGATAAAAAATCCTTCTATATCGCACCGAAGGAAGGCGCTGATCTGGAAAAAGGTAAGACATATAAAGTGTATGCATGGCTGTTGATGGATGGTTATAAATTTGGTTCCAATACGGGAGACGGCATTTATACGCAAACGCCGATCAAAGTGAAAACAGCAGAGATACTGCCGAAGGTGAAGACGAACAAGACGACGACGAACCTGTATATGTCCAGCAAGGACTACGAATCGACCTTCATTGTGGAGAAGAGTGATGAGAAGGCCATCGGCGCGATCGAGAGCATCGCATTCGGTGAGAAAGATGAGAAGGCGAAAGATTCCTTTGAGGTTCGGGGCGTCAAACTGGATGACGGCTCTTTGGAAGTTCACTTGAAGCTGAAAAAAGGTGTGACATACGGATGTAACACCACGAATAAGATTAAAATGTATATCCAGTTCACCGGACAGGGAACGAATACGGCAGGTACGCCGATCACTATGAACGTAAAGATCAACAAGTAACGCGATGCGGCGGTCGGTTTCCGACCGCCGTGCTATTCCAAGGAAACGGGGAGTTGAGGAGAGGGTGAGAAGGTTATGAAAAAGAAAAAGGCTGCGGTATTGTTATTGACGCTGGGGCTGACTGTCGGCGGAAACGGAACGGTTGTTTTCGCGGCGGAGCCGGGAGTCGAAACACCGGCGGTTGAAACACAGCAGGAAATCGGAGCTGCGGAAAAGAATGAGACGGCGGCGGAAACAGGAGAAGCGGCGGTTACGGCAAAGCCTGTCGGAACAGAGACGGCGGCTGTGGAAGAGGACGAAGCCGCTGTGAGCAGAATTGTCAGCTTTACGGATTATACCGGTATGCGTGTGACCTATGACGCGAATATTTCCCAACAGTATGCCTATGAAGTGGAGGGCGGCATATTGAAGGCCGTCAGGTGGAAAGGAACCGATGCGGACGCGGAGAAAGCAGAGGATGTGATAACTTTTGAAGGCAACGTAGAGCTGAAGCAGCCGGAGGAAGGGGAAAAGTACACGTCTGTTGCGGCGAACGTTTTCGGAGGCAACCAGAGTATTACCTATGTGAAGCTGCCGGTTGGAGTAACGACAATCGCGGACGGAAGCTTTAAGGGCTGTTCGGGCTTAAAGAGTGTGCATCTGCCTTCGACGGTAACTGCCATCGGTGACAGCGCTTTTGAAGACTGTACAGCCATGACGCAGATTTCCGTGCCGAAGTCGGTAACAGTCATCGGTGACAGTGCTTTTAAGGGAGACGCGAAGCTGCAGACAGTACAGATCAGGGAGGCGGCATCCGGCGAAGTGCCTGCTGTCGGCGTCCATGCGTTTGAGGGGTGCCGCAGCTTACAGCAGATCTCGTTTCCGCAGGCGGAAGCTGCCGCGGGAGAGGATTCCGCGGAGGAGGATACGAAGGTGACGACGGAAGGGGAGGAAAATTGAGCTTCACTCCTCCTCTCCCAGAAACCGGATAAACCGCAGCAGCTCGCGGCGTTTTCCGGCGTCCAGTTTCTGAATGCGAAACAGTACGTCGTGTATGGTAACGTCGCCCAAATACTTGCGGTTTAGATTGGGACTGCCAAGGTAGCCGTTGTCTGCGCCCAGCAGATAATCGGTGCTGACCTTAAAATACTTTGAAAGTTTTAAAACGGCCCAAAGCGGAATATCGCGGCGGCCGTTTTCGTAATTAGAGTAGGTCTGCTGTGAGATGCCCAGATATTCTGCGACTGTTTTCTGCTTGAGATCCCGGTCTTCCCGTAAATCACGGATAATGGCGTGCAGCTCTTTCATTTCCCGATCAAATTCCTTTCTGCTGTCAGTATTGGCAAAAATGTTGTTATAAATGCTAACACACAACGAGAGGTTGTAATGAAGAAACTACAAAAAGAAAAGAAATTTGACAAAAAACAACAGGGATGAGTAGCGGGACGGACAAAGTTTAACGTGTAAATAATGGCAAGTTTTGCTATAATATAAAAAGATGAAAGCGGAGGACAAGGGCGCGGAAATATGACGGATCACAGGAAGCAAAACCATATATTTTACCGGATTGTCAACGGTACAATCCGACTGCTGCTTGCAGGAGCGGTGTTTCTTCTGTTTCTGCACAGTATATTCAGCACAAGTTTTGTGGGCAGGCTGATTCTGGAGGACGGAAGTGAGCAGGAGAGAACCCTGAACATAGCGGACAGTCCGCTGCGCCATTTGCTGGTATTTGTCCTTCTGACGGCGGCGCTGCTTGCAGGCCGGAAATTGCGGCGGACTTTTTTTGCGCGCGAAAACGGACAAGCGGATGCGGACGGCGGGAAAGGTGATTCCACAAGCGCGCAGGGCCGAGAAGAATCCGTGGCGGCCAGGGGCAATGTGATATTTTGGGGTATGACTCTTTTGACGGTGATTCTGGCGGCCTCCTACGTGGCGTTGACACAGCTGTATCCGGGATCCGATCCGGCAAAGGTGTATGAGACCGCCATGCAGTGGCGGCAGGGTGATTTCTCTTCTTTTGAGGAGGGGGAATATCTGTTCCGCTATCCGTTTCAGTCAGGGATTGTCCTGTATTTCTATCTTTTGAGCTTCCTGTTCGGAGAGGGAAACTTTGTGGGCCCACAGCTGGTGAACGTGGTTTTTTTGGCGGTGATTTACGGTGTGCTGGTGAAACTTTCGGGTCTTTTCGGGCTATCTGAGGGAGAAAGCGCGGATGGGTTCGGAAAGAAAGGAAAAGGCTTGCAGACGGCGGTGTATCTGGGGCTTTTGATTTGGGCGCCGTTATCTTTTTATGTGACATATCTGTATGGCATTCTGCCGGGGATGGCGTTGTCTCTGGGGGCGGTTTACTTTGCGCAGCGATATTTGGCATTGAGACGTTACCGCTATATTGCGGCAGCCTCTCTCTGTATGGGACTTGCTACGGTGATCAAGATGAACTGTCTGATTTATCTGATTGCCATCGCCTGTTTTCTCGTTTATGACGCGATTTCCCTCTGGTTTTTTTCAGGTGAAAAGAAGTGGAGAGAAGGCGCGGTTTCTCTGCTTTTCATTGTATGTATGGGGATAAGTGCGGCGCTGTGCACACAGGTTTCCAATGCCGCCGTGGAACGGATTGCGGATTGCGACATGCCGGATGGGGAGGTTATGCTCTCCTGGGTGGTGATGGGGATGCAGGAGGCGCCGTTGGGGCCGGGAGGCTACAACGGGTACATCGGCAATGTGTTTGAAGAGTACCATTATGACACGGAGCTGATCACACAGGCGTCTGCGGAGGAACTCCGGAAAATTGTGACGCGGATGTTGGAATATCCCGTGGATGAGGGGATTCCCTTTCTGGCGCGAAAAACGGCTTTTCAGTGGAACGATCCTACTTTTATCTGTCTGGACCGTACCCGGGGAAGAAAATCGCAAACGCGGATACCGGGATGGCTGAAAAGCGTGATTGACGGCAGGGGCGGCGTGCGGCTTTCGGTTCTGCTCAATGGTATGCAGACATTGATCTTGCTTGGGATGCTGTTATATCTCTTTCTGCGGTGGCGAAAGGGCACGCTTTATGAGTTGATGGGAGCGGTGGTTTTTCTTGGGGGATATCTTTTTCATCTGTTTTGGGAATCCAGCGCTTCCTATACGATACCTTATTTCGTGCTGCTGATCCCTTACGCGGTCTGCGGGATGGCGGAGTGGGCGGCGTTTCTGGAACGTGCGTGGGGCAGACTGCGCATAATCCGCAGTGGCGCTTTAGGAGGGACAGCCGCAGGAAATTTGGGAAGCGCGGGAGAAGCTGTGGAGAGCCGTGAAGGTGTGGAAAATGTGGACGGAGGGATGGGGACTCGGAGAAAAACCGGCAGGGCGCTGACAGCGGCTGCGGTTCTCGTGTTCTGCCTGCTCGTCCTCGCCTTTACGCGGACGAATCTCTTCAAACGAACGCTTGCGCTGGATGATGACAGAAATGGAATCGACGCGAGCGCGCAGTTCTACCGGACGGGGACTTGGGAGAAACCGTATTGAGCGGGTTTCTGAACAGAGGAGCGTGCGCCGTCGCGGGATGCGGCCGCACAGTCTCAGTGTGAAAGGAAAAAGCGGAACAGGCTGTACAGCCTATGGCGGATGCAGAAAGTATAGATCTTATTGTGGAGGCCGGAGATCTCTTTGAGCCTGACACCGCGAAAAGCCCGCCGAATGGGCGGATAGCCGCACTCTTCGCGGAAAGCTTTTTTCAAACCGGTCTCAGTGCCCTGCATGGCGCGGAATACGGGCGGGAAGGTCAGGAGACACTGATAGACATAATAATAGAGAAGCTGTTTTTCCATGCACGGGTGTATGGAAAGGTCGATCAGCTTGTCATAGGTATCGAACAGCAGACGGTTTTCCGCAAGCCGGCCCTGATCCATCGTGTGGGTGAGGGAACCGCCGCTGCTTCTATAATAATAGAAGGATTCCGAAAGAAAACAGGCCGAGGAGGCTTCCAGAAGGCAGCCGTAAACGGCCAGACCGTCTTCCCCGAGTTTAAGCGGGAGAGGCACTTGAAAAAGGGGCTTCTCAAACAGGCTGCGGCGGAAGATTTTATTGCAGAGGCTGGGAGAGACGCCATAGTGGAAGAAATGTCCGGAAAAAAGCATAACGGGAAAAATCTTCGTTTCAAGCTCCTCACGGTCATAGAAGCCGGGGGCACAGACATCCCGCCGCTCGATGTGTTTTTCGGGGGTGACAGCGGTGTAATTGCAACAAATGACATCGGCGTCATATTTTGCGGCGGCTGTACACATGCGCTCATACATGGCGGGATCAATCCAGTCGTCGCTGTCCACGAAAGCGGCATAGGCTCCCGAAGCCTGCCGGAACCCTTCCTGTCTGGCTGACATGTGGCCGCCGTTTTTCTTGTGGAAGCAGCGGATACGCGCATCCTTTGCGGCGTATGCGTTGCAGAGGGCGGGCGAGCCGTCCGTGGAGCCGTCGTCCACGAGAAGGATTTCAAAGTCCGTGAATGTCTGGGCGAGAATGCTGTCCAGACATGCGGGCAGGTAGGTTTCTACATTATATACAGGGACAATGATGCTTAAAAAGGGCATGATGCAACTCCTTTTAGAGACCGGTTGATGTAAGTATCTTTTATATTATAGCATACCGGAAATGACAGAGGCTATAGAAGAGGGAATGTGAGATGGATAAAATTGTATTTATTATTCCCAATATGACAGGCGGAGGGACGGAAAGGGTGATATCCCTCCTGAGTACAGAATATATCAAACGGGGATTTCAGGTCGCGATTATGCAGTTTGCCGGATATCAGCATGCCTATGAACTGGACAGCCGGGTGGAAGATTTCTCTATTTCCGAACAATCGGGCGGCAATCCGCTGGTTCAGATCAGAAGAATCAGAGATATGCGCAGATATTTTAAGAAGAATCCGGATTGTCACATTTTTGCTTTTTGTGTGAATGGAGCCGTATTTTCGGCCGTTGCGACGCTTGGGATGAAGCGGCCCTTTCTGGTCGCGGAGAGAAACAGTCCGGAGAGCTGCAAGGAGAAAAAAATCCGCAACTGGGCTTATCGGCGGGCGGACGTGATTACCTTTCAGACGGCGGACGGTATCGCTTACTTTCCAAAAGACATTGCCCAGAAGGCTGTGATTATACCCAATCCCATCGACACGGCGATTCCACAGCGTTATGAGGGAGAACGGGCGAAAAGGATTGTGACGGTAGGGCGGCTGCACAGCCAGAAAAATCAGGCGCTGCTTTTGGAGGCGTTTTCGGATTTCTGTAAGGAACGGACGGACTATACGCTTCATATATACGGCGAGGGCGAGTTGGAAGAAAGGCTGAAAGCGTACGCGCAGGAGCTGGGACTCGGGGACAGCGTTGTGTGGCACGGTTTTTCCGCGCGCGTGAAGGAGGAGATTGCCGACAGCCGCATGTTTGTGCTTTCCTCTGATTTTGAGGGAATTTCCAATTCTATGCTGGAGGCGCTTGCCATGGGGATTCCCACGATTTCCACCGATTGTCCGATCGGCGGGGCAAGAGCTTATATGAAGCACAACGAGAGCGGTCTGTTAACGCCGGTGGGGGATCGAGAGGCGCTTGCAGAGGCTATGCTCCGGGTGGCCGGGGATGACGAGCTTGCCGGGCGGCTTTCCGTCAACGGGGCAAAGGTGAGGGAACAATATTCTCAGGGCAGCATTGCGGAGCGTTTTTTGGAGGCAGCGGGTATTTTATGAGCACTATAACAATTTTGACACCCACATATAACAGAGCGGCGTATCTGTCAAAACTTTTTGAGAGCCTGAAAGCGCAGACGAACAGAGATTTCAGCTGGCTGGTGGTGGACGACGGCAGCGAGGACGATACGGAGAAACGGATTGCCTCGTATGGTCAGAAGGAAGTGGAGATACGCTATATCAAACAAAAAAACGGGGGAAAGCACACGGCGTTAAACAGGGGAATTTCGGAAATCCGGTCGGAGCTTACTTTCATCGTGGACAGCGACGATTATCTGCCCTCAGATGCAGTGGAAACGATTCTCGCCTATCACGAAAAATACAGGGGAACGCCGGGGCTGTGCGGCTACAGCTTTTTGCGATGCCACGGCGACGGGCGGGTGAATACTGCCTATTTTCCTTCGGATGAACTGATCGGTTCCTATGCGCAGGTACGCATTAACGGAGGGATCGGCGGGGATAAGGCGGAAGTGTTTTACACGGAAATTTTAAAGAAATATCCGTTTCCTGTGTTCGCGGGTGAAAAATTTATGCCGGAGGACGCGGTGTGGATGCAGATGTCCGGACCGTATCAGATGGTGCATATCAACAAAAATATATATTACTGCGATTATCTGGAAGGAGGACTGACCAACACGGGGCGGCGGATGAAGGTGCATTCCCCGAGGGGGATGGCGCTGCGGTCACGGATATATCTGGACGATCCTGCAATCTGCATCAAGGTGAAAGTGAAGATGATGCTGCTGTATCAGATTTATGGCAGGTTCGCGGGGCTGTCCGCGAAGGAACTGCGGGGCAAGACAGGAGAAAAGGCGCTGTGGTATCTGTGCAAAATTCCCGCCTTTTTCATCTGGCTTATGTGGAAGCGCTTGCCTGTGTAAGACACAGGTCACTTTTCACACCCGCACCATGCACTTGCTGCATGGTGTCG
>ERZ779633.177-NODE-177-length-24304-cov-7.923667_pt1 | contig 24304 bp, 22 predicted proteins | sample MGYA00514195_ERZ779633 | MGnify/ENA primary metagenome ERZ779633 (study PRJEB29562, sample SAMEA4376707) | mouse gut metagenome | isolation source: Cecum | study: EMG produced TPA metagenomics assembly of the A DSS colitis mouse model was used to assess the...
CTTCGGTCAGCCATTCGCGTTTATAAAACACGATCGCCTGCATATAATGCCACTCGCCCTTTCTGTCCTGAATGGAATCGAGCAAGTCTTGCGCTTCGTTGTACTTGCCGCTGCGTATAAGCTCGTCGATCTGACCGTAATCTCCGCCGAACGCAGTTTGCTTTCCGTCACGCTCGATATTGGCGCTGATGATGACCCACGCTTCTTCGAGTTCTTGAAGTTTGCGCGCGCCCTCGTTGCCCTCCTCGCCCGATTTGAATCGCTGTTCGCCGTACAGGTCGTGAAGCTCTTGATATTTTGCTTTGAGTAGTTCGGGGTCGGACGATCTGTCCAATCCCAAAACCGCATAGGGGTCTTTCATTGTTCTCTCCTTATATTGGGGATCTATATGCGCGGATTTTTAAGCTTTTTTTTCGAATCGAGCAATTCTCGGGCTTTACCGCGCATGCCGTCGAATACGATATTTCTCAAAAGGCTGCCGCTTTGCGTAAAACTCAAGCCGTCGAAACACTTTTCCGCTCTGCCGCAAATGCTCGCAAAACAAAATTCGAGCTGTTCGCGGTTATCGGCAATAAACGTTTTTCTGTCCGTAAAGCCGCCGTATGTCGCCAAAAACGGATTGTACCGTTTATGCTTGCGGTCGTCCGCGATGTCGTCGAGCGCGTCGGCGAGATATACGAACTTGCCTATATTGTAGCACAGCGCTTTAAGATTGTCATCTGTTTGAACGCCTAAAACAAGTTCGGGCAGATCGCGCATCAAGCTTGCGAACGGGTCTGCGGCGCGGTCTATGCCTACGACCGCCTTTTTCTCCACGTCGCGCTGATATTTGTACGCCGTTTTAACCGCTTCGTAGACTTCGGGGCAAAGCGCTTTGGCTTTTTTGAGCGGTTTTTTCAACATTCTGCGGACCGCTCTGTACTTAACGCCGTCGCCGTCTACTACCCCGTCGTCGGCTTTTTGATAGCACAGTATTATATTGACGGCGGCGAGTTTTTCGAGCAACGGGTTGGATCGCAATATCGCTTTCTTTTTGGGATTGAGTATGCACGGACGTTCTTCTATAACGACGTCCGCCGCAGAATAGTCGTGCAACAGCGCCGACAGAAACGCGAAATCGTAGTTAGTGGTAAAACGCGGAAGCTGTCCGTACAGCCTGCCCGTTTCACAGCACATTCCGCAATAAAACGAGCGGTACAACACAAAATCGCTCGCGCGCAACGTGGTTTTTTGCGGAACTATATATCCGTACATTATCGCACAAACCCGATCTTTTTATAGACCTTTTCCAAAGTTCTGCGAGCTATGCGCGCCGCAGTGTCCGCACCACTTTTCATGATCTCGAAAAGCGCGCCGTCGTCGCTGCGCAAACGCTCGTATTCTTCGCGTATCGGACGCAACCGCTCGACTGCGGCTTCGCCTACGCGCGCTTTGAATGCCGCATAATCGGCGTTTTCGAACTCGCGTTCCGCGCTTTCCACCGAGCGACCGGTGAGCGACGCGTATATCGTCAGAAGATTGGTAATGCCGGGCTTGTCTTTGCATGCGCGCACTTTGGTATCGCAATCGGTGACGGCGCGTTTGAATTTGCGCACTATAGTCTCGGGGCTGTCGAGTATAAACACCGTTCCGTCGCCGCAATCCTCGCTCTTGCCCATCTTTGCCGTCGGGTCGGATAGCGAATATATGCGCGCACCGAACGTCGGCACTTTGCCGACGGGCAACGTAAATGTGGGGCTGTAACGGTTATTGAATCTGCTCGCAATGGTACGGCAAAGCTCTACATGCTGCATTTGATCGTCGCCGACAGGCACGACGTCCGCTTGGTACAAAAGAATATCCGCCGCCATTAGCACGGGATAGTCGAAAAGTCCCACGTTTATATTATCGGGAGCTTTTTTGCTTTTATCCTTAAACTGCGTCATTCGGCTCGCCTCGCCGAACATAGTGTAGTTGTTGAGCAACCAGCAAAGCTCGGCGTGCGCCGTTACATGCGACTGCAAAAACAGCACGTTCTTTTGCGGGTCGATGCCTATCGCCATCAACAATGCGAACATGCGCTTGCTGTTTTCACGCAGGTCTTTGGGTTCAATGGCGATGGTGATCGCGTGGAGATCGGCGACCGAGAACAGGCAGTCGTATTCGTCCGCCATGTCGCGCCAATACTGCATTGCGCCCAAATAGTTGCCGAGCGTGGGATTGCCCGTAGGTTTGATTGCCGAAAAAACGCGTTTGCGCTTTTCCGAAGGCGTTTGCTGTTGAGTGCTTTGGCTGTCCATTATTTATCGCTGTCCTTACAGTATACGTCGCTTATATAATCCGCTATTCGGTCGGGTTCTACCGTGTCGGTAAAACGCACTTCTGCGGTAAACACTTGCGCGAGCGAATCGGGTATTTCCATAGCGGTGAGTTCTTCCAAGCGCTTGAGAGTATCCAAAGTCGCTTCGCCGTCCGCATCCTCGCCGAGCGCGCGCAACACCGCAGGCGCGAATTTATACGGATCGGCGGTAGACACTATGACGGTCGGGCGCACGAATTCGCGTTTTACCGCCGCCGCATACGCCGACGCAGTATGAGTATCGATAAGATATCCGTACTCGTCGAACATGTCCGCGATCGCCTGTTCGGCGTCTTTGTCGTCCGCGTAATCGCCGGCGAATACCGCGCGTATTGCCTCGATCTCATCGGGCGTTACCGAATACCTGCCGCCGTCTTTGAGTTCGCGCATGCGCGCCGCCGTAAGCTCCGCGTTGCGTCCGCTCGTTTCGAATATCAGCCGTTCGAGATTGCTCGACACCAAAATGTCCATTGACGGGCTGGACGTCTTGAAAAATTCGCGGTTCACGTCGTACACGCCCGTATCTATAAAGTCGGTCAATACGTTGTTGCGGTTGGAAGCGCATACGAGTTTATTTACGGGCAAGCCCATTCTGAGTGCGTACCATCCGGCAAGTATATTGCCGAAATTGCCCGTAGGAACAACAAAGTCGATCTTGTCGCCCGACTTGATCTCGCCCGAATCGACGAGATCGGCGTACGCCGAAAAATAATACGCTATCTGCGGCACGAGCCGTCCGACGTTTATAGAGTTTGCCGACGACATCGTAATATTATCGGCAGCAAGCGCGCGCTTTAAACGTTCGTCGCGGAACGCCGCCTTGACCGCCGTCTGCGCGTCGTCGAAGTTTCCCGTAATACCGACCGCGCGAACGTTGTCGCCGTCCTGCGTCTGCATAGCGAGCTTTTGAACGCGGCTTACCCCGTCCGTCGGATAAAAAACGCACACTTCCGTTCCTTCGACGTTTTTGAATCCTTCGAGCGCGGCTTTGCCCGTGTCTCCGCTCGTAGCGACGAGAATAAGTGTTTTGTCGTTTTTGTTCTCGGCGCGTTTCGCGCGCGATAAAAGTCGAGGCAATACGGACAGCGCCATGTCCTTGAACGCATGCGTACTGCCGTGCCACAGCTCGAGGACGAACATATTGTCGTCGAGCTTGACTACCGGCGCGGGATCGTCCGTATCGAATGTACCGTACGCCGCAGCGGCTACGCCGTCGACGTCGAAATCGAAAAACGCGCGCAGAACCTTGTCGGCGCGTTTAACGTAATCGAGTCCGTAGAATTCACGGTAATCGAGCTTTGGCAACTCCGTCGGGACGAACAGACCGCCGTCTGCCGCAATGCCGTCTATCACCGCGCTCGCGCCGTTCGTTTCAACCGACCCGTTGCGAGTCGATATGTATTTCATGTCAGTTTTTTTCCGCGTAAGCCGTTAGGAACGCAGGCAGTTTATCCGCAGAGACTGTGGCTACGAAATCGACCTTGTCCGCCTCTTTCGCTATCGTGTCGAAAACCGTTCCGAGCTCGTCGGCAGGTTTTCCGAGCAGTCTGCACAGCCCGTCGATAAATACTTTTTGAATATCGAAATTGGTCGCAAGCATGCCCTTGACAAAGCCTATGAATTCGGCTTCGCTTTTTACGTTGAATTCGTTAAGGTTGATAAACCGCACATTGGATGCGATCCCGAGCGACTGCGCGTTATCGGTGATAAATATCACCTGTCCCGTCGCGCCCGCCGCCGCAGTGTTAGCCGCGTCCATGATGCGCTTGGTTTTGCCGCTGCCTTTTGCGCCGTAAATAACAGAAATCATGATATGTACTCTCCTTATATGGAATTTTTGCTCAATCAGTCAAGCAGTTGCGTCAAAAAACTGCCTAAAGCGTCGAGTCCGCGTTCGATGTCCTTTTCGGACGCCGCGTACGACAGCCTCACATAATCGGGCGCGCCGAAACCTTCGCAAGGGATAACGGCGACTTGCACTTGTTCGAGCAGCAACGACGCAAAGTCGTACGCCGAGTGTATGCGCTGTCCTTCTATGCTCGTGCCTATAAACTTTTTGACCGACACCATTACATAGAACGCGCCTTTAGGCTCGATAAAGTCCAAACCGAGTCTGTGCAAACGTAGCATCATCAACGCGCGACGCGCGTCGAACGTTGCGCGCATATCCTCCAAAAACGCATCGCCGTGATACTTATCCGCAAGCGCGGCGCACGACGCGTACTGCGCGATGGAGTTCGCATTGGACGTGCTGTGGCTTTGCATGCTCGACATAGCCGAAGCTATATGCTCGTCCGCCGCCGCGTACCCTACGCGCCAGCCCGTCATTGAATATGTTTTGGACAGTCCGTTTATGACGATCGTGCGCTCTTTGAGTATATCGGAATACGCGGCGATCGAGTGGTGACGGCGTTCATATGTGAGTTTTTCGTAAATCTCGTCGGACACTACGAACATCTCGTATTTTTCTATAGTCGCGCCGAGCGCGTTAAGCTCGCTGCGCGTATACACCGCGCCCGTAGGGTTGTTGGGGTTGTTGAGTATAAACGCTTTGGTCTTTGGCGTGATCGCCTGTTCGAGTTCGGCTGGAGTGATCTTAAAACTGTTTTCGGGCTTGGTATCCACGAAAACGGGAACGCCGCCCGCCATCTTGATGATCTCGGGATAGCTCAGCCAATACGGCGACGGCACGATGACCTCGTCGCCGGGATTCAAGATCGCCATGAACGCGTTGAACAGCGAATGTTTTGCGCCGTTGGAAACGACTATATTCGCGGGCGAATAATCGAGCGCGTTGTCGTTTTTTAATTTCGCGCAAATCGCGTTGCGAAGCTCGACCGTACCCGCCGCAGGCGTATACTTGGTAAGCCCGAGCTCGAGCGCTTTATGCCCCGCCTCGATTATGTAATCGGGCGTGTTGAAATCGGGCTCGCCTGCCGCGAACGATACTACACGCATACCGTCCGCTTTCATCTTTTTTGCGCGCGCCGTTATCTCCAAAGTCAACGACGGCGATATCTGTTTTGCTCTTTTTGCTATTTCCACGTTGTATTCTCCCATACGCGTATATTATACACCCTCGCTTTATAAAAATCAAGCCCTTAAACTAATTGCCGCCGAACCTTAAAAACTTTTCGACGGCTGCCGCGCTCACAGACGGCTTGACCTTTTCGAGCGCCGATCGAACGTCGAGCATAGTCAGCCCTTCGACTTTTCCCGAAGACAGCGACCGCCGCAGCGGTTCGTCGGTCGCGCGGTCTATAAGCTCCGCGACGTCCGCACCCGAAAACCCGTCCGTACGCGACACGATATAATCGATATCGATCTCGCCGTCGACGCGCGTTTTTGCGAGCCGCACGGCTATCATCTTTCTACGCGCCGAAGCGTCGGGGAGCGGGATATATATCTTTTGGCTGAACCGTCCCGATCGCATTGCGGCGTCGTCCACCGCTTCGGGATTGTTGGTCGCGCCCAGCACGGTAAGCCCGGCTTTTGCGCCCGAAAATCCGTCTATCTGCTGTAATAATTCGTTTACGCGCCTGTCGTTATGCACGTCGCCGCCGCGTTTATAAAACAGCGAATCCAACTCGTCGAAAAAAATTACCGCGCGATCGCGCTTACGCGCCGCTTCGAACAGCGCGGCTATGTTCTTTTCGGACTCGCCCACCCATTTCGACACTATATCGGAACACTTGACCGAAAAGAACGCCGCTTTAGCCTCGTTTGCCGCCGCGCGGGCAAGCATGGTTTTACCCGTTCCCGGCGGACCGTACAACAAAACTCCGCCGCCCGCTTTTTTTCCCAAAGCGGCGTAAAGCTCGCCGTGATCCATAGGGTATATCATTTTGATGCGGATCGCTTCTTTGGCTTCGTCAAGTCCTATAACGTCGTCGAAAGTATCGGTCGGGATATCCGCCGTTTCGAACTGCGCGCCGCGTTCCGCGTCGTCGCCGTCGGACGATCCGGGCGCCATAGAACGCTTTTCCGATCTCGGCAAACCGTCTGCTATCGCTATGAGCCGTTTCGCCCTGTCGACGCGCGCGGCTTTCTGGCGCTCGCCCGATATTTTGGCAAGTTCTGTCATAAGCTCCGCCGCGCGATAGTAGTCGCGCTTGGCTATATTGTATCTGCCCGCTTTGTGCGCCGCTTGCGCCGAAGCGTAAACGCTGTCAAACGTGCGAATAAGACTGTCCTCGTTCATTACGCGTCACTCCGTTTCGGCCTGAGCCAAACGCTCCTCGCCGTCCGCCGCGACGTCCGCGCCGACGTCCAGCTCCGAATCGAGCTGTTCCTGCATTTCGAACATCGCAAGAAGCTCGTCGTCCGATTTGCTGACCGAGTATATCGGACTTGCGTCCGCGTCGGCTGCCTGCTCGTACGCGTCGAACAACTCGTCCGCACCGACGAGCGCGTTCTCGGCGGCAGTGCGGTTTTGCACCGAACTTTCCAAAAACTGCGCGAGCGCTTTTTGATCGCACAGAAGTTTGTTAAGAGGCAGCTTTGTGGTGTTCTCTATAAATCGATTGTCGTCTATAGCCGCCTTGAGCTTTTCGAGCAATTTTACGTTGTACAGCAAGAACGCCGCGCGGCGCGTGTCGCGCTTGATCTCGTCCTGCAAGCTGTTCACTTTTTTCGCGCACAAAAGCTTGACGTCGCGGTTCTTTTCCTTACGCCCGCGTTCCATAAACTTTTCGACCTCTTCGGATTTGGCAAGTATGCCGTTTTCCAGATTCTCTTGTTGTTTGGTCTGATCGATTATCGCGTCGACAACGTCTTCGCGTTTGAGTCTTTTGAATTTATTGCGTCCGAACATTATATGCTCTCCTTTGCCGACGTCGACGCGCGCATTCGGCGCGATCGCCGTTATACGTTAAAGCTTTGCGCTCATGTGCCGCGTCGCAAAATATCCGTCTATCTATTTGATATACGAGTTGCGTTCCGCTATCGCCGTGTCCAAATCTTTTAAAACTTCCAGAGCCTGCGACAAGCCGCGCTCGTTGCCTTTCGACAGTGCTATTTTGAGATCGCCCGCAAGCGCGTTTATCTTTTTGTCGGCTTGCGTTGCACCTGCGAGCGCGGTGGGCGTCATGTATCGCACTGCGTCGTAAACGCGTCGGACCTCCGCCGCTTGCGCGTCCGAAGCGATATCCTTGCACACGCAAAGAATACGCGCATTGTCGTCCACGAGTTCGCGGCTTTCTTTAAGAAGTTCTTTTTTATCGGGCGATGAAAAACAAAATCCCATTCTATTATCCTCCTTTTTAACGCGCTTTAGTTCCGCATTGAGAGCAAAACTTCGCGCCTGCGCCGAGTTCCGCGCCGCACTTCGCGCAGTACAGTTCGGCGAGCGACGCGCCGCATTCGGAACAGAACTTGGCGTTCGCGCTTACGGTCGCGCCGCACATGCGACATACTTTTCCGTTTTTGCCGAGCTCGTCGCGCTTGCGCTCGATAGCAAGAACGTCCGCGTCGGATATGATCGCGCCGTTCACCGTAAACGAGCAAAGCTCCAGCCCGTATTCCGCTGCGAACACCGCGCCTATCCGCTCTTTGAGCTTGTCGGAGATCATGTGTTTCTTTTCCGAGAACTCGGTATAGCTCAGCCGCTCGGCGCGCATCACTTCGGTGACGACGGGTTCGACCGCGTTCATAAGGCGGGAAAGCAATCGCTTTTTGAGTTTATCGACGCTGTACTCACTGTCCGCGCCCACCAATTCGAGATAGAACTGTTTGGGCGTTTTGACGCGGAATTCGAGTTCGCCGTTAATGCCTATGGATACCGCTACGCCCGTGATCGGGTCGCGCGTGCGTATGGGCGCGGCAGTCCCCCACAGCATGGGCAGTTTGGCCGTGCGCGATATAAACACAAAATCGACCGACGCAACGTCGCTGTCCTTTTTTAGTCTGAACATGCCGTTGGACGTATCGAAAATATCGTGTCTGCCGGCGGATAACGCCTCCGACACCACGCCGTCTTTTATAAGCAATACCGTATGCGTTTCGGGTACTATTACCTGTGCCGACGCATGAAGTTCGTCCGCGCTTTCGCGGCAGAATAACTCCGAATTGTCGCCCGTGAACTTGACTATTTCAGCCATTGTCGCCTCCTCCGTCAGTTAAAACGTTTAAATAGAATCGGTTATTTGCCCGACTGCTTTTTGAACCGCGATATTTTGATACCGCCCGTAATAAAACAATTGATACATAATATCACGTTTACCACTATCAACCCGTACGACGCGCCGCGTATAAACGGCGTAAAACACGCCGCGATCGAAAAACCGTTCAATATAATATCGGCGTGCGCAATGACCGCCGACGCGGGAGATTCGCTTTTGAGCGCGAACGCGCTCGTTATCAAGCGAAACGCCGAACACACCAACAAAAACGACGCGAACTTGTTGGATTTTCCGTTGAAGCCCTCGACGTCGAGCGCGGCTATCGCAGCTATAGCGAATATGTATTCTAACGACGCGAACACCGCCAAGCACACTTTCGTCGCGGTCTTATAACGACGCGCCCGAACTTCGTCGCGCGATTTCATCTTTTCGCGGCGCGCGCGGTCCTCGTCCTCGCGGCGTTTTTGCTCGGCGCGGTTCTGTTCCGTTGCGCGCACGAGATCGTCGTACTCTTTAGCCTGTTCCGCCGTCGCAAGCGATTGCGCGAGCATGAAATACTCGTTGGCGGTAACATCGACGGTAGACGCGCGCAGCTGCGCTTCGGTCATCTTGAGCGCCGACAGCATTTTTCGAAAATACAGCGTCGACGCATAATAATTATAGACGTCGACGGGCAATATTCGCCTGTTGTCGGCAAGATAATCGACGAGCTTACCGTCGTTAGCAGGGTTTTTACTGCGTTCGCGCAAAAAATTCTCCGCGTTTTTCGCAATAGTTTTACATGCCTTTTCGTACTCGGCTTTTTGAGCGGGCGAGGCGTACTTGAGCGCGTTGCCGTATTCCGATTCGCGCGTTACGTCCTCGACGCATACGAGCGGGTTTTGACCGTACTTTGCCCAAAGCTTGAGCCAATAATATCTGCTTGCCACGTCTGCGAACCGCGTAAACATCAATCCGTTTTCTTCGTCGAACGAATGAGCGCAGCGTGCGACCTGTTCGTTCATGGCGGTGTAGTTTTCCGCTTTGAACAGCCGCTCCGCTTCGTCGAGCCGCGCCGTGACTTCTTTTACAGTTCGCGTCTTAAGCTCCGTAACGGCGTTGTCCAGCCTGCGTTCGAATACAGGATCGTGATACGCGAACCGCTCGGCGTTTCTGTAATACCTGTGCGCAGTAAAATCCTCGCCGCCTTTGAGCAAACATTCGTCGTCCGGCATACGCATATCGCACAGCATGAGCAACCACCAAGCGTGCGCGCATTCGGGATCGTTATCCAAAACCTCGTCCGCTATCTTGCAAGCTCGGTCGTAATCCTTAGACTGAATTTCTATTTCCGCGCGCTTGAGCTTCGACCGCATAGCCTGCGTCATCGGCGCCGCCGTCGCCGCAGTCTCGCCCGAAACGATGCGTTCGAGCCGATCCAAACGCGCTTGTTCTTTGTTTCTGCGTTCTTCGGCAAGCAACCGTTCTTTCTCGCGCGCCATGTACCGCTTTTCTTCAAGCTCGGCTTTTTCGCGCTCGTCGCGGGCGAGCATGCCTTTTACGTCTATAACGAGTTGTTCGAGATGCGCGTACGGATCGTCTTGCGCGTCAAGCCACTGCACGTTAGCCAACGCTTTTTCAAACGCGCCGTCGTACGGCGTGTCGTCTATTCGATAACTGTAAAGCGCTTTGCTTTCGAGCACAGCCGCTTTCAGTTCCTTTTCGCAATCCTCCGAATATATCGACTTAAAGCTCGAAACGAGCAAAAACAGCCGACTGTTTTCCACGCCTTTCAAAATATCGCGTTCGTAATTTTGCGACCCGGCGAGAATATTTCGCGGCGCTATCCAACACCGCAGACCGCGTTCTTCGAGCCTCGTGCAAATAGCGTCTGCGATATCCTGATCGGGTGCGGCGGTTCGGTGACAGATAAAAACGTCGCGGTCCGTCGCTTTCGCATATCGCAACTTTTGTATGTACTGTTTTATATTGCGGTCGATCGCCGCATCGTACGCTTCGCAAGACTGCGGATAAGCGCGCGCCGTAAACGCCTTGACCGCGTCAACATATTTCGGTTCGACCGATGCTACGAGCGCGGCGGTAACTTCTTTAAGCTCTTCGGGCGTAACGCCGTTTAAACTCGTATTGGTCACAAAATCGATAAACGCCGTGTCGTTTTCGGCGTATCTATCGGCGAGTGCGCAATAAAATCCCGCGCAAAAATCGTCGGGCAGTACGGACAGTATCTTCTGCGCGAAAAGCTTGACGCCGCCGTAATCGCGCGCCTTGTTGCTTTCCTGCTGCAAACGCAGTTGTTTGGCAAGATATTCGCGCCACAGCCTGACGTCCTGAGAACGGTCGAGCGTAACTTTTGAAAACGCGACCGCGCGCGGAACATTAAACGTGCTTCCGCACGCTTCGCACTTACAAAACTCTCCCGAATTATCGGGTATGACAGCGGAACTACCGCAGTTTGTACACCTGACTTGCTCCATTTCGGTACGATAACATTATATCACCGACAATATTAGTAAACAATATTATCAGCATTAGAATTTGATTAGAATTGATCGTGCGGATATTTTTCGCTTTGGCGCGGCTGTCGAACGACCCGAAACGATCGCGACCTACGCCGTTTATTCGGCGCGTTCTATCACGCCGCCGCCCAAACATCTTTCGTCTAAATAGATCACAGCGTACTGCCCCGCCGTGACCGCGCGTTGCGGCGCGTCGAATACAATCTCGAACTCCCCGTTGCCGCAGTCGTAAAGGGTCGCCGCCTGATCGGGCTGACGGTATCGCGTTTTTGCCGTGCAACGCAATTCGTGCGGAAGATCGAACGCGCCGATAACGTTTAGCCCAGAGCCTTTGAGTTTGCGCGTGAAAAGTTCGGTTTCGTCGCCGCACGATACGACCAAACGGTTGTTCTCCACGTCTTTGCGCAGCACGAACCACCTGCCCGTCTCGCCGCGCACACCGCCAATTCCGAGTCCTCTGCGCTGACCGAGCGTGTAATACATCAATCCGTCGTGTCTGCCGACGACCTTGCCGTCCGTGTCGACTATATCGCCGCACTGCGCGGGCAAATACTCGGATAAAAATTTTTTAAACTTGCGCTCGCCTATAAAGCATATTCCCGTGCTGTCTTTTTTGCGCGCTACGGAAAGCGCCAGATCGCTTGCGATCTTGCGCACCTGCGGTTTTTCGAGATCGCCGAGCGGAAATAACACGTTATCAAGCTGCTCGGTCTTTACCTGATTCAGGAAGTACGTTTGATCCTTGTTGCCGTCGACCGCGCGCAACAGCTTGTCGCCGTCGCGTTTGCAATAGTGTCCCGTTGCAACAAAGTCGGCTCCCAGCCCGTTGCAATAGTCTTTGAATGCTCCGAACTTGACCACGCGATTGCACAGCACGTCGGGATTGGGCGTGCGGTACGCGCGATATTCGCGCAAAAAATAATCGAAAACGCCGTCCATATATTCTTTTGCGAAATTGACAGAATAACATTCTATACCGATTTTTTCGCACACGCTTACCACGTCGCGCCAATCGTCGGCGGCGGGACATTCCCCGTCCTCCTCCCAATTATGCATAAACAGTCCCGTAACGTCGTAGCCGTCCCGTTTCAACAGCCACGCCGCTACGGCGGAATCTACTCCGCCCGACATTCCGACTATCACTTTTTTACCGTTCACGATCACACCGCCTTAAATATAATCCATGCAAATTTCAACGTCGTACGGCAAAGTTTCCCGCACGCAAGCTTCGACCCGCGTCTTGATCTCGTCCGCCGAAACCTTATCGTCGGGGACGGTAACGTCGAGCGTGACCTTTCCGTTTTCGTCGTCTATGTAGATATCGTGCGCCGACGCGCCGTACTCGCCGACGACGCCGTCGATCGTTTCGCGCATTTCCGCGAGCCGCGCGTCTCCGACGATGTACGGGTCGGCATGCACGCACAGCTTAACGCCCGTAGCGTCGTACACCTTTCTTTCGAGTTCGTCGCAAACGTCGTGCACCTCGACAAACGTCATGTCGGCAGAGAATACCGCGTCGACCTCCGCTATTTTTTTGGACGCGCCGTAATCGTTGATCATAAGATCGTGCATGGACATTACCTGCGGCGCATCGGAAATAATGCGCTTGATCTTATCGTACAGCTGCGGATCGGGTCGCGCGCCCAACAGCCTGCCGACAGTGTGTTTCAGTATGCGCACGGCAAATATCAATATTACGACTGCGACCGCGATCGAAACGTATCCGTCGATGATCGCGCCCGTATATTTTTGCACGATCGCGCAAACGAGAACGACCGCCGTTACTCCGGCGTCGGACGCCGAATCGACTGCGGCGGCCTTGATCGCGTCCGACCGGCATTTGCGCCCGTAAACGCAATAAAACCCGAACATAACGGCTTTTACCGCCACCGCCGCGCCGAGTACGGCAAACAAAACGACGGAAGTCTCCCCCGCAACGGGTTCGATCGCGCGTTCCGCGCCGTTTATCAACACTTCCGCGCCGACCGCAGTGATCGCCGCGCCGAGAATAAACGTCGCTATATACTCGTACCGTCCGTGACCGAACGGATGATCGTGGTCTGCGGCGCGCGCGGCAAGCGCGGTCGCTATTATCGTCACGACAGAAACGGCGGCGTCCGACAGGTTGTTAAACGCGTCGGACGTGACCGACGTCATATCGGACACGATCCCGACCGCGAGCTTGGACGCGCCGAGCGCGATATTTAAAATAAGTCCGACGGTCAATGTTATGACCGCGCTTTTTGTTCGATCTTTCATGATTCACCGAAACGGTCCGGAAACGGGACACTGCCGATACCGCAAGTCTTGCCGTTCCCTTTATTGTAACACAATGCCGCGCGGACTTCAACTCATATCGGCACGGTAATTCGTTTTATGCGTACATGCGCGTTCTATCGAACGGAAAACCATTTTTGCGACGGGTACGCGTCGCGGTAAATAACGCGCTTTTTACCCTCGATGACGCAATCGTATCGCATGGGCGAAACGCACGCGACTGCTGGCGCATGCCGCATAACGCTCGTTATTTTATCCACTTCGAAACGCCGTCCGTCCTTGACGACCGCAAGCGGCGTTACTTTGCCGTCCTCGTCGCACAGTTCTATTACGCCGATCGCTATCCTTTCCATAGAGATAGTGTATGCGCCGCAACGCAATATTAATTTACGCGCATACAAAAACTCCCGTCGCATCGCGGCGGGAGTTTTGTCTATCAGATGTTTAACAAACGCAGGATGTGTTTGCTCACGATCATGAGGATGAGGTCAAGCAACCAGATAATCCAGAAGCCGAGGAACAAACGAAGGATCGCCGCAACGATCTTGCCGTCCGTGAAACGAGTTACAACGCCGCAGATCCACGCAGTTACGGGGATGATAGCGAGAATTACGCTCACGATGTAAGAAAGACCAAAGTAATCGCTCTTTGCCATGATTTTTCCGTCTCCTTTCAATATTTTAGTATTTTCATTATACTATGTATATGCAGCCGTGTCAAGTATATTTCAAAATTTTTTATCTATGGACAAACGCCTCCGTGCGAGCGCTTCGCTCCTCGATAATACCGTATCGGGCGGCGCGCAATACGTCGAACGCAAGCGAAAAATCATTGCTTGACAGGCATTTTCGCCTATGTTATACTTGAAGATAATGAACGAAGAACGGCTCGACATCGAAAAAGCGCTTGCGTATCTTACGCTCGAAGAAAAAGTACGCATGCTGTCAGGCGACGGGATGTGGCACACTTTCGGCGCAGGCGAATTGCCGCGCGTTCGCATGTCGGACGGGCCGAACGGATTGCGCATGAGCGACGGCGCGTCGGGTTCTGCGGTCCCCGCGACTTGTTTCCCCACTCCGTCCATGCTTGCTTGCAGTTGGGACCCCGCACTGCTATACAACGTAGGCGCGGCGATCGGCAAGGAAGCAACGGCAATGGGCGTAAACCTGCTCCTCGCGCCTACGGCAAACGTAAAGCGTCATCCGCTCGGCGGGCGCAATTTCGAATACTTTTCCGAAGATCCGCTGTTAACGGGAGAAATGAGCAAGGCGTTCGTATCCGGCGTACAGTCCACAGGCGTCGGCGCATGCGTCAAACATTTCGCCGCCAACGATCAGGAAAGCATGCGAATGTATTCCGACAGCGTAGTCGACGCGCGCGCATTGCGCGAAATACATTTAAAACCGTTTGAGATAGCGCTGACCGCCAAACCGCAAGCGGTAATGTGCGCATATAATAAAGTTAACGGCGAATACTGCGCGCAGAACGAATTTCTGCTGACCGCAGTATTGCGCGACGAATGGGGCTTCGACGGAGTAACCGTTTCCGATTGGGGCGCGACGCGCGACAGAACGGCATCGCTCAAAGCGGGGCTCGATCTCGCTATGCCCGATTCGCTCGGCATCAACGAAAAAAACCTGTTCGACGCGCTCGACGCGGGCGAGATAACCGAATCCGATCTCGACAGATCGATCCGCCGCCTGCTCAAACTGACCGACGACGTATACCTCGAACCGTATGGTGATTTCGACGCCGACGCGCACAACGATCTCGCGTACAACGCCGCCGCATCGAGCGTCGTGCTATTAAAAAACGAAAAAGGATTTTTGCCGCTCACGAAAGACATGCGCGTCGCGGTATGCGGAGAGCTTGCCGAAAACGCGCCCGTGCAGGGCGGCGGCAGCTCGCATGTCACACCGCTTAAATCGTATTCCACGCTCGACGCGTTCAGCAACCGCGCGATCGAGATCGCTTATTTTCAAGGCTATTGCGCGGACGCTAAGCAAAGCGAAAAACTGCTGCGCGAGGCAGTGGACGGCACCGACGGTTACGACGCGGTGATTGTCTGCGTCGGACAGCCCGCGCCGAGCGAAGGCACGGACAGAAAAAGCATGGACCTGCCGCCTGCGCAGGACAGGCTCATCGCCGAGCTAACCGCCGCAGGGCGACGCGTGGTCGTAGTATTATTTTCTGCGGGTCCGGTGCGCATGACCTGGATCAACAGAGTTCGCGCCGTGCTTTATGCGGGGCTTAACGGTCAGTGCGGAGCTATCGCCGCGACGGATGTGATTTACGGGCGTATCAATCCGCGCGGAAAATTAGCCGAAACATTCCCCGTCGATCTGTCCGCTTTCGAATACGGCGCAAACCGCATACCGAGCTTCGGCGGACTTACCGCATTATACCGCGAAAGTATTTTCGTCGGATACAGATATTACGATACGGCACGGCAAAGCGTGCTGTTCCCGTTCGGACACGGGCTGTCGTTCAGCGAAGTATCTTACGACGGCATGAGCGTGAAACGCACTGGCGGTGCGGAATTCGAGGTTAACGTGCGGCTTACCAACCGTTCCGTGCGCGACGCTTACGAAACCGTGCAAGTCTACGTTTCCGATAAAACCGCGCGAGTGTGCACGCCCGAAAAACAACTTGCGGGCTACATGAAAGTATTTATAGAGGGTCAGACTTCGACAAACGCGACAGTCAAGCTCTCGCGCCGCGCGTTTGAATTTTTCAACACCGCCGCCGATAAATTTTGCGTAGCGGACGGAGAATACGAAATTCTCGTCGCGGCGAGCGCGACCGATATCAAAGCGCGCGCTACCGTCAAAGTCGACGGGGATTTTACGGACGTCATACCGTACCCGCAAGCATACGCGGCGCCGTGTGCGGAAAACATAACGGACGCCGACTTTTGCGCGCTGTACGGAGCGGAACTGCCGAACGGCGAGCCTGCCGCCGAATCGGAATTTACGCTCGACTGCTGCATTGCCGATCTGGGCAAAACGTTTGTCGGACGAATGGCAAAACGCGCCGTCATGCGCCGCGCCAAATCGGCGGGCGCGCCCGACAGCCCCGAACGCGACGCGTTCATAGCGTCGGCGCTGTACACGCCGCTGTCGGCGGTTTGCGCCATGTCCGACGGCGCGATGTCGCCTAACGCCGCAAAAGGCATAATAGAAATGGCGAACGGACATTTTTTCAAAGGCGTCAAGCTATTGCTAAAACGTGCCCGAGACTGAACGCCGCGCGCTTGCGCAACGTAACGCGCCGACGGATTACGAAAATCTTTGCAAGGTGAATAACATGGGAAAAATAGACGTTTTCGATTATATAGAACGCGCGGCAAGCGTGCTCGATGCCAATCTTGTCGGGTTTACCCATGCCGCCGACAAACTCACCGAATTTTTGACTGCGCGGTTCGGCGACATAGACGCTACCATAGGCGTAACGTCGCGCATAAAAACGCGCGACAGCCTTAAAGAAAAGATTTTGCGCAATAATCTATACCGCGACGCGCCTGCCGAACGCATAGTTTTCGAAATGCACGATATAATCGGCGTCAAGATAGAATGTCGATTTTTCAAGGACGAAGCATACATATACGAAAAAATACGCGAGCTGTTTTGCGTCGACGTCGGAGACGGGATGTTCTGCCCCGCCGACAAAAAAGCGGTGCGGCTAAAGCTCGACGCGCCGCAGCCCGAAAAGCAAAAAAACGGCTACAATATTTACCGCATAGACGGAAACGTGGCGTATGCGGGCGAAAACTATAAATTCGAATTGCAGATAAAATCGCTCGTAAACAGTTTTTGGTCGGAAATCGAGCATAAGCTTATCTACAAGAACAACCGACTCAACCAATTCGATAATCTTATGAAAGAAATGCTCGACTCGACGCACGAAAGTCTTTCCGGCATAGACCATCAATTAAGTTTGATATTCGACAGAGTATCAGGCAACACGATCAGCAATCAGCAGGAACAGATCAAAAGCATAATAACTATGGGGCTTAACGAAATGTATACGGCGATCGTAAAAGCCAATACGGGCATACCCGTTTCGATCACCGAATATTCGGAAGCCATAGTCGACTACTTGATAACCGCGTCGTCATACACAAACGAGCTTAAAGGCGAATCTTTTATAAAGACAATTGCGGACAACATGTCGAAAGCGCTCGGCGAGAGCGCGGAAACGACGGCGCACCGCAAGCAGTTCGATTATACCGACAACTACAGCAACATGCTTTTCAGTCTTATGAAATGGATGCGCGAGATCGACTATTCGACAATAGCGATCGGCGAACAAATAACGCTTGACGTCGCGCTCGACGGCGTAGAGGGCGAAATCGCCAAAATTTTCCTGAAAGAGATCAACGACGATTTTTATCTCAATACGTTTTTCCACATCTATTTTTCGCTCGAGCGCGGCGACGACAAACAAGACTTTACCGATTATATCAAGTATTACGCAGACAGAATCATTTCGGGCAAAACGCAGGAACAGTTGTACCGCACGCTCGCCCGTCTTTCGGAACTGCCCGCGTATAAATTGCCGCTTTCATCGACTATAACCGCGCTTGCGGAACTAAGGTAACATAATTTCGTCGCGCTTCGACGCACAGGAGGTATCTGATTGAAAGTTTTATTGCTTAACGGCAGTCCGAGAAAAAACGGTTGCACGTTCGCGGCATTGACCGAAATATCGCGCGCGCTCGGCGCGGAAAATATCGATTGCGAAATAATGCAAGTCGGCAACGGACAGGTGCGCGACTGTATCGCCTGCGGCGGTTGCGTCGGCAAGGGCAAATGCGTTTTTTCGGACGATATAGCAAAGGAATTGATAGAAAAGATCAAGACTGCGCACGGCTTTATAGCAGCCACGCCCGTGTATTATGCGCATCCGTCGGGACGCGTGCTGTCTATACTCGACCGGGCCTTTTACGCAGGCAAAGCGTATTTCATGCATAAACCAGCCGCCGCCGTCGTCTGCGCACGGCGCGGCGGGACTGCGGCGTCATTCGACGTGATCAACAAATATTTTTCGATCGCGCAAATGCCGATAGTTTCTTCCACTTATTGGAATATGGTGTACGGAAATTCACCCGAAGAAGCATACCGCGACGAGGAAGGCATGCAAACTATGCGCAATCTCGGAAAAAACATGGCGTGGCTGTTAAAATGTATAGCGCTCGGCAAACAAAACGGCGTCGAACCGCCGACCGCCGAACTCGGCGCTCGCACAAATTTTATCAGATAACGCTTAGCTATCGCACAATGCCCGCAAATCAACCCGATAAACCGAACTCTCGCACCGTAGAAAAAATGCGCAACCGTTCTACGAAATAGTTTATCGCTAATACGTCAATCGTTTGATAAATCGAATTAAAAAACCGCCTTAAGGCGGTTTTTTGGAGCTGTTGACGGGACTTGAACCCGTGACCTCCGCCTTACCAAGGCGGTGCTCTACCGACTGAGCCACAACAGCGCATATATCGATCCGAAGCCCGTTATTTGCGAAATCGATCTGCCGCTAAATAAAAGTATCGGATCATTCAATCCGATACATTATACTATATCGCCCTATGGTTGTCAATCTTTTTTACGATAAATTGTATTGCTATTCCGCAAAAATGCCGCGCTTATGGAAAACATACCAATCCTCGACGGTATTTTTATCCATGCCGAGCGCCAAACACGCTTCGCGCGCGAACTCGATAGCCGCCGTGCCGTTCGCGGTTATTATCCCGCCGTCGCACACCGCTTGCTTGGGGATAAAACCGTCGCCGTTATGGTATCTTTCGCCGACAGACTTAAGATCGTCCGCCGTGTTTCCCGTATGCTTTACGCCGTTAAGCGCGCCCATCCCCGCCAAAAACCTGCATGCGTCGCAGATCGCGCCTAACGGCCTGCCCTTCTCCAGACATCGACGAACGATAGGCACTACGATTTTTGCCTGTTCGCTTCGCCACGCCGTACCGCCTATCAAGATCAACGCGGCGAAGTCTTCGGGCGCGGCGTCCAAATCGATATCGGGCAGACACGAAATACCGCCTATCGACCTTTTCGGTCGCGTATCCGTCGATACGATCACGTTTTCGAATTTACCGGCGCCGCAATAGTCCGCCGCAGTCGTCAAATAAGCAAGCTCCCAATCCGCCCACTTTTCCAAAATCACATACAGTATCTTTCCCGATGTCTCGCCCATGCTACTTCACCGAAATGTACAAAACGCAATGCGCCGCGCTGTCTTGAGAATACTCGGTCGGAACGGTATATTTGATATCGCTTTTAAACGCGCGCGCGATCTTGCGTGCTTTTGACAGCGACCAAACTTCGCGCCACGCTGCGTCGGCGGCGGTCTGCACGCTATCGCCCGACTTTTCGATCTTTATAAACTCGCCGCTTTTGACTCGGGCTTCCGCTTCGTCCAAGCATTCTCGAGTTTCCGCCGACACCGTCAAATCATACTCGCCGTTCTCGTCGTTTTCGTAATTGCCGTATTTAGATATCGGAAACAACCCCGAACGAAATTTGCCATCGCTGTCGTACATTAGCGGGATATTTCCGCGCATAATATCGTTCCAAAACGATCCTATCGCCGACATGCCCGATTCCGAGTTATCCGCTCTTATCGTGACGCTTTTCAATGAGTAAGCCATAAATTGTTCTCCTTTCGGTCGATCGATTTCTTAACTCCGCTCTCGACCGATAAAACCATTATAACGGCTCGCCGCGACGGCGTCACGTCATGTTTGACAAATTATCGAGCATTATTTTACTTTTTTCTATTACTTCGTTGCGCAAACTATCGGGCGAAAGCGCGACGAGACGATCGCCGAACGACAGGAAATACGAGCAAACCCAATCATTGATCGGCATGTCGGTCTCTACGGTTATCGTGCCGTTCTGATTTATGGTTATTTCGTTGGGATAGAACTCGTCGCGCACCCGCAAAGTCGCGCTTGCCGTAAATGTCGCCGTTATCCGCTCGGTTTCGCACTGCTGTATTTCGGCGTCGACGGCAGGCGGAGAATAATCGCGCGCATCGAACTTTTCGTCCGTAACGCTTACGTTTTCCATGCGGTTTATTTTGAACGTTCTGTAATCGTCGCGCAATAAGCAATACGCCTGCACATACCAGCTTTTGCTCTTATACAGCAACTTAAGCGGATACGCCGTGCGCGACGCGTATTCTCCCGTCGACGCGGGATAAGCAAACGATATCGCGCGTGCGGACGACAGCGCTGTTTTAACAAGCTCGAACTTTTGCTTGTCCAACGGCGCGCCCCACCTCGAGTAATCGATCTCCACAGGAACGGGATAATCCGTCGCGGCGAAGATGCTTTCGAGCTTATCGAGCGCGGCGGTATGCCCCGTCGGCGCGAGCGTTTTTAACCCTATCAGTATCTGTTCGCGCTCGCTGTCGGATAGCACGGTCTTGTCGAGAACGTAGCCGTCTATCAACGACACGCCGCCGCCGTTTCCGGACGTAGTGCAAATCGGCACGCCGGATAGCGACAGCGTGTTGATATCGCGCAAGATCGTGCGCTTGGAAACGCCGAACCGCGCCGCAAGCTCGCCTGCCGTAGATTTTTTGTTGAGCAAATAATGCACTATGCCGAAAAGCCTGTCGTTTTTCAAGCAGTCCTCCTATCGTAGCCGCCGCGCTCGCCGCCCCGTCGCGGCGCTAAAGCGCGAAATCCCGTGTCGTAAACGATCTCCGTACTTGTCGCAACACGCTGTTTTTAAGCGCTTGAGAAACTATCGACGGAGAAAGTGTTTCCGCGACATTTGATCTCGGAGCGGCTAAAATACTCGCGGTCTAACGAAATTACCGAAATCGATGTGCCGTATGCGCGGAAACGGACTACGGTTTTTGTTTATGCTCGCACGGTCTTTTTGTAATATGCCGAAAGCACGCAAGCATTATAACATATAGACATGACACAAATTTGTCATGTTTGAAAATTATCTCCGATTTTTTCATAGCTTATCGCGCGCAAAATTTTTGACATAACCTTTGATTTATGGTAAAATATCGACAATAGCGCCATCGGCGCACGCAGTTTTCAGGTAGCTTTTACTCACGCCGTATGGCAAACGTTACGGTCGAAAAAGACTCCGCTAATACAACGCGAGGCTTTTATTTATTATGGAACAAACCAACGAACAACTCGGCAAAGGCAATTTGTTTAGACTGATGCTCAAGTACTCCGTGCCGTGCGTACTGTCGCTTTTGGTGTCCGCGCTTTACAATATAGTCGACCAAATATTTATAGGTCACAGCGCCGCAGGCGATTTGGGCAACGCCGCGACGGGCGTGGTTTTTCCCGTGTTTGTGATCGCGCAGTCTTTTGCGTGGTGGTTCGGCGACGGTTGCGCCGCATATCTCAATATATGTCAAGGCGAAAACAAGGCGGACGGCGCACACCGCGTTATGGGTACCGGCATCATATTTTCCGCCGCAGCGGGGCTTGCGATGATCGCGGCGCTATATCCGATCAAACGTCCGCTGTTGTATTTTTTCGGCGCGTCCGACAACAGTATCGAGCTTGCGGTAAAATACTTCGACGTTATCCTTGCGTTTATGCCCGTATTCACGGCTATGAACACGGTAAACGCCGTCATTCGCGCAGACGGCAGTCCTGCATGGTCGATGGCGTCTATGCTTGCCGGCGCGATAACAAACATCATACTCGACGCGGTATTTATACTCGCGCTCGACATGGGCATGGCGGGCGCGGCATGGGCTACCGTGATAGGGCAATCGCTGTCGCTTGCCGTTGGCGCGTTTTATTTGGCGCGCAAGACCAAAACGTTCTCATTCGGGCTAAAAAGCTTTGTTCCGGATATGCGAAAGTTCGGCAACGCCGTCAAGCTCGGGCTGTCGTCGTTTGCCACACAGCTTACGATCGTAGCGTTGGCGGTGGTTTGCAACGCCATGCTCAAAAAGTACGGCGGCGCGTCCGCGTACGGCGAGGATATCCCGCTCGCGGTTATCGCGATAGAGAATAAAGTATTTACCGTTGTTATAAATTTAACTGTCGGGATAATTCTCGGCTGTCAACCTATCGTCGGATACAATATAGGCGCAAAAAACTACGCGCGGGTCAAAAAACTTTTTGCGTGCATTCTTATATGCACTGCGACAATAGGCACGATCGCGACGCTTTTGTTCGAACTCGCGCCGATGGCAGTCGTCGGCATATTCGGCGCGCCGAAATACTCCGATCCCGTACTGTACAAAGAGTTTGCCGTCAAGACATTCAGAATATTCCTGATGTTCGTCACGTTCACCTGTACGGTTAAAATGACGTCTATTTTCTTCATGGCGGCGGGAAAACCCGTACGCGCGGTCATAGCGTCCGTCATACGCGACGTGGCGTGTTTTATTCCGCTCGCCGTCGCCCTGCCCGTTCGCATGGGTATAGACGGCGTGCTTTGGGCCGCGCCTATTGCCGACGGCATATCCATAGCGATCGCCGCCGTTATGGCGATAACCTATTTCGTTAAAATCCGCAACGACGAGCGACGCGACGCGACCGCGAACGAGACGCTCGAACAATAAGTCGATCCGATCGGCGAACATGCTCGTCGTACGGAATGCATAAACCGCGCGGCATGATCTGCCCAATACAGCGCGGCGCGGCAAATAAAGCGATGAATACTTATCTGCCGCTGTTTATGTACGAAGACATCGACCTTCCGAGATGCGCAATGACCCGTCCGTTTTTGAGTTCGTTGCCGAAAATTTCCGTGCCGACTATAGCCGACAGCTGTTTATCGAGATCGCGCGCCTGCGATATAGAGTAGTTGATATTTCGCATCACCGTTTTCGGCGTAGCGTTATGCAATTGCGCAACTATGGCATAAATATCGCCCACTCTTCCGTTCGGACGCGCGCAGCTCAAAATAACGGCGTCGACAAGATACTGCGTACCCAATAGGTCCGCGTGGAAGCCGCACATGCCTATAAGCTCGTCAGCCGTAGCGCGCAATCTTTGATTTTCCGTCAATTGTTTTAATTGTTCCATAATACCCCTGCCGTGTTCATGGTATAAGACGTTAACCGTTTGTGTTTTGGCTATTTGCCGTAAAGCGCGGTTTAACGCGACTTTATACGCCGTCGACATCGCACGCATAGCGCGAACTCGTCAGACAGCGACCCGACGCAAGCCGCCGCAGCGTAATTTAAGAGAAAAATGCGAAACGGTCGATTGAACATCGACCGTTTCGCTATATGATAAGGGGGAAAATGATGAGCAGATTAAGAGTTGCAATCGTTTAGCACAACAGCATCACGTTGATTGCATATTCATTATATTATACGCGCAATGCAAAGTCAAGCGTTTTTACGGGCTATTCCCAAACTTTTTTAAAAGTTTTATTTACGCCGCGCTTTACGACCGCACAATCTAATTATATGCGTTCGGACTTAAAAAAGAACCGCGATGCCGAAAATTCTTTGCGGAAAATCAAAGATCGAGAAAGTCTTTTCTGTAATTCACGCCGAAAAGCTCGGCAAGCTTGACCATGTCCGCGTCTTTTATTGTATTCACGCGCGGTCTGTTGCATGTAAGCATATAGATCTGCGCGGCTTTTTCCACCGTTTCTATAAGCCCGAATGTTTCGTCCATATTTTTGCCCGCGCCGTAGATCCCGTGCATACCCCAAATAACGAGGCGGAACTCGTTCATTTTCGCGGCGGTGGCTTCGCCTATCTCGTTTGTGCCGCACAGCATCCACGGCAGTATGCCTATACCGTCGGGAAACACGACGATGCACTCGGTACACATCTCCCAAAGCGTGTGAGTAAATTTCTTTTCATCCAGCTCGTGCACATAGTTCATTGCGAGCGTGTTTGTGGGATGGCTGTGCATTACAACGCGGTTTTCGGGATCGACTTTGAGCCGCGCCGCATGACACATCAAATGCGACGGCAGCTCGCTCGTAAACCTGCCGCCGTCCGCAAACCCCCACAGCAATTCCGCTGTAGTGCCGTCTGCGGCTATGCGAATTATTCCCAAACTGTTTTCGGGATCGTCTTTC
>ERZ779633.178-NODE-178-length-24066-cov-10.961309_pt1 | contig 24066 bp, 22 predicted proteins | sample MGYA00514195_ERZ779633 | MGnify/ENA primary metagenome ERZ779633 (study PRJEB29562, sample SAMEA4376707) | mouse gut metagenome | isolation source: Cecum | study: EMG produced TPA metagenomics assembly of the A DSS colitis mouse model was used to assess the...
GAGGACGAGGCCGGCTCCATCGCCGAGGGCATCCCCGTGGTGCGGCAGGACAAAATCCGCGCCTGGGTGTCCATCATGTACGGCTGCAACAACTTCTGCTCCTACTGCATCGTCCCCTATGTCCGGGGTCGGGAACGGTCCCGAAAGCCCGGTGACATCCTGACCGAGGTGCGGCAGCTGGTTCAGGAGGGCTACAAGGACATCACCCTCCTGGGCCAGAACGTCAACTCCTACGGCAGGGACCTGGCCGAGCCCCTAGATTTCTCTGATCTGCTGGAGCAGGTCAACGCCATCCCCGGAGACTTCCTCATCCGGTTCATGACCTCCCACCCCAAAGACGCCACCCAAAAGCTCTTCGAGACCATGGCCCGGTGCGAGAAGGTGGCCCCGGTGCTCCACCTGCCCTTCCAGGCGGGGAACGACCGTATCCTCAAGGTAATGAACCGCCGCCACACCAGGGCGGGGTATCTGGAAAAAATAAAGGCCCTCAGGGCCCTGATTCCCGATATTACCCTCACCTCCGACATTATCGTGGGCTTTCCCGGCGAGACGACAGAGGAATTTGAGGACACCCTCCGGGTGCTGGAGGAAGTCCGGTTCGACGCCCTGTTTACCTTCATCTACTCCCCCCGCCCCGGCACCCCGGCGGCGGAGATGGACGACCCCATGCCCAGGGAGGAGAAGCTGGCCAATTTCAACCGCCTCACCGCCCTCCAGGATTCTATTTCCGAGGAGAAGCACGCCGCCTACGTGGGAAAGACGGTGCGCTGCCTGTTGGACGGCCTGTCTGACGATGAGCGCTACGACCTCACCGCCCGCACCCCCGGCAACCGTTTGGTCCGGGTGGTAGGGGACCCCTCCGCCCTGGGCCAGTTCCGGGACGTGAACATCACCGGGGCCAACAAGTGGTCGCTGTTCGGGGAACTGGTGTGATTTCTTCTGTAGGGGCGGCCTGTGGCCGCCCGCAGACACACCAAATTCAAACGGGCGGACAATGTCCGCCCCTACACCCACTGTTCTTGCGCCCGTTGTAGGGGCGCACATTGTGCGCCCGCAGTAATCCGGCGCTTCCCGTTAGAACACGGGCGGCCACAGGCCTCCCCTACAAACGAAATGCAAGATAGAAAGAAGGAACCTCCCATGCCGGAAATCACCCCCATGATGCAGCAATATCTGGACATCAAGGCCCAGAACCCGGACAGCATTCTGTTTTTCCGGCTGGGGGATTTTTACGAGATGTTCAACGAGGACGCCAAGCTGGCGTCCAAGGAGCTGGACCTGACCCTGACCACCCGGGACCGGAACAAGCCGGCGGACCAGCGCACCCCCATGTGCGGGGTGCCCTACCACTCCGCCGACAGCTACATCGCCCGGCTCATCGCCAAGGGCTACAAGGTGGCCATCTGCGAGCAGACCGAGGACCCGGCCCTGGCCAAGGGGCTGGTGGACCGGGATATTATCCGGGTGGTGACGCCGGGGACGGTGATCGCCTCCTCCATGCTGGAGGACAGCAAAAACAACTACATCTGCGCCATCTACGCCGATTCCGTGGCCTATGGCCTGTGCCTGTGCGACATCTCCACCGGGGAGGTGTACGCCTCCTCCTTCCCCGCCAACGAGGAGGGGCTGGGCCACCTGCAAAATGAGCTGGGCCGGTTCCACCCCGCCGAGGCGGTGCTGTCCTCGGGGGCCTGGAACACCGATGGGCTGGTGCCCTTTCTGAGGGACCGGCTGGGCTGCCTGTGCGAAAACGGCGGCGAGGCCCGGTTCCGGCTCAACACCGCCCGGCCCCTGGCAGAGAAGCAGTTTCAAAGCGGCCTGACGGCCGTCCCGCCCCAGGACGAGGCCACAATTCAGGCCGCCGGGGGGCTGCTGGCCTACCTCTACGAGACCCAGAAGACCGACCTGAGCCACATCTCCGCCCTCACCTACTACACGGCGGGGCAGTTCATGGAGCTGGACCTCACCGCCCGGCAGACCTTGGAGCTCACCGCCACCATGCGGGGCAAGGAGAAGCGGGGCTCCCTGCTCTGGGTGCTGGACAAGACCAAAACCGCCATGGGGGGCCGCCTTATGCGGGGCTGGCTGGAGCGGCCCCTCCTCTCCCCCGCCCGCATCGCCCGGCGGCAGCAGGGGGTGGCCGACCTGGTGGAGGACGCCATCACCCGTGAGGAGTTATCCCTGGCCCTGCGGGAGGTCACCGACCTGGAGCGGCTGGCCGGCCGGGTGGTCTACGGCTCCGCCGGGTGCCGGGACCTGGCCGCCCTGTCCGCCGGGCTGGGAAAGCTGCCCCATATCCGGGAGCTGCTTGCCCACTGCCCCTCCCCCCTGCTCCAGGAGCTGCGGGGAGAGCTGGATGACCTGCCCCAGCTGCGCGCCCTGCTGGACTCCGCCCTCCGGGACGAGGACGACAAGCCTCTGCCCTTCTCCGTCCGGGAGGGGGGCTTCATCCGCCCCGGCTACAACGCCCAGGTGGACGGGCTGCGGGACCTGCTCACCAACGCCAACGGCCATATCATCGACATGGAGGTCAAGACCAAGGAGCAGACCGGCATCAAGAACATGAAAATCTCCTCCAATAAGGTATTCGGCTACTACATTGAGGTGGCCAAGTCCCAGTCGGGGCTGGTCCCGGACCACTGGACCCGGAAGCAGACCACGGTAAACGCCGAGCGGTACATCTCCCCCGAGCTGAAGGAGCTGGAGCACGCCATTCTCTCCGCCCAGGACCAGGTGACCGCCCTGGAGTACCAGCTGTTCTGCCAGCTGAAGGAGGCGGTGTGCGCTCAGGTGGACCGCATCCAGAAAACCGCCGCCGCCCTGGCCCAGGTGGACGTGCTCCAGTCCTTCGCCGCAGTGGCCGCCGCCAACAACTACTGTATGCCCCAGGTGGACAGCTCAGACACCCTCACCATCGTGGAGGGCCGCCATCCGGTGGTGGAGAAGATGCTCAGGGGAACCCCCTTCGTCCCCAACGATACCCACATGGACGGCGGGGACGACCTGGCCGCCATCATCACCGGCCCCAACATGGCGGGCAAGTCCACCTACATGCGCCAGGTGGCCCTGATTGTCCTCATGGCCCAGATGGGCTCCTTTGTCCCCGCCCGCTCCGCCCGCATCGGGGTGGTGGACCGGGTGTTCACCCGCATCGGAGCCAGCGACGACCTGGCCTCCGGCCAGTCCACCTTTATGGTGGAGATGACCGAGGTGGCCGCCCTCCTCAACCACGCCACAAGGAAATCCCTGCTCATCCTGGACGAGATTGGCCGGGGCACCTCCACCTACGACGGCATGGCCATCGCCCGGGCGGTGCTGGAGCACTGCGCCGACAGGAAGCGGCTGGGGGCCAAGACCCTCTTTGCCACCCACTACCACGAGCTCACCGCCCTGGAGGGGGAGATCGCCGGGGTGAAGAACTACAACATCGCCGCCAAAAAGCGGGGGTCTGACGTGATTTTCCTGCGGAAGATTGTCCGGGGGGGCGCCGACCAGAGCTACGGCGTGGAGGTGGCCAAGCTGGCCGGGGTGCCTGACCGGGTGGTCCGCCGGGCCAGGGAGATTTTGGAGGAATTGGAGGCGGGAAACCTCCCTGTAGAGGCCGCCGCCCTCGGCGGCCCGCCCCCCGAAGACAGCCAGCTCTCCCTGGGCGACCTGGGCGGCGAGACCATCCTGAAAAAGCTCCGCATGACCGACGTGAACATCCTGTCCCCCATCGAGGCACTGAACCTGCTGGCAGAGCTGAAACAGGATTTGAACGGGGGATAAACCCCCGTCCCCCGCAAGAAAGCCTCCCTTCGCAAAGGGAGGGGGACCGCCGCCGAAGGCGGTGGTGGAGGGTTTAAACCCCCACCCGGCTCCGCCGGGAGCCCCCTTTGCGAAGGGGGCCTGCCGCCCACGGGCGGGACGAAAGGAATGATACGATGAAACACACCAAGCTTCTCCTCCTTGCCCTCTGCCTGCTCCTTGCCGCCTGCGGGTCCAAACCCGCCGCAAGCTCCGGTGGGAGTTCTGCACCCGCTCCGGAGGTCTCCGTACCTGCTCCTGCTGTCTCCCAGCCTGAGCCCGACGTGTCGGAGCCGGACGCCTCCCTACCTGAGACGCCCGCCCCCCTCACCGACGAGGACAAAGCCGCCGCCCATCAGGCCGCCCTGGATTATTACCGGGGCACCGTCTTTGAGGTAGACACCCTCACCGAGATCGAACCCCGGCAGGGGGAAATCGCCTTTCAGGTCTCCTGCTCCAAGGGGGGCGCGAAGGTAGACCCGGACCGGACCATCTCCCTGGAGCGGCAGGACGGGGTCTGGACCGTGATCAACGAGGGATACTGACAGAAAGAGAGTACATCCATGCCAAACATCCAAGTATTAGACCCCCACGTGGCCGACCTGATTGCCGCCGGCGAGGTGGTGGAGCGGCCGGCCTCCGTGGCAAAGGAGCTGATGGAGAACGCCATCGACGCCGGGGCGTCCACGGTGACGGTGGAGATCAGCCATGGCGGCTTGACCTTCCTCCGGGTGACGGACGACGGAAAGGGCATCCCCGCCCCGGAGCTGAAAACCGCCTTTCTCCGCCACGCCACCAGCAAACTGCGCACCGAGTACGACCTGGAGGCCATCGGCACCCTGGGCTTCCGGGGGGAGGCCCTGGCGGCCATTGCCGCCGTGTCCCGGATTGAGGTGCTCACCCGGACGGCGGAGGCGGACCTGGGGGCCTCCCTGTCCCTGGAGGGGGGCGTCCCCGGCAAACTGGAGGAGGCGGGCTGTCCCCTGGGCACCACCATGGTGGTGCGGGACCTGTTCTTCAACACCCCGGCCCGGCTGAAATTCATGAAAAAAGACGCCGCCGAGGGCGCCGCCGTCTTTGCGGTGGTCCAGCGGGTGGCCCTGTCCCACCCGGAGGTCTCCATCAAGTTCATCCGGGACGGCAGGCAGGAGCTGCTCACCCCGGGGGACGGCCAGCTGAAAAGCGCCGTCTACGCTGTGCTGGGCCGGGAGCTGGCCCTGGGCTTCCGGGAGGTGAAATCCTCCGGGGAGGAGATGTCCGTCACCGGGTTTGTGTCCATGCCCGCCTGCTGCCGGGCCAGCCGGAGCTGGCAGTTCTTCTTTGTCAATGGCCGTCAGGTCAAGTCTCCCCTGATGATGGCCGCCCTGGAGGAGGCCTATAAGAATCAGCGGATGGTGGGTAAATTTCCCGGCTGCGTGCTCCACCTCCAGACGAAATTGAACGCGGTGGACGTGAACGTCCACCCCGCCAAGACCGAGGTGAAGTTCGGCGGGGAGCGGGCGGTGTTCTCCGCGGTGTACCACGCCGTCCTCTCCGCCCTGGAGGGGGATGCCTCCCACCCCCAGGCGGTGCTGAAAAACACCGAAATTGCCGGGGTCCGAAAGCAGGACACGGTGACGGAAAATCAGTTCAAGATCAATGTGGGTCCCGCCGCCCACGGCGGGACATCCTCTGTTGGCCCGTCCCGGTCTTTACGGGCTGACCCGCCCAGGGGGGCGGGTCCCACACAGCCCCCTATCCCCCCCGTGGTCCGGGTCCATGACAGCACCTATACGCCGCCCAGGCCGACAAAACCGCCTGTAGGGGCGGCCGCCCCCGGCCGCCCGCCGGCCAGCACTTCGTCTCTTGAGGATAATCCGGTCTGCAAACCGCCGCTTGAAAACGAGCCGGCGAAGGCGCCGGCCCCTACGGCTTCCTCCGAAATCCCCTGGCGGGTCGCCGGGGAGGTGCTGAACACCTACATCATCGTGGAACAGGGGGACACGGTCTATTTCATCGACAAGCACGCCGCCCACGAGCGGATGAATTTCGACCGGATGAAGGCCCAGGGCTACGACCCCATGGCCCAGACCCTGCTCACCCCGGCCGTCTGCCGCCTGCCCCCTCGGGAGCGGGAGGCCCTGCTGGCCCAGAGGCCGCTGCTGGAGGAGTTCGGCTTTGAGGTGGACGAGCTGGGGGCGGACCTGGCGGTGCGTCAGGCCCCGTTTGACGTGGACGCCGGTGACATCCCCGCCGCCCTGGAGGAGCTGGCCCAGAAGCTGCTCACCGCCGGGAGCGCCGACCCCGCCGCCGCAAGGGACGAGCTGCTGCACACCATGGCCTGCAAGGCGGCGATCAAGGGCGGGTGGCACTCCGCCCCCCAGGAGCTGGAGCGGGTGGCCGGGGCCGTCATGTCCGGGCAGGTGAAATACTGCCCCCACGGCCGGCCGGTGGCCATTGAGCTCACCAAAAAAGAGCTGGAAAAGCAGTTCAAGCGGGCGTGAAAGGAGGCTTCCATGGCCTGGAACGATTGTCTCTACCAGTACCACAAAAGTCACGGCGGGATGTTTTTGGCGGACCGGGATTCCGATGACGGGATGCTGATGCTCACCTTCAGGGAGCGCCCGCTGGTCGTGGACATCGCTACGGCGGGGGGCGGACAGGGCGGCACCTTCCACTACGCCCGCGCCCGAATCCCCCTCACCCTGGCCAAGCCCTACAAGCTGACCGTCGGGGCGGAACGGGCCCTGTCGGTTGGGGTGAACGGCCTTTTGAAGGCGGTGCCCGGCCTGCCTGAGAGCGCCATCCTGCCCGCGGATTTCGGCTACCCCGAGGTGACCAAAAAGCGGCTCATCCGCTCTGACCATACCCCCTTCACCAAGCTGGTGCTGGGCAGCCTGGAGTTCCGCAACGCCCTGCTGGCCTGTCCCGGCGAAAAGGTGGAGATCCGCCCCGGCCCGGGGGAGGAGGGCCTGCACCTGATTACCGTCACCACCGCCCACGCCATATACAGCGGCGACGGCGGGGGCTGGTATCTGGGCACCAGGGGGGAGTACACAGCCATCTACGGCTCTGAGGAGGAGCAGGCCCGGGAGGCCCGGCGGGTGGAGGAGGAGTTCTTCCCCCGGATGGACCGCTTTCTGGACCTGGCCCGGGCGGCGTACAACGCAGTCACGCAGTGGCCGATGTGAGGGCTTCCAGTATAAGCTGGATACCCAAGGAGAAACCTTTCCGGAAGTATAAAAATTCCCGTAGCTCCTCCCTCTCTCCTTCTAGCTCAAACAGCCGGTCCATAAAGCTGTCGCCAAACATTTTCTGCACCTTTTCCCACTCATCGTATATTTTTCGATCCAGTTCTCTTTGCCTTTTATCCCGCTCCAGGGTAGTATCATAGTCTCCGGTATATAATTGATAGAGCAGACTGTTCATGTCTGTGCCTCCGTTTGTTAGTTATTTATTAAGTTTATTATATTAGTAATTTGTTAACTTGTCAAGGGGTTATTTTATGTTTGATCCAATTCTTTTTGGGCGCAGACTGCGGGAACTGCGGGAAAGCTCCGGTGAAAAACAGCCCGCTCTGGCTGAAATTATAGATGTTTCCGTTCCTCAAATCAGCGATATCGAAAACGGCAAAAAAGGGACGACCCTTCCCAAGTTTGCCTTGATCTGTCAGCACTACAACGTCTCCGCCGACTACCTGCTGGGGCTGACAGACGAGCCGAAGCCCTATAAGCGGAAGAAAAACTGAATCAAATAATTTCTCCGGGAACTCTTGCATACTCCTAGGCGGCTGTGGTATAATGATATCAGCCGATTAGGATAAGGATTTTCTGGCTCCACAGGCAACCCCCGGAGAGTGGCCGCTCTCCGGGGGGCTTTATCTTTCAAGGAGGCGATGTCTATGCCCCCAAAAATCATCGTCATCACCGGCCCCACGGCATCGGGGAAAACCTGGCTTGCGGTGGAGCTGGCCAAGCGGTACAACGGCGAGGTGGTATCCGCCGACTCCATGCAGATTTACCGCCGCATGGACATCGGCACCGCCAAGCCCACCCCCGAAGAGATGCAGGGCGTCCCCCACCACATGATCGACGTGGCCGGCCCGGAGGAGGACTTCTCCGTGGCCCGGTATGTGGACATGGCCGCCGCCGCCGCGGACGGCATCCTCACCCGGGGAAAGCTGCCCATCCTGGCCGGGGGGACGGGGCTGTATATCGACTCCCTGCTGTCCGGCCGGACCTTCGCCGCCTTCGACGAAAACAGCCCCCTGCGCGCTGAGCTGGAGGGGCGGTATGCCAGGGAGGGGGGGGCGGTCCTCCTCCGGGAGCTGGCCCAGGCCGATCCGGAGGCCGCTGCCCGGCTCCACCCCAACGACGGCAAGCGCATCGTCCGGGCATTGGAGGTTTTCCTCACCACCGGCAAAACCATCACCCAGCACAACAAGGACACAAAGGCCGCCCCTCCCCGGTACAGCGCCGTCACCCTCAGCCTGGACTTTCAGCGCCGGGAGGACATGTGGGACCGCATCGACCGGCGGGTGGACCGGATGATGGAGGCCGGCCTGGCAGAGGAGGTGCGGGGGTTGCTGGACAGCGGCGTCCCCCAGCGGTGCACCGCCATGCAGGCCATTGGCTACAAGGAGATGGCCGCCGCTCTCCTGGGAGACGGGGATATCCGGGCTGCGGCGGAGGAAATCAAGCTCAGGTCCCGGCAGTACGCCAAGCGGCAGCGCACCTGGTTTCGCCGCAACAGGGAGGCAAAAACCCTTCTGTGGGGGACCGAGCCAAATTTTGCGGAGGTCCTCCAGCGTTCGACAGCATATCTGGAAGAAATTGGTATATAGTAGTGGCACGAAAGAGCCGGGATGCCATCAAGCTCCGCTCTTAAAAAGAAAAAGGAGTGCTACATATGCCAACTACACAGAAAATCAACAACCTTCAGGACATCTTCCTCACTCAGGCCCGCCGGGAGCGGCGGAACGTCACCATGTTTTTGATGAACGGCTTTCAGATGCGGGGCTTCATCACCGGCTTCGACGCCTTCACCGTCGTTCTCAACAGCGACGGCAAGCAGCAGATTATCTACAAGCACGCCATCTCCACCATTGTCCCGGAGCGGCCTGTGCCGCTGACAGAGGCGGGGGAGGACATGTAAAATGTGGGCCCCGGCCAAGGGGCCGGGGCATTCACGGATTATGGCCCGCCGAAGGCGGCGGGCCCCACATCCTTTTTGCCTGAACAGAAAGAGAGAACCCCTATGAAGCAAGGAAAATCCCTGATTACCTTTGTGATCCTGGCTATGGCCGCGGTCCTGGCCCTCTACTTCGGCAGCTACGCCTTTAACGTGCTGAATGAGCCCTACCGCACCGTCCAGGCCTACTCCTACACCGCCAACGACAGCGTGGCGGCGGAGGGGCTGGTGGTACGGGAGGCCCTGCTGCTCTCCGCCCAGTCCGGCATTCTGGAGATCACCAGGGCCGAGGGGGAAAAGGTGGGCAAGGGCCAGCAGGTGGCCCTTGTCTACCGGGACAGCCAGGCCCAGGCCAGCCAGGCCCACATCGAGGAGCTGGAAATGGATATCCAGCTGCTGGAGGAGGCCATCGCCCAGTCCGGCGGCCTGGAGTCCGCCGCCCGGCTGGACGAGGACATCCTCCAGGCGGTGGTGGACCTGCGGGCCTCCTACGCCCTGGGGAGCTATACCCAGCTGCGCGCCCAGGCCATGAACGTCAAGAGCAGCGTGCTCAAGCGGGGCTACACCTATGGTGAAGGCATCACCTCCGCCGGCCTGTCCGCCCGGCTGCGGGATTTGCGGGAGGAGCTGGAGGTCCTCACCCGCCAGTCGGCCAGCGCCACCGTCCAGGTCACTGCCCCGGTGCCCGGGGTGTTCTCCAGTCTGGTGGACGGCTACGAAAGCCGCCTCACCCCGGAGAGCGTCTACCAGCTCACCCCCTCCTCTTTACAGGAGCTCATCAACAATCCCGCCGGGGAGGACAGCGGTTCCATGGGCAAGCTGATTACTGACAGCACCTGGTATTTTGCCGCCAATCTGCCCAAGGACGCCGCCGGCCGGCTGGAGGAGGGCGAAACCGCCGTCCTCCGCTTCTCCGGTGAGCTGCACCGGGACGTAAACATGACAGTGGAGCGCATCGGACCCACAGAGGGGGGGCGGACCCTGGTGGTCTTCTCCTCCAACCGCTACCTCACCCTTACCACTCTGCTGCGCCACCAGACGGTGGAGCTGATCTTTGAGAGCTGGTCGGGCCTGCGCATTCCCAAGGAGGCCCTCCACCTGGAGGAAATTGTCCAGAAGGACTCCGGCGCCTCCTCCAGCGCCCCCCCATCCTCCAGTGCCGCCGTACCCACCCGGACTGTGGTCTATGCCCTGATTAACGGCCGCACCGAGTCCAGGGAGGTGGCCATTGTGCACGAGGGCGCCGACTACTACGTGGTCCGGCCCGTAGGCGCCGGGCGCAAGGTGCTGCGGGACGGTGACGCCGTTATCATCCAGGGCACCGGACTCCAGGACGGACTGCGCCTGGAGGGGTAACCCCATTCCAGATAGAGAGAAGGAATTTTTATGGATCTGTCCCAAAATGTAAAAGCTGTTCAGGATAGGATTGCCGCCGCCGCCCGGGCCGCAGGGCGGGACCCGGCTTCCGTCACCCTCTGCGCCGCCACCAAGGTGCAGACCGACGAGATGGTCCGGGCCGCCGTCGCCGCCGGTATCCGGGTGTGCGGCGAAAACCGGGTGCAGGAGCTCACCGCACATCTGGCTGCGGACGCTTACGCCGGGGCGGAGGTCCACTTTATCGGCCACCTCCAGACCAACAAGGTGCGCCAGGTGGTGGGCAGGGTGGCCCTGATCCACTCGGTGGATTCAGAGCGGCTGCTCCGGGCCATCGACGCCCAGGCGGACAAGCTGGGCATCATCCAGGACATCCTCCTGGAGGTGAACATCGCCCGGGAGGAGAGCAAAGGGGGTATTTTGCCCGAACAGCTCCCCGCCCTGGCCGAGGCCGCCCTGAGCTGTCCCCACGTCCGTCTGCGGGGATTGATGGCAATCCCGCCCGTTGCAGCGCTTCCGGGGGACAACCGAAAATATTTTGCCGGGATGCGCCATTTTCTTGTTGACATAATTGGGAAAATGTCGGATAATCATAGTGTTGTGGACTGTCTTTCTATGGGCATGAGCGGCGACTATGAGGACGCCATCGCCGAGGGCGCCACCCTGGTCCGGGTGGGCACCGCCCTCTTTGGACCCCGTCCTCCCATGAGCCCCGCCCACTGAGCGGCGATCTGCCCATATCACTATTTTTACTTCGAGAAAAGAGGATTAACTGATGGGAATTTTTGATGAGCTCAAGAAAATCGCCCACCCCTATGAGGACGAGGAAGAGGACGATTACGAGGATTTCGATGTCTCCCCCCGCCCGGTAGAGCGCCGGGAGCGGTCCGCCGACCGCGCCCCCAGAGACAGCGGCTACAGCAGCAGCTACGGCAGCTCCTATAACAGCTACAGTGCTCCCGCTGAAGACGACCGCCGCTCCAACAAAGTGGTCAACATCCGGGCGGCCACCCAGCTCCAGGTGGTGCTGGTAAAGCCCGAGCGGTTTGAGGACGCCTCCTCCATCGCCGACCACCTGCGGGAGAAGCGCACTGTGGTCCTCAACCTGGAGTCCACCAACGGCGAAATCGCCCGCCGCCTGCTGGACTTTCTGGCCGGCGTGTCCTACGCCAACGAGGGCAAGATCAAGAAGGTGGCCATCTCCACCTACATCATCACCCCCTACAACGTGGACATCCTGGGCGACCTCATCGACGAGCTGGAAAACAACGGGCTGTATTTCTAAAGAGGAATATTGCGGTCTGTAGGGGCGGCCTTTGGCCGCCCGCGGGGAAACTTACAGGTCCGAAGGTCCCACGGGCGGCCAAAGGCCGCCCCTACCCACAATGGAGTATTTTTATGAAACAGAGAATCCTTGCCCTCTCCCTGGCCATTCTGCTGGCCGGGTGCGCCGCCGGAGAACCTGCCCTGCCTGACCGGTCCGCTCCGCCCCCGGAGCAGCCCGCCGCATCTGGGGAGCCGGTGGCGGACAGACACGGTGATCCCGCCCTTGTGGACGACCCCGCCTCCCCCTACCCCATGGCGGTGGAGAGCTGGCAGGTGGACATGGACGGCGACGGTACGGAGGAGCTGGTGGAGCTCCGGGCGGAGAAGTGCTACTTTGGCAACGAGTCCGCGCCGGAGAAGCTGTTCGAGGGGAACGGGATACGCCCCTACACCCTTGTGGTGACCAAGGGGGAGACCGTTTGGGAGCTTCCCTTGGGCTGGGAGGACAGCGGCGGCTTTATTTTAAATCCCTATTACTTTCCTCCAGAGGACTCAGAGCGCACCGGCTCCTGCTGGACTACGGACCGGTCCGGGAACCCGGTGCTGGCCCTGTGGTTCGACACCATCTCCGCCGGGGGCGCGGGTAACATTGACGTGTACGCCGTGGCCTTTCAGGATGCGGAACCGGCCTTCCTGCCCATCCCGGAGTACGGGTATAACATTGAGGCCACGCTGGATGAGGAGACTATGATCTCCCAGGTCACCGTCCTGGAAACCGGACACACCGAGACCCTGGACCTGATGGAGTGGCTGGCAAGCTATGAGAAGCGCAATCGGGAACACGGCCACGATTTTACCTTTGAGCCCATCTACGATGAGGACGGCGCCCTGGAGTGGCCGGTGGCCCCGGGGAACATCGACGGCTTCTATCACTCGAAAAAGGCTGAACAGGGCATCACCCTGCGGCAGTATGTGTATGGCTCCGTCCACATGGACGGCATGGGGGCGCTGGTAACTACCCTGAGCTGGGAGGACGGCCAGCCCGTCATACTGGACCAGCACTTCGACTGGGATTACTAGATTAGAAAACGAGCAGGAGGGACAACTATGCTCACACCACAGGAAGTATCCGAGCGCGCCTTTCAGAAGGCGTCTTTCGGCGGCTATAATATGGCCCAGGTGGATGAATTTCTGGACATTCTCACCGGGGACTACTCCGCGCTGTTCAACGAGAATGCGGTGCTGAAAAGCAAGATGAAGGTGCTGGTGGACAAGGTGGAGGAGTACCGCTCCACCGAGGAGGCCATGCGCAAGGCCCTGCTGGCCGCCCAGCGGATGGCGGACGAGCTGGTGAAGGAGGCCGAGGAGAAGAAGGACCAGATGCTGGCCCAGACCGAAAAGGATGCCGAAAAGCGCAAGGAGGACCTGGCCAAGGAGCTGGAGGCGGAGGAGTACCGCCTGAAAAAGGCCCAGGAGGAGACCGCCTCCTTTGTAGAGAGGGTGCGGGCCCTTCACGCCCAGGAGGCGGAATATCTGTCCCGTCTGGAGGAGCTGTGCCCCGCCGCTCCCGCCCCCGCCCAGGACCCGGTGGCGGAAAAGGCCTCAGAGATTGACGACAACGTCCAGCGGCTGCTGAACCAGGCTATGGAGGCCGCTGCCGCTGAAAATCTGCGCGCCAAGGCGGCCCAGGCGGAGCAGGAGGATTTTTCCGACACCGCCGAGTACCCCGTGGGCGCCGCTTCCTACGCCGATGAGGAATTTCCTCCCGAGGAGGACTATGAAGAGGATGACTATGGCGAGGATGAGGACCACCGTCCCCCCGCCGGCAGCCGCATCAACTTCGGCGAGCTCCAGTTTGGCCAGGACTACGAGATTACCTGACCAAGGCCGCACTTTACAACCGATATCCAACCTCACCCCTCCCCCTTATGGGGGCAGGGGCGTTGTTGCGTGGTCTTAAAAATCGTCAAAAATCGAGGTGTTCCACGTGAAACTGCTTACCGCCGCCCTCAGCCGTCTCCCGGAATTTCAGCAGCTCCTCTCCGCCCTGGAGGGGGGCCGGTCCCCTGTGGCCCTGTCCGGGGCAGCGGCCATTCACCGGGTCCACATCGCCGCCGGCATCGGGCTCATTACCCGCCGTCCCGTTGTGGTGATTTGCGCCGACGAGAGCGAGGGGGAAAAGCTGGCCCGGGATTTGGGGGCCTTCGCCGGGGTAACCGTCCCGGTGCTGGGGCCCCGGGACTTCACCTTCCACAACGCCGCCGCCCTCTCCCACCAGTGGGAGCATAAGCGGCTGGCCCTGCTCCAGAGGGTTTCGGCAGGGAAATTCCCCTTCCTGGTGGCCACCGTTGAGGGGCTCCTCCAGCGCACCATGCCCCCCCACACCCTGGAGGACTGCTGCCGGGAGCTGAAAACCGGCGGCGTCTGCGATCTGAACCAGCTGGCCGAGGACCTGGCCGCCGCCGGGTATGTCCGGTGCCAGCAGGTGGAGGGGGTGGGCCAGTTCGCCCTCCGGGGCGGGATCCTGGATGTCTTCTCCCCCGGCATGGAGGCCCCCGTCCGGGCGGAGTTCTTCGGGGACGAGGTGGACGCCATGGGGGTCTTCGACCCCGCCACCCAGCGCCGGACGGAGAATATTGAGACCGCCCTCCTCCTCCCCGCCGCCGAGGTGCTGCCCCAGCTGGCCCCCGGCGGACTGGCAGGACTGTCCAAAAAAATCGTAAAGCTGGCGGCAAAGGCCCTGCAAAACGGGAACAAGGCGCTGAACAAAACCCTGGAGCAGGACGGCGAGGCCATCGCCCAGGGGCGGACCTTCCCCGCCCTGGACCGGTATCTGGCCCTCATCTACCCGGAGCTGGCCTGCGGGGCCGACTACCTCCCTCCCGACGCCTGCGTTATCCTTGACCAGTCCCCTCGGATTGCCGACCGGGCAAAATCCTACCAGTGGCAGCTGGAGGAGGACGTGAAGACCCTGCTGGAGCAGGGGGAGCTGGACCCCTCCTGCGGCGAGCTGGCCCTCACCTTCCTCCAGCTCCTCAGCCACCTGGAGGACTTCCCGGTGGTCTATCTGGACTCCTTCACCACCGCCTCCTACCCCGCACCCCCCAAGGCCCTGCTGTCCATCACCGCCAAGCAGCTGCCCCCCTTCCTGGCCAGCCTGGAGACGGCGGTGCAGGACCTGGCCCACTACCAGAACAGCGGCTTTGCCTCCCTGGTGCTGGTGTCCGGGGAGCAGCGGGCGCTGGATTTACAGGCCCTCCTCCGGGAGCAGAAGGTGAAGTCCGCCGTGGACTTCCAGCTCAGGGAGCTGCCCCAGCCCGGACAGGTGGTCATCACCGTAGGCGGGCTGTCCAGCGGGCTGGAGTACCCCTCCATCAATCTGGCCGTCCTCACCGAAGGGGAGAAGGCCGCCGCCAAAAGGTCCCGGCGCCGAAAGGACGCCACCAACCGGCAGAAGCTGAAGTCCTACGCCGACCTCACTCCCGGCGACCTGGTGGTCCACGAGCACCACGGGGTGGGCCGCTACGTGGGCATGGTGAAGATGCCGGTGGAGGGAGTGGAACAGGACTATGTGAAGATCGCCTACGCCGGCACCGACGTGCTCTACGTCCCCGCCACCCAGCTGGACCTGGTGAGCAAATACATCGGCGGCGGCGAGGACGCCAACGAGACCAGAAAGCTCAACCGCCTGGGGGGCCAGGAGTGGGAGAAGGCCAAGAAGAAGGCCAAAAAGGCGGTGCAGGACCTGGCCAAGGGGCTCATCCAGCTCTACGCCCAGCGCCAGCGCCAGCCGGGGTACGCCTTCGCCCCCGACTCCCCCTGGCAGCGGGAGTTTGAGGAGCAGTTTGAGTACACCGAGACCGACGACCAGCTGCGGTGCATCGGGGAGATCAAGGGGGACATGGAGCGCCCCACCCCCATGGACCGGCTGCTGTGCGGCGACGTGGGCTACGGCAAGACGGAGGTGGCCTTCCGGGCCATGATGAAGTGCGTGCTGGACAACAAGCAGGCCGCCATTCTGGTGCCCACCACAGTGCTGGCCCGGCAGCACTACCTCACCGCCCTGCGCCGGTTCCAGAAGTACCCCGTCAACATCGACGTGGTGTCCCGCTTCCGTACCCCCGCCCAGATGAAGGAGACCCTGCGCAAGGTGGAAAACGGCGAGGTGGACATCCTCATCGGCACCCACAGGCTGTTCAACAAGGACGTGCGCTTCAAGGACCTGGGGCTGCTGGTGGTGGACGAGGAGCAGCGGTTCGGGGTGCAGCACAAGGAGAAGCTGAAGGAGACCTTCAAGCAGGTGGACGTGCTCACCCTGTCCGCCACCCCCATCCCCCGGACGCTGAACATGGCCCTGTCCGGCATCCGGGACATGTCCACCCTGGAGGAGCCCCCGGCGGACCGCCAGCCGGTGCAGACCTATGTGCTGGAGCACGACTGGAACCTCATCGGTGACGCCATGCGCCGGGAGCTGGAGCGGGGGGGACAGGTGTTCTACCTCCACAATCGGGTGGAGACCATCGACCGCACCGCCGCCCGCATCCAGACCCTCCTGGGGGAGGAGGCCGCCATCGGGGTGGCCCACGGGCGGATGACCCAGGAGGCCATTGACGATGTCATGGCCCGAATGACCGACGGGGAGCTGAACGTCCTGGTCTGCACCACCATCATCGAGACGGGCATCGACCTGCCCAATGTGAACACCCTCATCATGGAGGACGCTGACAAGCTGGGGCTGGCCCAGCTCCACCAGATTCGGGGCCGGGTGGGCCGGTCCAGCCGCCGGGCCTTCGCCTACCTCACCTACCGGAAGGGCAAGGTGCTGTCCGAGGTGGCCTCCAAGCGGCTGGAGGCCATCCGGGAGTTCGCCGAGTTCGGCTCCGGCTTTAAGATCGCCATGCGGGACCTGGAAATCAGAGGGGCGGGCAATGTCTTAGGCCCAGAGCAGAGCGGCTTTCTGCTTTCGGTGGGGTACGACATGTACCTCAAATTGCTGGAGGAGGCCGTCCTCCTGGAGCAGGGACAGCCCGTCCCCACTCGGACGGAGTGCGCCGCCAACCTCAGCGTGTCCGCCTCCATCCCGGACCGGTACGTCCCTTCCCCGGAGCAGCGGATGGACCTGTACCGCCGTATCGCCGCGGTGCGGAATGAGGAGGAGGCCGACGAGCTGGTGGATGAGCTCATCGACCGGTACGGCGAGCCCCCCCGGCCGGTGAACAACCTGCTTTCGGTGGCCCTCCTCCGGGCCACGGCGGCCCAGTGCCGCATCAGCGACCTGGCCCAGAAGGGGGACCGGCTGGTCTTCACCCTGGAGGAGTTTCGCCTGGAGCCCTTCTCCGCCCTGTGCGCCCGGGAGAAATATTCCAAGCGCCTGGTCCTCATGCCCGGGGATGTCCCCCGGTTCTCCTTCCGCCTGGCCAAGGGGGAGGACCCCCTCCGGGCCGCAAGGCAGGTGGTGGAGGACTACGCCAGGGCGCTGGAGGCATAAAGACCGGCCGGCCGCTGACAGCGGCCGGCCGGTTTTCGTCTCTTGTTCCGTTGAGGTCAGGGCGCCTGGAGGCAGGAGCCGTCGCAGAAGCCGCAGTCGTGGTGGGCGCCGCAGTAGACGCTGTAGCCGTGGTAGTGGCGGCCGGCGGCGGTGCAGTCCTCCAGGGGGCACAGGGCCCGGCAGAGACCGTCGCAGACGCCGCCCTCATGGGCGTAGCCGCAGTAGATCACACCGTCGTGGTGGTGGCGGCCGGCCAGGTTGCAGTCCTCATAGGCGCAGACGGTAATCTCCGCCTGCACGTTCTGAACATACCTGCCATGGCAGCCTCCGCCCCTTCTCCCATGACAGCCATGGGCGGAGGCGGGGACAATCAGTGCGGCGGCCAGAACGGCGCAGAGCAGGCCGGCAGCCAGACGGTTCCATCTTTTCATATCAGAATACACTCCTTTTATCCACCTGAGGAGGGCGGTAATGATGTGGCTATTGTACTATTTCCATCTGTAAATTGCAAGTCAAAAAATGGGTTTTGCGCCCCTGTTTTCAGGGGGTCACAGCCTTCAGATTTTTGATCCGGCAGTTCTCCCCCGCCTGTTCAAACTCCACCACCACGTCGGCCTCGAAGTGGGCGGTGAGGGTGTCCCCGCTCCAGTCGTAGGGGGTCCGGTTCCACCGCAGGAAGGCCTCCACAAAAATTTTGTGGTCCAGATAGAACTGCTGGATGCACTGGGTGACGCTGTTGATGAAGGTCAGGCCGTCCACCGGGGCGAAGAGCTCCCTGGGCATGCCGCACAGGACTACGAAGGCGGCCCCCTGTCCCTCCCCGGTGGGACAGCGGTAGTAACACCGGTCCTCCGCCAGGGCCCCGCACACCACCATGGCAAAGTTGTGGCCGTTAAAGGTGTCGTTCAGCTCGCACTGGGAGTACATCAGGGGCTCCAGCCCCCAGGCCTGGCCATAGGTCCGGGCGATGTGGACCTGGCCCAGCACATTGTCGGGGAAGTTGTTCACATTCTCCCAGCCCCACAGCCAGGAGTTGGAGACGTAAGACTCGCTGCCCAAAAACTGAATGCGGAACTCATATTTGCCCAGGGTGAGGGTGCCCTTCTCAAAGTCGATGTACCAGCCCTCCTCGCCCCTCACCATATCCAAAAAGGCGTGCTGGACGGTGAACATCTTGCCCAGGCAGGCGGAGAACACCTGGTCCCAGTCAGACATGTCCACCCCCTCGGGGAAAAATCCCGCCGGCGCCCCCGGCCCCTCGGGGGATTCCTTCTGTACCTGGGGCTCCGGTTTCTTGCCGAACAGATTTCCAAACAGAGACATAGCGCGTGCTCCTCTCTTTTTTTGGTTATTATACTACGGGGGAATGGACGATTCAAGACTTGCCCCGCTCCCGAATCTGTGGTATGATAGGGGCTGTTCATGATTTTCTCAGCAAGAAAGGAAGCACTTTATGAAAATTTTTAAACAACTGGGGGCCCTGGCGCTGGCCCTTGTGACGGCCCTGTCCGCCCTGAGCGGCTGCGGCGGCAAGCCCTCCAATGATTTCACCAGCGGATCCGGCTCCCTTCCGGACGGCTCCTCCTCCGGGGCGGATTCCTCCCAGATTGCCCCCATGGACCTGTCCCAGGTCACCGACCCCTACCTGGCCGTCTCCGGTCTGGCCGGGGACGAGGTGGTGGCCAGGCTGGGGGAGGCGGAGATCACCGCCTCCGGCTACCTCTACTGGCTCAACCGGGTCATCAGCAGCTATCTGGGGCAGTTCGGCGGCCAGATGACCACCCTCCCCTGGGACACGGAGATGTCCGAGGGGCTCACCTTCGGCCAGTATATGCTGGACCAGGCCATGGACGGCGCCGTCCTGCACTGTCTGCTCCGGGAGCTGGCCCGTCAGGAGGACCTCACCCCGGACCCCGCCGTGGCCACCGAGGTGGATAAGCAGTACGCTGACATGGTCATCCAGGCGGACAGCGACGAGAGCCGGGTCATCCACACCTTCTGGGCCAATATGCTGACCAAGGAGCTGCTCACCACCCTCAATGAGAACAACGACCTGTACGACCAGCTCCAGGAGCTGTATTTCGGCGAGAACAGCGGCCACTACCCCACCGACGCCGAGGTGAACGCCTACCTGGACGAGGCCGGCAGGTACAAAGCCAAGCACATTCTGCTGTCCACTGTGGATGACGACCGTCAGCCCTTGGACGAGGCCGCTGTGGCTCAGAAGAAGGCCCAGGCGGACGGCCTGCTCACCCAGCTCCGGGAGGCGGAGGACCCCATCGCCCTCTTTGACCAGCTGATGAACGAGCACAGCGAGGACCCCGGTCTGGCTGCCTATCCCGAGGGCTACACCACCTCCAAGGGCGAGATGGTGGCCCCCTTTGAGGAGGCCGCTCTGGCCCTCCAGCCAGGGGAGATCAGCGGCGTGGTGGAGAGCGACTTCGGCTACCACATCATCCTCCGCCTGCCCATGAACCCCGACGACTTCCGGGCCGAGTGCGTCTCCTCCCTGATGGACAAGCGGATCGACCAGGAGCGGGACCGGCTGGGCCTGGAGAAGACCGACGCCTTCGGCAAGCTGAACGTGGGGGACTTCTGGGACAAGATGCTGTCCCTCCAGTCCGCCGTCTACGCAGAGAGCCAGGGTTAAAGCATGCAGCAGGAGCGTCCCCAGACCGGGACGCTCCTGTTATTTTTTCTCTTCCGCGCAGGGCGGATGAAGCAGCTCCTCCAGCGAGACACCCAAGGCGTCTGCAATGGCAAGCAGTTCTTTATCTGTGACCTTCCGCTTCTGTCCTTCAATTGCAGATAACATCGGTTGACTAATATCAATCCCTCGCACTTGTAATCGAGAAAGCAGCATCGTTTGCCGTATTTTCTTCCTTTTACGGAGCAGGACCATATTTTGTCCAATCAGGTTTTCCGTACCAATGGTCCTTCTCTTTGGCACGAACCCTTCCCCCTTACAAATTTATCGGATAATCTTATAATATTTACAAAAGGGCTTGATTTTATAATGACTTGTTATAAAATAGAGATAAGGAGGAATCATTATGGAAAACGAAACATACAAAAAACTCTATTTCCAAGCTTTCAACTGCCTGACCGATCTAATAAAAGAAATTGAGCGCATCCAAGAGGATCTGGAGGAAATGTATCTGGAGGCTGAAGACCACCCCGAGGGCAATACGGACCAATAACAGCGAAGGAGCGCCCCCAGGGGCGCTCCTGCTTTTTCCGGCAAAAATTTCTCTGATGTAAACTAAAGTTGGTTGCCAAACCGGCCTGGGACGACTATGATATTCTTGTATTTGAATCGCTGCAAGGAGGATTGACCGGTATGGACTTGACAAGCAGCCTGCAATTTTACAGGAAACGGCAGGGCCTGTCTCAGATTGAGCTGGCGGAGGCGCTGGAGGTGTCCCGGCAGACCGTCTCCAAATGGGAGACGGGGGCCGCCCTGCCTTCGGCGGAGAATCTGGCCGCCCTGGGAAAGCTGTATGGGGTAGCTGTGGACCAGCTGCTCAACGGCCCGGCGGAGGATGCGCCGGGCCTCCTTCCGGCGGACCCTCCCCCGGCGCCGCCCTCCCTGAGTCCCGCCGCTCCCTTCCGTCAAAAGCTTCTGCCGCGGCTGCTGGCCGTTGTTCTTCTGTTCGACCTGGTGATGTTCCTGCTGGAGTTTTATGTCGGAAATCTGGCAGGGGCGGGGAGCGGCCTATGTTCCCTGCTCCGGATTGCGGGCTGCTGTCTCATTGGACTGATCTTCGCCCGGTGGGACCGGTCTGTAAACCGGAAGCGCGCGCTCCTCATGGGCCTGACCGCCCTGACCGCGGGGCTGTATGTGCTCCTTCTCCCGGTCCCCCTCCTCTGGCGGCTGTATGACCTGGTGGCCTGGATTGGCTCCGCCGGCCCCATGGCCCCGCTCCCCTCCAACCCCCTTTTCTTTTTCCTGGCCTGGACCCTCTTTGACCAGTACGCCTTTGCCTCCCACCTGCTCCTGGCCGCCGCCTTCCACCTGGGGCGGCTCCCCCTTACCCGGAAATTCACCCCGCCCCAGACCGCCGATCTCACATAACAAAGTCAGGAGCGCCCCAAAAACGGGGCGCTCCTGTAATTTTACACAGATATTATACTTTCCGTAATCGTTATCGCTCCTCCCGAAAGTAGTTAAGTCCCAGGGCGGCGGGCTGGCCGGAACCCTCCCGCTTGCGGACGGAGGAGGCGATCAGCACAATGGCGGTAATCATAAAAGGCAGGGCCTTATACAGCTGGGGCGGGATGGCGCTGAGCCAGCCCAGGGGGCCGGGAAAGGCGCCGGCCAGGGGCCCGGCGTAGATTTGCAGGGTGTTGAAGAAGCCGAAGACCAGGGTGCCCAGAACGGCCAGCACCGGGTTCCAGTTGGCAAAAATGACCAGAGCGATGGCAATCCAGCCATAGCCGTTGATCCAGCAGTTGGAGCCCTCAAAGGAGCCGCTCATGTACAGGGCCATGTAGAAGCCCCCCAGCCCCATAATGCCCGAGCCCGCAATCAGGTGGACATACTTGTACAGCAGAGTGTTTATCCCCACCGAGTCGGCGGCGCCGGGGTTCTCCCCCACCGCCCGCAGACGCAGGCCGGTCTTGGTAAAGTTGAGGTACCACCACACCAGCAGGGCGATGGCGATTCCCAGGTAGACCAGGGCGTTGTGGGAAAACAGGGCCTTTCCGATTACGGGAAGTTTAGAAAGACCCGGAATCTCCAGAGCGGAATATCCCTTCACCAGCCCGTCGGAGGCGGTCATGGCGGGCCACCGCTCCCCCAGGCCCTTGCCCACAAAGAAGTACAGTCCCAGGCCGAAGGTGGTGATGGTCAGGCCGGTGACGTTCTGGTTGGCCTGAAGGGAGACGGTGAGCACCGCGAAGAGCAGACCGCACAGCCCCGCCGTCAGGAAGGACACCAGCAGTCCCGCCGCCAGGCTGTTGGCGGCGCACCCCGCCAGGTAGCCGAACATGGCCCCGATGGCCATGGTGCCCTCCACGCCCAGGTTCAGGCTGCCCGATTTCTCCACCACAATCTCGCCCACGGTGCCGTAGAGCAGGGGGATGTTTACCAGGACGATATTAAAGAGGAACAGGGTCAATACTTGGATGGGGTCGTTCATTTGGCCGCCTCCTTTCTGGTCCGGACCAGCTGAAAGCGGGTGAAGAAGTCCGCCGCCAGCACAATGAAGAGGATCACGCCCTGGAGCAGGTTGGCAAAGTTGGCGTCGATGGAGGGGTAGGTGGTGCTGGCCGTCTGGCAGCCGAACTGGAGGACGGTGATAAGCAGCGAGGCCACTACGATGCCCGCCGTGTTCAGCTTGGCCAGCCAGGCCACTACGATGCCAGTCCAGCCCACGTCGTTGGTGACGGAGGCGGACAGGATGCCGGCTGAGGACACCTGAAAGGCCCCCGCCAGGCCGATGAGGGCGGCGGACAGGAAGATGGTCCGGATGACGATTTTCCCCACCTTCATCCCGGCGTACCGGGCGGTGTTGGGGCTGTCCCCCACCACGGCAATCTCATAGCCCCGCTTGGTGTAATTCAGATAAATGTACAGCAGCACACACAGGGCGGCGGCGATGAGCAGCGACAGGTTCAGGTTGAAGGGCCCGATGGGGATGGTAATCATCTGGGCGCTGGCCGGGAACTTGGCGAACTTGGGCCGGGCGGAGCCGGGATCCAGAAAGAAATTCCAGTCTGTTTTTGTCTCGGCAAAATATTGTAGGAAGTATAGGGCGATGTAGTTGAGCATCAGGGTGAGCAGGGTCTCGTTGGTTCCCCATTTCACCTTCAGCGCCGCCACAAACACCCCATACAGGCCGCCGCCCAGCGCCCCGCACAGGGCCATCACCAGCACCATGGCGGGCCGGGGCAGGCTCTCCCCCAGCTTCATGGCGGCAAAGCCCGCCCAGAAGGCTCCCATGATGAACTGCCCCTCGCCGCCGATGTTCCAAAAGCGCATTTTAAAGGCCAGGGACAGGGCCATAGACACAATGAGCAGGGGGACAAAGAGCTTGATGAAGTTCTCCACCGCCCGCCAGGGGTAGCGGCTGCCGGGGATGCCCATGGTGATCAGCTGCCTGTAGAAGGTGACGGGCTCCACCCCCTGAACGGCCAGAAGCACCGCACCCACGGCCAGGGCCAGGGCCACCGCCGCCACATAGGCCAGCAGCTGCCGGGCCGGGCTGGCACCCTCCCGTTTGACAACATGAAACAGCGGCTGACGGTTTTTCATTTCTCCACCTCCCCGGTCTCTTCAATCCGGCTGTCCCGGGCGATGCCGGCGGGCTTGTCCTCATATTTGTTGGTCAGGTCCAGGGCGCCGGTCATCATCAGGCCCAGCTCCTCCTTGGAGGTCTTGTGGGCGTGGACCACACCCATCACCCTGCCGTGGCACAGCACCATAATCTTGTCGCACAGGTCGATCATCACGTCCAGGTCCTCCCCCACAAAGAGGATGCCCACGCCGTCCTTCTTCTGCCGGTTGAGGATGTCGTAGATGGCGTAAGAGGAGTTGATATCCAGTCCCCGGACGGGGTAGGCAGTGACAATCACGTTGGGCCCCGCCTTGATTTCCCGGCCCAGCAGCACCTTCTGCACGTTGCCCCCGGACAGCCGGCGCACCGGCGTCTCGGTGGAGGGGGTGACAATCTCCAGCTCCTGAATCACCTGCCGGGCCTCCGCCCGGCCGGTCTTCCGGTCCACAAAGGGCCCCCTGGCCTGGTCGTATTTCTTCAGCAGCATGTTATCCGTCACCGACATGGAGGGGGCCAGTCCCATACCCAGCCGGTCCTCGGGGATAAAGGACATGGAGATGCCCTTCTCCAGGATGGCCTTGGGGGGCAGGCCCACAATGTTGTCTCCCTTGTGAATCATCATGCCGCTCTCAATGGGCCGCAGGCCGGCAATGGCCTCGCACAGCTCCTTCTGGCCGCAGCCGGCGATGCCGGCCACCCCCAGAA
>ERZ779633.179-NODE-179-length-24049-cov-10.903142_pt1 | contig 24049 bp, 25 predicted proteins | sample MGYA00514195_ERZ779633 | MGnify/ENA primary metagenome ERZ779633 (study PRJEB29562, sample SAMEA4376707) | mouse gut metagenome | isolation source: Cecum | study: EMG produced TPA metagenomics assembly of the A DSS colitis mouse model was used to assess the...
TCCCGCTGCACGTCCACATAGTGCTGGGCGAACTCGTGGCAGGCGGTGCGGAACTCGGGGACGGACATGGCCTTGCGGTTGAGCTTGTTCTGCTTGATGATGGCGCTCTCAATGGGCATGCCGTGGTTGTCCCAGCCGGGGATGTAGGGGGTGAGATAGCCCCGCATGGCGGCGGTGCGGGTCATAAAGTCCTTGATGGACTTGTTCAGGGCGTGGCCCATGTGGAGCGCGCCGTTGGAGAAGGGAGGGCCGTCGTGGAGGGAGTACAGGGGCTTGCCCTCGTTCTTTTTCAGCAGCTCGTGGTAGAGGTCCATGTCCTCCCAGCGCTTGAGCATGTCGGGCTCCCGGGCGGGCAGCCCCGCCCGCATGGGAAAGTCGGTTTTCGGCAGGTTAATCGTCTTGTTGTAGTCCATTTTTACAGTACTCCTTCATTGTAATTTTATATAATGTTTTCATTTGTTCAAGAGATGGGTTAAAATGTCCAATAATAGGAATGTTTGTGATATGCTTACAATTTGGATAGGCAGAACAGCTTAAAAATGGTCCGTACCTTCCTTGCTTAAGAATCAAAGATGCTCCACATTCAGGACAGTTTTTTCCTAAATGAATATTTTCAGGTCTATACTCAGGTTTGGAGGATAACTTAACATATTCAAGGGAAGTATGACCGAAAAAACATATTCCGCCATCAGTATCAGCTTTCATAATTTTGCAATAGGCGTGATTTATAAAAACTCGATAGTTTTTTAAATCATCAATGCCCAAATAGCAAAGATAATCAGAAATTAAAATGCCAAAAACAGTTGGAGAACGCCCTTTTGTAGATAAGTATTCTCCTGGAAATAACTCTTTAAGTTCTGCGCCAGTAACATAGCGTTCCTCATAGCCATTATAAACAGGACGCTTATCTTGCATAATAATACCCCCTTCCTTTGACACATAACAAAAACGCCCCCGTCCCATAAAGAGACAAAGGCGTAAACCTCTGCGGTACCACTCTTCTTGCCGGGGCATAAATCCTCGGCCGCTCAAAAGCTGCCCGGTAACGGGGGCGTCCGGAGGGGCCTACTGCGATTCAGCCCTCAGCTCCAAGGTGATCTTCGCCGCTCCCTCCCGTCCGCCTTTCACCAAACGGCGGCTCTCTTTGCGTCTTGGGGGCGGGTACTCGTCCTTTTCCGCGCATTTTGCATGTGTGTTTCGTATTCTATCCGGTTTTTGCGGGGTTGTCAAGGGGTGTTTTTGCCAATGACCGCCCAATTTTCCGCAATATTTCCTCAAACCACTGGGGCAAAGGGCACTCCAGCTCCACCAGCTCCCCGGAGGCGGGGTGGACAAACCGCAGCCGCCGGGCGTGAAGGCACTGTCCCGCCAGGCCGGGGACGGGCTTTTTGCTGCCGTAGACGGTATCCCCCAGCAGGGGGTGGCCCAGGGAGGCCAGGTGGACCCGAATCTGGTGGGTGCGGCCTGTCTCCAGGCGGCACTCCACATGGGTGTACCCGGGGTACCGGGCCAGGACGGACCAGTGGGTCACCGCCTCCCGGCCGTTTTTACGGTCCACGGCCATCTTTTTCCGGTCCACCGGGTGCCGTCCGATGGGGGCGTTCACGGTGCCGCTGTCCTCTTTCAGGTTCCCCACCGCCACCGCCTCATAGGTCCGGGCCAGGGAGTGGTCCTGGAGCTGGGCGGCCAGGGCCAGGTGGGCCCGGTCGTTCTTGGCGGCGATGATGAGCCCGGAGGTGTCCCGGTCGATGCGGTGGACGATGCCGGGGCGCAGCTCTCCGTTGATTCCAGACAGTGAACTTCCACAGTGATATAACAGGGCGTTGACCAAAGTTCCGTCCGGGTGGCCCGGCGCGGGGTGGACCACCAGCCCCACCGGCTTGTTGACCACAATCACGTCTTCGTCCTCATAGACCACGTCCAGGGGGATGTTCTGGGGGACCACGTCAATGGGCTCCGGATCGGGGAGGACCGCCTCCAGCACCTTACCGGGGACGGGCCGGTCGTTTTTCCGCACCGGCTTGCCCTCCAGTGTCACCGCTCCCCGCTCCAGCAGCTTCTGGGCTCCGGAGCGGGTCAGGCCGGGCACCAGCCGGGCCAGCAGGGCGTCGGCCCGCTCCCCCTCCCGGTCAGCCCTCAGCGTCAGCGCTGTCATGGCCGATCTCCTCGTGGGGCTCCAGCTTGTCCATCAGGAACAGGTAGTACAGCCCGGCGGCGATGCCCCCCACCACCACGCAGATGTCCGCCACGTTGAACACCGCGAAGCGCATAAACAGAACGTTAAACATGTCCACCACAAAGCCCCGAAGGGCCCGGTCGATGAGGTTGCCCACCGCCCCCGCCAGCAGCAGCGTGAGGGTGAGCTTGCCCAGGGGGTGCCGGAACAGGTTGAGCCACAGGGCCGCCGCCAGCGCCAGGGACATGAGCAGCGACACCAGGGCCAGGGCCCAGGTGTGGTCCGAGAAGATGGAGAAGGCCGCCCCGGTGTTGGTCACATAGGTCAGGTCCAGGATGTAGGGGATAAAGGGGACGTGCTCCCCCAGGGGGATGTTGGTCATCACCAGATATTTGACGATCTGGTCCACGGCCACCAGGACCGCAGCGATGAGTGCGTAAATCATGGAAAATTTCCTCCATTAAAGGGCAGGGGCCGCATTTCTGCGGCCCCTTTCATAAGGTCAGCGCTTTGGCAGGCGTACCAGGCTCCTGCGTCTCTCGGGTTTCCCCTGTCCATGCCATCGGCGTGTGGTCGGTACGAAATCTACCACCTCAAAGCGCCAGCTTATCCTACTCTCAGTATAGCCGTATTATTCAGATTTGTAAAGAATTTTTTTGTTGTGCAGCAGGCGGTTCCATTCCTTTTCCCGAATTTTCATAAAAGTAATCACAGAATTTTTATAGTTTGGATTATCTGACGGCGTGACCAGGCGAAGGGCCAGCCGAAAATGCTCATTTTGCTCCGACACCTTTTTCAAAACGACTGCCGTATTGGGACGGGCATCGGCAATGATGTAATCGGGGTTCAATATAATTTCAGGAATGTAAGCGCAAAATTTCTCATAATCCTTTGGGTGATGTAATTTTATGTGTTCAATCCGTTCCTCTGTGATGATAACTTCTCTGGTCTGGATGTCCATTGAAACACATTGATAAATACCAAATTCCAAATCGCACAGTTTAATCATAGGTCCGATTCCTCACAGCCGGTTTTTCCTCACCAGCCGGATATCCTCCCCGAAAAACTCCAGGAACTCGTACTCTCCCTTCAGGCGGGATACGATGGGGGGATCGTAACGTTGCTCCAGCTCCTCCAGGGACAGGTTGGTGGAAACAACGGTCTGCTTGTCCGCGACCAACCTGGCATTCACCAGTTCGTACAGGGAGGACTGGGTCAGACGGGTGGTCATCTCCCGGCCCAGGTCGTCCAGGATGAGCAGGTCGCAGCTGAGGTAGCGCCGGGTCTCGTCCCAGGCGTCCAGGCCGTCGGCGCTGTCCCGGTGGAACTTGCGGGCCTCGAACTGGTTAAAGATGTTCACTGCGGTGTCGTAGACCACAGAGAAGCCGTTTTCCGACACAGTGCGGGCGATGCAGGCAGAAAGGAAGGTCTTGCCCAGCCCCGGCGGCCCGGAGAGGAGCAGATTTTTGGTGGAGATGCGGCCGAATTTGTGGGCATAGTTCCAGCACACATTGCTGTTCATGACCATATGCTCCCGGGGCGATATCCCATGCCGGGGGTCGAAGGCCTGACTGTAGTAATCCGTGGAAAAGGTATCGAAGGACTGCTCCCCCAGGTCCAGCAGCTTGGAAAGTTCTTTGATCTGCTCCTGGGCGCACAGCTCTTTCAGGCAGCGGCACATGCTCGCCCCTTGCCAGCCGGTATCCCGGCACAGGGGACAGGCGGGCTTGTCGTCCAGGGCGTCCTCGGGCAGGCCCATGGCCCCCAGGAGGACGGCCCGCTCCCGCTGGAGGTTCTGGTTCTCCTCCCGGACCGCGCGGACGGCGGCCGCCGGGTCCTCTCCCTTGCGGAGGGCGGCGGCCACCAGGCCGGCCATGGTGCCCTGGATGCGGCGGTCCAGCTGCTCCAGCCTGGGCTGGCGGGCGTAGGCATCCTGACGCAGATGCTCGATCTGGTCCCGGCGGCGGCGGTTCTGGTCCTCCAGCCGCTGGGTGGCCCGGCGCAGTACGTTGGCGTCGTATGGCATATCAGTTTCCCTCCTGTTTCATCTGTTCCATCAGGCGGCGGGTGCGCTCCACGTTTTCCCTGGCCCGGCGCTCCTGCTCGGCGGGGGGCGGAGCGGCCTGCTGCCCTCCCGCCCGGACAGGACGGGGGTCCCGGTCTCCCGTCCGGACGGCGGCGGCAGTGTGCAGCCCCTTGTCGTGCCAGCGGCGGAGGATACCGTTCATATAGCCCCAGTCCATCGACTGTTTTTTCAGCACCGTCCGCTCATAGGCCATGCGGATGGCCTCGTCCTCAAAGCCCATCCCGTCCCAGGCGGCGATGTAGTCCTTCTCCCGCTGGACCAGGGGCCGGGGAGAGATGTCCAGCAGACGGAGCACCTCCGCCTCCCGGCTCCGCAGGCGGGTGAGCATTTGGATGTGCTCCTCCGCCCGCTCCATGGTGTCAATCCCCCGGCGGGCCCAGACAAAACCCTCCTTCCGGATCTGAGACAAAAAGGGTTTTCGCCCCGGCCCGTACTTCCGGGCGGTCTCCTCGATGCACCAGCCTGTCAGCATCAGGACAACCTCGGCGGGGAGGGCCAGGTGGTCGTATAAGGTATAGAGGCTTTTCAGGTCGGCGGCGGACAGCCGCTTGCCCAGCCGCCGCTCCACCTCGCCCACTAGGGCGGGGAAGGTGGAGTGCTCCTCCTCCAGGGCCTGGGTGATGTCCTCGGTGGAATACTCCGGGGGAGGGGCCTCCTGAACGGGGGGCTGGGCCGGGGCGGGCAGCTCACTGGGGGCCAGCCCCTGGGACCGCAGGCGGTCCAGGGCGCTTTGCAGGCGGGCCTCCGTCCACTTCAGACTGTCTGCCTCGCCGTGGCGCAGCAGTTGAAGGTAGAGCAGGGCGGCGTCGCCGCTGTCCAGCTTTAAAAGCCGGTCCGCCGCCTGGGCGGTAATGGCCAGCACCTGGCCGGGAAGAAATACCTGGGACACGGGCGCCCCCTCCTCTCTTTAAAAAGCTTGCCCTCTATTCTACAACAAAATCTCTCCCGCGTCCACAATAATTACTGGGAATTGAATCATTGCGCGGATTGGACACAAAAATTAAAAATAATAAAAATAATTTTATGTTCAAACCCGCCTGGCTGTGATATAATGAATCATATCTATAAAAACTGGGAGCATGTGCCCAGAAAAGCAGCGGGGAGGAAGGAAATATGAGAAATAAAGTAGTAGTCACCATCGGCGGAAAGGACTACACCATGGTGGCGGCGGAGGACGAGGGCTATGTCCGCAAATGCGCCGCGCTGGTGGACAAGCATTTGGGCGAGATACTGACCGGAGGCAAGCTGTCTCAGGCGGACGCGGCGGTGCTGGCCGCCATGAACATCGCCGACCTGCTGTTTAAAGAGCAGGAGGCGGCGGAAAACCTGCGCCGCCAGGTGAAGGAGAACCTGGAGGAGGCCAACTCCCTGAAACTGGAGCTGTCCGAGGCCAAGCGGGAGATTTTCAAGCTGGGGACCAGAAAATAACGGGAGGTCTTGCCCATGATGGAGCTGCTTGCCCCCGCCGGGTCCATGGAGGCGGTGACCGCCGCCGTCCAGAACGGGGCCGGCGCCGTCTATTTTGGATATGGAGATTTCAACGCCCGCCGCGGAGCCCGGAACTTCACCCGGGAAGAGGCCGCGGCGGCGGTTTCTTACTGCCATCTCCGGGGGTGCAGGGTGAACCTCACCCTGAACACCCTCCTCACCGACCGGGAGCTGCCCGCCGCCGCCGAGCTGGCCGCCCACGCCTGCGATATCGGGGTGGACGCGGTTATCGTCCAGGACCTGGGGGTGGTCCGGATGCTCCGCCAGTCGGTCCCCGACCTGCCCATCCACGGCTCCACCCAGATGACCGTCCACTCCCTGGACGGGGTGAAGCTGTGCGCCGACCTGGGGATGAGCCGGGTGGTGCTGGGCCGGGAGCTGAGCCGGGACCAGATCGCGTACATCTGCAAGGAGTCCCCCATCGAGATTGAGGTCTTCGGCCACGGGGCCCTGTGCATGTGCTGGTCGGGGCAGTGCTTTTTCTCCTCCGTCATCGGGGGCCGCAGCGGCAACCGGGGGATGTGCGCCCAGCCCTGCCGCCTGAACTACGGCTGGGGCAGCAAGGCCGGCGAGTACCCCCTCTCCCTGAAGGACCTGTCCCTGGCCGGGCACCTGAAAGAATTGCAGGACATGGGGGTGGCCTGCCTCAAGTTGGAGGGGAGGATGAAGCGGCCCGAGTACGTGGCCATCGTCACCGGCATCTACGCCAGAGCCCTGAAGGAGGGCCGTGAGCCCACCGCTGAGGAAGTTGATATTTTAAAGCAGGTCTTTTCCCGCCAGGGCTTTACCGATGGGTATTTTATGGACCGGAAGGGTCCGGACATGTTCGGCACCCGCCAGGAGGAGAAGGAGCCCCGGGAGCTCTACGCCCAGGCCCGGGCTACCTATGAGAATAACGCGGAGAACCGGAAGGAGCCGGTGCGGATGTACGCCCTCATCCAGGCTGGCCAGCCCGCCCAGGCGGCGGCGGAGGACCGGGAGGGCCGGGTGGTCCGGGTGGAGGGTCAGGTACCCGAGGCGGCCCGGAACGTCCCCCTCACCCGGGACAAGGTGGAGCTCCAGCTCTCCCGCACCGGGGGCACCCCCTTCCAGTGCGAAAAGGCCACCGCCAAAGTGGAGGAGGGCCTGGCCCTCCCCCTGTCCGCCCTCAACGATCTGCGGCGGCGGGTGCTGGAGGAGCTGGTGAAGGAGCGGCAGAAGCCCCCCCAGCGCCGCAAGGGCAAATACCAGCCCGGCGTCCGCTATGAGAATCAGGAGGAGCCCCCGGTGTTCACCGTGTCCCTGCGGACCGCCTCCCAGCTTAGCGCCGAGCTGTTGAAGTTAAAGCCCGCCCTGATTTACCTCCCGGCGAACGAGGGCGCCGCCCATCCGGAGGCGGTGAAGCGGTGTATGCAGGCGGGGGTGCCTGTGGCCGCTTCCCTGCCCCGCATCTGCACCGACAGGGAGCTGCCCCAGCTGGAGCGGGACCTGATCGCCCTGGGGGAGCTGGGCGTGGAGGAGGCCCTGGCCGGCACCTGGGGAATGGTCCGCCGGGCCATGCAGCTAGGCTTTTCCGTCCGGGGGGACTACGGCCTGGGGGTGTACAACAGCCAGACCATGAAGGAGCTGAAACGGCTGGGCCTCGTCGGGGCCACCGTGTCCTTTGAGATGAAGTTCCCCCAAATTCGGGACCTGTCCAAAACAATCCCCGCCGAGTTTATCGCCTACGGCCGCCTGCCCCTGATGATTACCGAGAACTGCATCATTTACAACCACTGCGGCCGCCATACCTGCGGCAATGTGAACCTGCTCACCGACCGGAAGGGGGAGCGCTTCCCCGTGGTCAAGGCCTGGGGCTGCCGGAATGAGATTCTCAACTCCAAAAAGGTGTTCCTGGCGGACAAGCAGGCCGACTGGCAGCGCCTGGGCCTGTGGGGGGCCCGGCTGATGTTCACCACCGAAAACGCTTTGGAGTGCGCCCAGGTGCTGGAGCGGTACTTAAACAGGGGCAAGTACCAGCCCAACGACTTTACACGGGGGCTGTACTACCGGGATGTGGAGTAATATAAGGCCATAAGGCCCCCTTCGCAAAGGGGGCTGTCAGCGAAGCTGACTGGGGGTTTTCTCCTCATGAAAACAGATGCGTTTTGATATGAGAAAACCCTCCATCATTTGCTCCGCAAATGCCACCTCCCTTTGCGAAGGGAGGCTGTTCTGCGGGGAAAGGAGACGCTCCATGCTCAGCCGCCAAAAACTCTTCTGGCTCAGCCGGGCGTACGGCCTGCCCGGCTCTGACGCCCGCTTTCTCCGGGCCGTCCGGGACAACTGCGCCTATCATATAAAGCACTGCCCCGAATACCGGCTGATCTGCCGGGCGGAGGGCTTTTCTCCCGACTGTCTGGAGACGATAGACGACCTGGCCAGGCTCCCCGTCCTGCCCACCCTGTTCTTCAAGCGGCACCACGTCTCCTCCATGCCGGAGTGGAGAATGGCCATGAAGGTGACCTCCTCGGGCACCAGCGGCAGCTTCAGCCGGGTGGGGTTCGACTGGGGCTGCGTCTTCGCGGAGATTCCCATGGTGCTCCGGCTGGGCTTTTACCACAGGCTGGTCTCCCCTGTCCCCGCCCGCTATGTAATCCTGGGCTACAAGCCGGGAAAGCAGGACAAAATGGGGGTGGCCCGGACCATGTTCGGCGTGACCCACTTCGCCCCGCCGGTGGGCCGGTTTTACGCTTTGAAGTGGAAGGACGGGGCCTATGTCCCCGACCTGGACGGGGCGGTGAGAACCCTGTCCCGGTGGGGCCGGTTTCCCCTGCCGGTGCGCATTGTGGCCTTCCCCTCCTATCTGTGGTTTGGGATGGAGCGGATGGAGGAGCTGGGCCTGTCGGTATGCCTGCCCAGGGGCTCTAAAATCCTCCTGGCCGGGGGCTGGAAGCAGCACTACGCCCAGGAGGTGGACAAACCCCGCCTCTACGCCCTGGCCCGGAAGGTGCTGGGGGTGGAGGAGGAGCACATCCACGAGTTCTTCGGGGCGGTGGAACACCCCGTCTTCTTCAACACCTGCAAAAAACACCACTTTCACATCCCGGCCTATGCCCGGGTCATCATCCGGGATGTGCGCACCTTAAAGCCCCTGCCCATGGGAGAGGTGGGGCTGGTGAATCTCATCACCCCCCTCATCAACGCCACCCCGGTGACCAGCGTCATGACCGACGATCTGGGCTGTCTCACCCCCGGAGAGGACTGCGGCTGCGGGCTGAGCTCCCCCTACCTCACCATCCTGGGCCGGGCGGGGCTGAACGACATCACCACCTGCGCGGCGGGGGCCGCGGAGCTACTGGGAAAGGGGGAGGCATTTTGATTTTTGCCGGCGGAAAGATTCTCCCCGACTCAGAGCGGAGCGCCGTTCTGGGCCGCCTGGAGGAGGACATCTCCCAGACCCTCGGCGGCCCGCCCCTGGCGGCGGAGACCGTCCTGGACGCCCTGGAGACCCTGGCCGCGGAGCTGGACAGCGGCGCGCTGGACGGCCTCATCGCCCGATACGCCCCGCCGGGAGCCCGGGAGGAGCTGGACCGGGTCCGCCCCCAGATCAGCCGGAAAACCCTGGAGGACCGGCTGAGCCTAGAGCTGGGGGGCCTGGGCGGCCCCCGGCCCTTCGGCCGGGCGGAGGTCCGCCCCCTGGGGGTACTCCTCCACATCGCGCCGGGGAATATGGCGGGCCTGCCCGCCTTCACCGCCGTGGAGGGCCTGCTCACCGGCAACCTCAACCTGGTCAAGCTGCCCCACGGGGATAAGGGCCTCACGTTGGCGGTGTTCCAAAAGCTGACGGAGCTGGAGCCCCGGCTGGCCCCCTGGCTATACGCCTTTGATGTCCCCTCCAGGGACACCGCGTCCCTGAAACGTCTGGCCGCTCTGGCCGGCGGTATCGTCACCTGGGGCGGGGACGGGGCGATTACGGCCATGCGGAAGCTGGCCCCGCCCGGCTGCAAGCTGATCGAATGGGGCCACCGGCTCAGCTTTGCCTACCTGTCCGATTGGGCGGGGCTGGACCTGTCCCCCCTGGCCCGCCACATCCTCCGCACCGGCGGGCTGCTGTGCTCCTCCTGCCAGGTGATTTACCTTGATACGGAGTATCTGGCCGTCGGGGAAAAATTCTGCAAGGACTTTTTGCCCGTGTTGGAGCGGGCCGCCGCATCCCGCTATCAGGCCCCCGGACAGGCGGCTCAGGGGGCCCTCTACACCCGGGAAGCGCTCCTGGAGCAGATTGTGGACCGGGCGGCCTCCGACGACCTGGTCTTTGCCGGCCGGTGCTGCTCCCTGGTGCTGCGGCGGGACATGGAGCTGGAGCTGTCCCACCTCCACGGCAATGTGCTGGTGAAGCGCCTGCCCCGCAAGGACCTCCTGCCCGTTCTGGGGCGGCAGCGGGGGCGGCTCCAGACGGCGGGCCTCCTCTGCCCCGAACGGTTGCGGGAGGAGCTGGCCGCCCTGCTGGCCCGGGCGGGTGTCAACCGGATCACCGCCCCCGGCCGCATGTCGGACGCGTTCCTCCAGGAGGCCCACGACGGGGAGTACCCCCTGCGCCGGTATGTGCGGGTTGTGGACGTGGAAAATAATTTTTGAGGAGTTTACAATATGGACTTGAAAATCAAGGCAGTTTCCCCTAAAATCGGAAAGGAAATCCCCCTGCCCTTCTACGCCACCCCCGGCTCGGCGGCCATGGACCTCCACGCCTGCCTGGACGAAGCGGTGACCATCCCTGCCGGCGGACGGCGGCCCATCCCCACCGGCATCGCCATCGCCCTGCCCTCGGCGGACTATGTGGCCCTGGTCTACGCCCGCAGCGGGCTGGCTGTCAAGCTCGGCGTGGCCCCCGCCAACTGCGTGGGGGTGATCGACAGCGATTACAGGGGTGAAATACTGGTGGGCCTTCAAAACTCCGGGGAATCGGATTTCACCGTCCGGCCCGGCGACCGCATCGCCCAGCTGATGATTACCCCGGTGGTCCGGGCCAGCCTCCAGATGGTGGACGAGCTGGACGGCACCGCCCGGGGCGCGGGGGGATTCGGGTCCACGGGAACTTAAAAGGCCCCCTTCGCAAAGGGGGCTGTCAGCGGAGCTGACTGGGGGTTTTCTCAGCGAAAGCCGCTGGTGTGAAGATAGAAAACCCTCCGTCATCCGCTTCGTGGATGCCACCTCCCTTTGCGAAGGGAGGCTTTAGAGGAGGTACAACCATATGTTCGGTTTATTCAAGAGCAAGGGAGAAAAGCCCGAGGAGCAGGCGCGGAAACAGCCCTCTGAGACTCCCGTGAACAAGCAGTTCAAAGAGCTGGCCGCCCAGTTTCTGCCCGAGGAGCTGACCATCCTGGCCGTCACCGGGGCCAACGGCTTTGGCGGGGGCAAGACCAGGGGCGAAACGCTGTGGACGGCCAGCATCGGCCTCACCGCCTGGATGGAGGAGGACAGCCCCGACATCCACCGGGGGAAATTTGTCCTGTCCACCATCGCGGACGACAGGCTGCTGGGCGTTCTCCGCCAGCGGGCCCGGTCGGACTTCATCATCAAGTTCCGGGGCCGGGTGTCGGAAAACGGCCAGCGCCTGCTGCTGCTGGACCTGCCCGAGCCGGCCTTCGACCCCGACCTGAAGGCCATTCTGGAGGAAGAAAAAAAGCCGGTCACCTTCCAGGAGGAGGGGCTGGGCGCCTTTACCCTCAACCGCCAGGTGGACTGGTTTGAGACCACGGTGGACTGGCTTGGGACGGAGATTTCCCTGGTCTTCGACGCGGAGGAAGACCGGGCGGGCTGCATCCAAAACGCCAAAGCGGTGCTGGCTGCCGCCGGGGACTGGGACCGGCGGGTGCGGGAGTACGCCGCCGGTGAGCTGCTGTCTTCCGCCAACGACTGGGCGGAGGATGAGGAGATCACCAGGGAGCAGTTTATGGAGCGGATGGAGCTGGAATCCATCGAGGTCCGGGCGGACGGCGGATTCGACTTCTGGTTTGGAGACGGCGACCTGTTCTACGGCCACTCCATCCACGTCTCCGGAGATATGGAAAACGGCCCGGACGACGCAGAGATGGAGGGTTAATCCCCCAGGGCCTCCAGCATCAGACCGGCGCCGGTGAGAAAACCGGAGCGGAAGTATTGATAATTTTGCAGCACATCCTCATCCGCTTTCAGGTCAAACAGATGGTTCACAAAGTCGATACCGAATACTGCTTGAACCTTTTCCATTTCAGCGGATATTTGACTGCATAATTTCTGTTGCTTTTTACTCCGTTCCGGGGTAATATCGTAATCGCCGCTGAATAATTGATACAGGATATCTTCCATTTTATTCCCTCCGATCCCTCAGTAAAGCTGAGGTTTATTATACTCAGTTTTACTGAGCTTGTCAAGGGGTGTTTCTATGTTTTCTAAAGAACTCTTCGGACAACGTGTCCTGGAACAACGGAAAAAACATGGAGAGACCCAAAAGGAGCTGGCGCATGTTGTGGGTGTTGGAGATACACAGATCATCGGTATTGAGCATGGACGCAATACAACTACCGCCGAGCGCATCGCCCTGATCTGCGAGCACTACCATGTCTCCGCCGACTATCTCCTGGGACTGACCGACGACCCGGAGCCGAAGTATCAAGCGGAGGCGGAAGGATAAGGAAAAGGCCCCCTTCGCAAAGGGGGCTGTCAGCGAAGCTGACTGGGGGTTTTCTCAACAAAAGCCGTTGCCGTGAAGAGAGAAAACCCTCCACCGCCGCCTTCGGCGGCGGTCCCCCTCCCTTTGCGAAGGGAGGCTTTTCCCTGCGGGGGACGAGAGAGCACGTTAACGAGGTGTTTCTATGAAAATCATCCTGGCCTCCCAATCACCCCGGCGGCGGGAGCTGCTGGAGCGGATGGGGATTACGGATTTTAAAATCATCCCGGCCCGGGAGGAGGAGGTGGCCACCCGCACCCTCACCCCCGACCAGCTGGTGGAGGAGCTGTCCCGGCGCAAGTGCGCCGAGGTGGCGGCCGCCCATCCGGAGGCCTTGGTGATTGCCGCCGACACCATGGTGGCCATCAACAACCGGGTGCTGGGCAAGCCCCGCACCGAGGAGGACGCGGCCCGGATGCTGGCCGCCCTGTCAGGCCGGCTGCACGTTGTATACACCGGCGTGACGGTGTCCCAGGGGGGAAAGACGCTGACCCAGCACGAGATGACCTCCGTCCGCTTCCGCACCCTGACCCAGGCGGATATCATCCGCTACATCGCCACTGGCGAGCCCATGGACAAGGCGGGGGCCTACGGCATCCAGGGCTACGGCTCGGTGCTGGTGGAGGGCATTTCGGGAGATTACTACAATGTGATGGGCCTGCCGGTGTGCCGGCTGGCCCGGATGCTGGCCCGGTTCGGGGTGGACCCCCTGGCCCTGGCCGTTGAGAAGACCCAGAAGGAGCAAGAGACGTGAAGGATTTTTTCCGGCAAAACGGAATACTGCTGCTGGTCATCGCCTTTCTGCTGTCCGTCCTCATCGGAGTGCTCTCCTTTGTGATGGGCGGCCAGGCCGACCCCCTGTCCAACCTGGTCAACACCGTGGTTTCCCCGGTGCGCAGCGGCGTGTCCGCCGCCGCCGACTGGCTGGAGGGGGTATACGGCTACGTCTTCCGCTACGGCGACATGGAGCAGGAGCTCAGCGGCCTGCGCGCCCAGGTGCGGGAGCTGGAGGAGAAGGAGCGCCAGTGGGAGGAGGCCATCCGGGAGAACGAGCAGCTGCGCCAGCTGCTGGACCTTCAGGCCCGGCGGCGGGACTTTGTCTTTGAGGCGGCCAAGGTGACTGGCCGGTCCACCTTCAACTGGGAGTCCACCCTCACCCTGAGCAAGGGCTCCGACCACGGCATTGAGGCGGGGGACTGCGTCATCACCGAGACGGGGGTGCTGGTGGGCATTGTCGCGGAGACGGGGATCAACTGGTCCACCGTGTCCACCGTCATCAACACCGGCACCGCAATCGGCGGCATCATCACCCGCACCTACTCCGCCGGTGTGCTGGAGGGGGACTTTGCCCTGATGAACCAGGGCAGGCTGAAGCTGAACTACCTGCCCGAGGGGGCCCAGCTGGTGTCCGGGGATGAGGTGCTCACCTCCGGGCGGGGAGACATGTTCCCCTCCGGTCTGCCCGTGGGCCAGGTGGAGGGCGTGTTTACCGACCCCTCCGGCCAGACCCGCTACGCGGTGGTAAAACCCTCCGTCACCCTGGACACCCTGATCGAGGTGTTTGTAATCAAGGATTTTGAGATTGTGGAATAGTGATTGTGGGGCCCGCCCCCCTGGGCGGGCCATAAATTGAGAAATGCCCCGCCCAGGGGGGCGGGGCCCACATAGGCAAAAGGAAAAGAGGACACCGAATGACCCGCCGTGATTTCATCCACAAATGGCTTGTCTACGCCCTGGGCCTGCTGCCCGTCTGGGTGCTGGACGCCTATATCCTGCCCCGCTATCCCCTGTGGGGGGCGGTAACGCCCATGCTGCTGCCCCTGGCCGTGGCGGCGGCGGCGGTGCTGGAGGGAGCCTACGCCGGCACCGGCTTCGGCATGGCGGTGGGCCTGCTGTGGGAGCTGGCCTACCCCGGGGGCTTCGGCGGCCAGGTGTTCTACCTGGCCCTGGCCGGGATGGCCATGGGGGCGGTGTCCCAATACGCCCTGAGCCAGTCCTTTCCCGGCTGCCTGATCTGCTCCGCCGGGGTGCTGGGCCTGCTGGACTGCCTCCGGGTGGCCCGGATGCTGTTTATCAACGCCGCCGGCCTGTCCGACCTGCTCCAGGTGGCCATCCCCGAGTTTTTCTGGTCCCTGGCCTGGACCCCCCTGGTGTGGCTGCTCTTCCGGTCCATCTACAACCGGGTGGGCGGGACAAGGCTTGCGTAGGGGCGGCCTGTGGCCGCCTGCCAAAACTCGCGTTGCCCTCTGCGGGCGGCCACAGGCCGCCCCTACAAAATTTCCCGCAGAAAAAGGAGGGGCTATGGATTCCAAACAATTTCACCGCCGGGTGTGGGCCATGGTGCTGCTGCTGGCCCTGATGGTCACCGGCATGGGCGCCACCCTGTATGATTTACAGATCAACAACGGCAACGAGTACCGCAAGAAGACCCAGAAGAAGGTGGCCGAGACCCAGACGGTTCCCGCCGTCCGGGGGAATCTCTATGACCGGAACGGCCGGGTACTGGTGTCCAACAGGGTAATCTACCAGGTCACCCTGGATACCAGGCTGATGGGAAAGGACCAGGAGGAGCGGAACAAGGTCCTCCTGTCCCTCATCCAGGCCGCCCGGACGGAGAACGTGACATGGACGGACAACCTGCCCATCTCCCAAACGGCCCCCTTCGTCTTCACCACCGACATGCCCTACTACTCCGTGGGCCGGGACGAGGACGGCAATGTAACCCGCACCCTCACCCGGCTGGGCAAGCTGGCAGTGAATATGAAGTGGATTGAGGACCCGACCAAGGCCCCCGAGCCGGAGCAGGAGGCGGAAACACCCAGGGAGCCCAGCCTGAAGGAGAAGATCAAGGCCTTCTTCGGCATGGGCGGGCAGGAGGAGGCACCCAAGGAGGACAAGGGTCCCCAGCCCCTGCCCGGCGCGGAGCAGCTGCTGGGCAGGATGTGCGACAGCTTTTCCGTCAAGGGTGAGGGGGCGGTGGACAAGAAGGAGGCCAAAAAGACCGGCCAGGCCGTCCCCGACCTGAACATCGGAACCATGTCCAAAACTGATGCCCGGGCGGTGGCCGGGGTGCTCTATGAGCTGTACCTCCGCTCCAAAGAGGTCTACATCGCTACCGAATATGTCTTTGCCTCCGACGTGGACATCGACTTTATTTCCCGGGTGAAGGAGCTGGACCTGCCTGGGGTGGAGATTGAGGCCACCACCGTCCGCCAGTACCACACCCAGTACGCCGCCCACCTGCTGGGCCGGACGGGCCAGATGGACAGGGACGAGTGGCAGTATTACAAGACCGTGGATGAAGACGGCGACGGCGTGCCGGACTACCAGATGAACAACGTAGTGGGCAAGGAGGGGGCCGAGCTGGCCTTTGAGAGCCTCCTCCGGGGCAAATCGGGCACCCGGACAGTGGAGCGGAACACCAAGGGAAAGATTGTAGGCGCGGAGTGGAGCACCGAGCCCGAGCCGGGAGAAAATGTCATCCTCACCCTGGACATCGGCCTCCAGGCCTATGTGGAGAACCTGCTGGCCGACGCCGTCCCCAAGCTGGAGAGCGAGGAGACGGAGGGCGCCGCCTGCGTGGTGCTGGACGTGGACACCGCCGAGGTGCTGGTGGCCGCCAACTACCCCACCTTCGACCTGGCCAACTACGCCGACGAGCTGAAGGAGAAGGAGGACGACCCCCTCCACCCCTTCCTGAACCGGGCGTTGAGCGGCCTGTATCCCCCCGGCTCCACCTTCAAGATGATTACCGCCATTGCCGGCCTGGAGGAGGGGATCATCACCCCCAAGACCAAAATTAAAGACGAGGGCCGGTACACCTACTGGAGCGAGACCAACGCCCCCCAGTGCTGGATCTACCGGCAGTACAGGAGCAACCACGGCATGGTGGACGTAACGAAGGCCATTGAAGTCTCCTGTAACTACTTCATGTTCGACGTGGGCCGGCAGGTGGGCATCGACAAGCTGGACGAGTACGCCAATCGCTTTGGCCTGGGGGAGAGCACAGGGATTGAGCTGGGGGAGAAGACCGGCGTGGTGGCCGGCCGGGCGTTCACCGAGAGCCAGGGCGGAACTTGGTATGAGGGCAGCATCACCTCGGTGGCCATCGGCCAGGAGAGCACCCAGGTCACCCCCCTCCAGCTGGCCAACTATATCGCCACCCTGGTCAACGGCGGCACCCGCCACGCGGCCCACTTCCTGAAGGAGACCAAATCCAGCGACTTTTCCCAGGTGACCAGCCGGTATGAGCCCCAGGTGCTGGATGAGCTGGACATCAAGGACGAGAACCTGGAGGCGGTGAAGGCGGGCATGCTGAAAATGGCCCAGAGCAACCGGGCGTTCCAGGCCCTGCCCTTCCAGGCGGGGGCCAAGACGGGCTCCGCCCAGGTCAGCGCCCAGACCGAGTCCAACGCCGTGTTTGTCTGCTTTGCCCCCTACGACGACCCGGAGATCGTGGTGGCCATGGCGGTGGAGCATGGCGGCAGCGGCGGCGAGCTGGCCTCCATGGCCGCCGACGTGCTGAGCTACTACTTCTCCTCCAAGGAGACCCGGGAGGAGATACCCACGGAAAACACCCTAATCCGGTAATCAATAGACTGTGGAATGACCCGCCCAGGGGGGCGGGTCCCACATGGCAAATGTCAATATTTGTGGGGCCCGCTTCCCTGGGCGGGCCATCTCATAAATTTCACAAACCAACAAGGAGATGTATCAATTATGGCAGAATGTACCCACGACTGTTCCAGCTGCTCCGCCGACTGCTCCTCCCGGGACCTGCGGGTCCCGGCCAACGCCATGTCCAGCGTGAAGCAGGTCATCGCGGTGGTCAGCGGCAAGGGCGGGGTCGGCAAGAGCACCGTTACCGCCTCCCTGGCGGCGGCCATGGCAAGACGGGGCCGCAAGGTGGCCGTCCTGGACGCCGACATCACCGGCCCCTCCATCCCCACCGCCTTCGGCGTGCACCAGCGGGCCACCGGCTCCGACGCGGGCATCGACCCCGCCGTCACCAAGGGAGGGATCGAGCTCATGTCTCTGAACCTCCTCTCCGCCAATGAGACCGACCCGGTCATCTGGCGGGGACCCGTCATCGCCGGGGTGGTCACCCAGTTCTGGCAGGAGGTCATCTGGGGCGACGTGGACTATATGTTCGTGGACATGCCTCCCGGCACCGGCGACGTGCCCCTCACCGTCTTCCAGTCCCTCCCTGTGGACGGGGTCATCGTGGTCACCTCCCCCCAGGACCTGGTGTCCATGATCGTAGCCAAGGCGGTGAACATGGCCAAGATGATGGACATCCCGGTTCTGGGCCTGGTGGAGAACTACAGCTGGTTCCAGTGCCCCGGCTGCGGCAGGCAGCACGCCATCTTCGGCGAGAGCCACATTGAGAAGGTAGCCGCCGGGCTGGAGCTTCCCGTCCTGGCCAAGCTGCCCATCGACCCCGCCTGGGCCGCCGCCTTCGACGCCGGGCAGATTGAGGAGTTCCCCTCCCCCGCCATGGACCAGCTGGCTGCCCGGCTGGAGGGCTGAGTGCAAAAAGCCTCCTTTTGAAAAGGAGGCTTTTTTGCGTTTTTTGTCAGCTTTTCCAACATATTTCGCCGCTCAACCACCGGTTGATTGCCAACTGCCCCGGTTCTGGGGTAAAATACCCGTAAAGGAGGTGGTGGAATGGACGCCATCAAAACTGGAAATCTGATTGCCCAGGTGCGCAGGGAGAGAGAGCAGACCCAGAAGGACCTGGCAGAGGCACTTCACGTATCCACCCAGGCAGTGAGCAAATGGGAGCGGGGCCTGAGCTGCCCGGACATCGCCCTGCTGGAGCCCCTGGCGGAGGCCCTGGACCTGACAGTGACCGAGCTGCTCTCCGGTCAGCGGGGGGAGGAGCCCGGGGAAGAAGCGGTGAGGGACTCTCTGCGCTTCGGGGAAAACCAGCTTCGGCCCAAAATCAGGCGGTGGAAAGGGCTGTTTCTCTGCGCCGCCGCCCTGCTGCTGGCCATGGCCTTGGGCTTTGGCTACCTGTGGGTCCGGGACAACACCGAATGGATTCCCCAGCGGGAGACGGTCTTCACCCCCATTGAGCTGGAGGAGGAGCAAAACGCCCTGGTGGACCTGCTCACCGCCCCCAACGGCCGGGACTTTCTGCGCATGTACCGCGCCGTCCTGGCAGACGACATGGACCGGGTGGCATTCAGGGCGGAGCTGTGGTCCCGTTACGAGGGGCAGAACCCGGAGCTGATCCAGAGCAGCCATCTGGGCACCCTGTACGCCCGGGAGGATGGGATGCCCGGCTCCCGCCGCCAGCTGGTGACCTTCCGGCTGACCTTCCTGGAGGACGGCGAGATTCAGTACAAGCTCCGGCTGGGGGGAAGCTCCACGTCCTCCCGCCGGCCGCTGCTGGATGAGCTGCCCCGTCCGGTTGCAGGCGTGGGCTGGGGGACCGTTGACGAACCCGTCACCGTAGACCGGGAGGAGGGCGCCGTCCTGCTGAAGCTGGACCTGGGTCTGGAACCGGAGGAGGGGCAGAATGTGATGGGATACGACTACAAGTTTGTAGTAAAGGCATATTGGGAGTAACGGTGCGCCTCACATGCCTTAAACCTTAAATTTTTGTGAATTGATGCACGTAACCCTTGCCGAAGGGCGTCGAACCGAGTATACTTGGAAAGAATTATATTCGGGGAGGGAACCCCTTTGGAAGAGAGATATATGAACGTGCGCCGGCGGCGTTCGGACTACCGGGACGATCCCCCGCCCAGCCGCGTGGCGTCCAGGCGGAAAGCCCCTCCCCGCCGGAAGGCCAGGCAAAAACAAGGGGCGGCAGTCTCGGTGGCGAAGGGCTTCTATAAGGCCATCGTCGTTCTTTCCGCCCTCATCGTGGCGGTCTACGCCGGGTTTACCCTGATGGTCAGGCCCCCGGAGCAGAAGCAGCCGCCCCAGCCCCCGCAAACCCAGCCCGGGGTCTCCCTGGGCCCCAGCTTCGGCACGGACTCCAACACCGGCACAGCCAACCCGGCCCTCCCGGCGGAGCCCGTCCTGAACCGGCGGGACGGGGTGTACAACATCCTCCTGGCCGGCACCGACAAGGACGGCTACCGCACCGACACCATGATGGTCATGTGCTACGACACGGTGAAGCAGACTGTGGGGGTGGTCTCCGTCCCCCGGGACACCCTGGTGGCCCGGCCGGAGGAGCATGTCCACCTGGCCTACGGCAAGGGTGGCGTGGAGCAGCGGGTGGAGGATATCTCTGACATGCTGGGCATCCCCATCGACGGCTACATCAAGGTAAATCTCAAGGGATTTGTCTCTCTGGTGGACTATCTGAAGGGTGTGGATATTGAAGTCCCCGTGGATATGAACTACGACGACCCCACCCCTGGCCAGGACCTGCACATCCACTTCAAAAAGGGGATGCAGCATTTGAACGGCCAGCAGGCCATGGAGGTGGCCCGCTACCGCCATGACAACAAGGACAGCCCCAACTACAAGGCCAACCAGTGGTACAGCGATGTCCAGCGGACCCAAACCCAGCAGAAAATCCTGATCGCCCTGGCCAAGAAAGTGCTGGCCTGGGACAGCATCACCAAAATCAACGGCTTTGTGGAGATTTTTAACAAGAATGTCACCACCGACCTGACCCTGAACGAGATGCTCTATTTCGCCGGCCAGGCTATGGGGGTGGACCCCTCTTCCGCCATCGAAACCGCCACCCTGGAGGGCAACGGCTTCGGCAAGTACCGGAACAACATCAAAACTTACACTTACTGTTACGAGCTGGACCCGGAAAAGACGGTAGAGACGGTAAACCGCCTCATCAACCCCTACGACCGGGACCTGACCCTGAAAGACATGAACATCGTCAAGGCCGACAGCTATCATGATTAAGAAAAATCCCGCAGTCCGTATCGGACTGCGGGATTTTCTTTACTCCTCGTCCCCCAGGGTCTGAATCAGCAGATTGCGCAGGGAGATGGCGCTCTGCCGGTTCATGACGATGGAGGCCACCGTGTCGGCGGCGGGGGTAGCCACGTTCTCGATGCCCCCCTGGGCATTGACGGTGATGGCGTTCTCCATATACTTGTGGGAGATGTCCAGGGTGACCTCCAGCAGCTGTCCCTCCTTGTCAGACACCTTGCGCAGGCCAAATGCGTTGGCATATTCCGGTCTCATAGGGTACACTCCTTTTCAATTCAGGCTTATTTGATCCTTTTTCCGTTGAGGACGGCCTCCGCCAGCCGGTCCCCCTCATAGCAGACCTTCAGAGAGAAGAAGGGCGCGTCCCGCCAGATCAGGTCCAGGAAGACGGCGTCCCCCTCCCAGTGGGGGATCTTCAGCAGCTGGTCCCGGGGCAGCCACTCCAGCACCCCCTCGTCGCACTCCCGCAGCTCCCCGGTAAACCCGTCGGCGGTAAACAGGTGCATATACTCGGTGGGCCAGCGGTCGGAGACAAAGGTGACGATTCCCCGGTAGCGGTAGCTGGTAAGGGTCAGCCCGGTCTCCTCCTCCACCTCCCGGAGCAGGCAGTCCTCGGGGCTCTCCTTGTCCAGGAACTTGCCCCCAATGCCGATCCACTTGTCCTTGTTCAGGTCGTTTTCTTTCTTCACCCGGTGGAGCATCAGATACTCCCCGTCCCGCTGGATATAGCACAGCGTGGTGTTTATCATGGCTCGATCAGCTCCACATCCACAGTATACTGCTCCCCGTCCCGCAGGCAGGTAAGGGCCACCACGTCCCCGGCCCCCAGCCCCAGCTTGAGCCGGGTCAGGTCCTGGATGCCGGTGACCGGCTGTCCGTCGGCGGCCAGGATCACGTCTCCCGCCCGCAGGCCCTTGGCCCAGGCGTCGCTGTCCTCCTCCACCTCCATCAGCTCCAGGCCGCCCCCCGCCAGGGGGACCGTGCTGACGGTAAAGCCAAAGACGCCGGCCCTGACCTCCACCCCGGCAATCAGGTGGTCCACCACATACTTCACCCGCCGGGAGGGGATGGCGAACCCCAGCCCCTCGGCGGAGCCGTCCTCGGTGACGATCTTAATGGTGTTGATGCCCATGACCTGGCCGTACTGGTTGAGCAGCGGCCCGCCGGAGTTGCCGAAGTTGATGGCGGCGCTGGTCTGGATCAGCGTCATATTGACGTTGTCCACCTCCACCTCCCGGTCCAAAGCGGAGACGATACCGTCGGTAAAGGTGGCCCGGTAGCCCAGGGAGTCCCCCAGGGCGGCCACCGGCTCGCCGATGCGCAGGTCGTTGGAGTCCCCAAAGCTGGCGGGGACCAGTCCGCTGGCCTCCACCTTCAGAACGGCCAGGTCCTCCACCGCGTTAAAGCCCACCAGCTTGGCGGGCAGGATGCGGTTGTCGTGGAGCAGCACGCGCACCGCCCTGGCTCCTGCCACCACATGGGCGTTGGTGATAATATAGCCGTCCTCCGTCAGCACCACGCCGCTCCCGGCGCTCAGGCCCTCGCCTGTAACCGACTCAATCGACACCGCAGAGGGCAGCGCCCGGTCATAGATTTGGGCGTAGCTCAGCGCCTCCCCCCGGGCGGGCAGGAGCGTCACGGTCACCCCTGTGCCGGTGTCCGCCTTGGGGATAGAGGGGGGCGTGTCGTCCAGCGCCTCCTCCCAGGGGCGGTGGTCCTCACCGTAGGAGGGGCCGCTGTCCCAGCTCCAGTTTCGGAACAGCAGCCTGTCGGTAAAATACCGCTCCAGCAGGGCCACAGACAGGCAGGCAATCAAAATCAGGGCCAGCAGCCCTGCGAACCAGGGCCATTTCCGCCGCTGCTTCCGGACCCGCAGCACCGGGCGGGCGGGACGGACGGCCCCCGCCGGAATGCGGACGGCGGGCGGATCAGCAAACTCCCGGTCCGGGTGCTCCCAGGCGCCGCCCTGCCACAGGCCGCCGTTTCGGTTGTCCATTGCAATCCCCCCTGTAGGGGCCGCCGCCCTCGGCGGCCCGTTTTAATCATCCGGCAGTTCACAGAGTGCGGGCCGGCGAAGGCGCCGGCCCCTACAAATCTCACGCCAGCGTCAGCGTGAAGTGGAACTGGGTCACCCCGTCCTCGCTGGTCACGGTGATGTTTTCCTTTAGGTTGCCCAGAATGGTTTTCACAATATACAGCCCCAGGCCAACTCCCTCCCGGTCCATGGAGCGGGAGTAGTCCGCCTTGTGGAACCGCTCAAAGAGGAGGGGCAGCTCCTCCGGAGGGATGGTGGCTCCCAGGTTGCGGATGGTGGTGTGGGCCTTGCCGTCCTTCCTGGTGATCTGAACGGAGATGGCGGTGCCGGGGGCGGCAAACTTGGCCGCGTTGTCCAGCAGATTGTAGCACACCTGCGTGATGGAATCCGGGTCTCCCCACACCATCACCTTGTCCTCGGGCAGGTGGACCTCCACGTCCAGCTGCCGGTCGGTAATCTTGGTCTCCAGGCTGATGAGCACCCGTGACATGACCTCGGTGAGGTCAAAGGCCTCCTGAGCGGTAACGGTGCTCTCCGCCAGGGCGTTAAGGCGGCTGAGGTCCAGCATCCGCCGCACCAGCCGGCTGAGCCGCCTGGTCTCCGACACCACGATCTCCAGCGACTCCCGCTCCCGCTCCGGGGGGATGGTGCCATCCAGAATGCCCTCGGCAAAGCCGGCGATGGTGGTCATGGGGGTTTTCAGCTCGTGGGAGACGTTGGCGATAAAGTCGGCCCGCTGGCTCTCCACCTTCTCCAGGGAGTTGGCCATGGAGTTGAAGGCCTCGGCCAGGTCGCTGACCTCGTCCCCCCGGTCCTCGTAGCCGGTGACCCGAACGTCAAACTCCCCCTGACCGAATTTCCGGGCGGCCTCGGCCATCTCAATAAGGGGGCGGGTCTGATAGGCGGAGGTGAGGGTGCTGGCAATCACCGAGATCAGGAAGACCACCACGGCGGAGAAAAAGAAGATGGTGGCGGTGGAGGACCACATTTCGTTCAGGTTGGAGGCGCTGGCCCCCACCAGCACAATGCCCTGGGTGACCACCACGGGCCCCAGCTGATTGGTAACAGGCAGGGCGGAGGTGTACCGCCGCTCCGGATAAATTCCCCCCAGGGAGGTCATGCCGTTATAGGCGCCCGTATTCATCACCTGGGCGACCACGTCCTCAGGCAGCTGGCCGCTGCCGTCGGTGGAAAAGCGGCTGCCGTCGGTGGCAAAGAGAATCTTGCCGCTGCCGTCGGCCACAATAATGTGGGAGTTGGAGATCATGGCGATGGACGCCATGTAGCTGCTGTAAAACTCATCCTCTACATCCAGGGTGAGGTAGCGCCGGTAGTAGGTGGAGGTAAAGCTGGAGATATACCCCGCGTTGCGCATCACCGAGTCCCTCGTCTCCCCGATGATGTACCGGTAGGACAGCAGCATAAAGGCCCCGGCCAGCAGGGTAAAGGAGAGCAGCATAATGCTCACCATCATGGTAAGCTGGCGGCGATATAAAGAGCGCATAATTACCCCGCCGTCCCCAGCTCAAACTTATAGCCCACGCCCCACACGGTCTTCAGCCGCCACTGGTCGCTGACTCCCTCCAGCTTCTCCCGCAGGCGCTTGATGTGAACGTCCACCGTACGGCTGTCGCCGAAGTAGTCAAAGCCCCACACCTCGTCCAGCAGCTGGTTCCGGGT
>ERZ779633.182-NODE-182-length-23909-cov-10.622495_pt1 | contig 23909 bp, 19 predicted proteins | sample MGYA00514195_ERZ779633 | MGnify/ENA primary metagenome ERZ779633 (study PRJEB29562, sample SAMEA4376707) | mouse gut metagenome | isolation source: Cecum | study: EMG produced TPA metagenomics assembly of the A DSS colitis mouse model was used to assess the...
CCTCGTCCAGCACCACCGTCTCCACCTTGTCCAGCCGGACGGTGCGCCGCTTCATATGGTCCATCAGCCGTCCGGGGGTAGCGACCACAATCTGGGGCTTCTTTTTCAGCTGGTTGATCTGCCCGCCGATGGGCTGGCCGCCGTAGAGGCACACCACCCGAACCCCCTCCTTGAAGGCGCACAGGTCCCGCAGCTCGTCCTGAATCTGGATGGCCAGCTCCCGGGTGGGGGCCAGCACCAGGCCGGTGACATCGGTGGACACCGGGTCGGTGTGCTCCACCATGGGGATGCCGAAGGCGAAGGTCTTCCCTGTTCCGGTGGGGGCCTTGGCGATCACGTCCTTCCAGTCCATAAACCAGGGGATGGCCCCGGTCTGGATGGGGGTGGCCTCCACATAGCCCTTTTTCCCGATGGCCCGCATCAGCTCCGGGGAGAGGTTCATTTCATCGTAGCGTCCTATGCCGCTGACAGTTTGCCCATTGATTTCCATAGCGTATCCCTCTTCTGTATATTCTATCACTCTGTATTATACCAATTTTTTCGGGATTGTCTATGGTTTTATCAAAAGAGGAGCGCCCTCACACGCATTTTATCCGGAGATCAGCTGTAGCGGCCGCCCCCCTGGGCGGCCCGAAACCAGAAAAGACGCTGCACTTTGGTGGGCCGCCGAGGGCGGCGGCCCCTACATTTCAATTTGCAAAAAAGACAATCCCATCAAAAGAACCCCCGCGGCCCGTTTCAGGCCGCAGGGGCAGAGGGGGGGAAGATCCGATGATTACCAGGGGAACATCCCGCCGAAGGGCCACTGGTAGTAATAGCCGCCGTTGCCCTGGGAGGGCTGCTGCTGTTGCTGCTGGGAGTTGTCCTGCTGGAGCTGGTTGCGGCCCTCGGTCTCGGCGTTCTTCTCGTCGAAGGTGACGGTCAATTTCAGCTCCTTCTGGTCCCGGATGACGGTGAGGGTGGCGGTGTCTCCCGCTTTATAGCCGGTGGTCAGGGCGGCGGTGAGGGCGGAGGAGGAGTCGATGGCGGTGTCGTCAATGGCGGTGATGATGTCGTTGGCCTTCAGGCCCGCCTTCTCCGCGCAGGAGCCCTCGGCCACATAGCTGACAGCGGCCCCGGCGGAGATGCCGTAGCGCTGGGCCTCGGAGGACACGTTCATCACCTGGACGCCCAGGTAGGGCTTGCCGGTGACGTAGCCGTGGGCGATGAGGTCGGCCAGGATGTCCTTCACGTCGTTGATGGGCAGGGCGAAGCCCAGACCCTCGGCGTTGACGCCGGAGGAGGATTGGGTGTATTTGGCGGTGGTGATGCCGATGACATTGCCGTAGCTGTCAAAGAGGGGCCCACCGGAGTTGCCCGGATTGATGGCGCAGTTGGTCTGGAGGACGTTGAGGGTGGTGCTGTCCCCGTTCTCCCCGGTGGTGATGAGCCGGTCCAGGGCGGACACCAGGCCGTCGGTGAGGGAGTAGGTCAGCTCCCCCAGGGGGTTGCCGATGGCGTAGACGCTCTCGCCCACCACCAGCTTGGAGCTGTCCCCCAGGGTGACGGGGGTCAGACCGCTGGCCTCGATCTTCAGCACAGCCACGTCGTTGTCCTTCTCGCCCCCCACCAGCTTGGCGTCGTACTTGTCCCCGTTGGCAAAGGACACCTGAATGGTGACGGAGGCGTCGTTGACGGCGCTCTCAATGACATGGTAGTTGGTGGCGATGTAGCCGTCCTGGCTGAGGACAAAACCGGAACCGGAGGCGGCGGAGGTGGTGGTCTGGCCGAAGATGTTTACGGTGGTGTTCACTGTGATGCCCACGCAGGAGGGCAGATTGGCGGCGTAGAGCTGTTCGGGGGTCATGGGCTGGCCGTTGTTGGTGTTGACCACCGTCCGCACCTGGGGCCGGTCCTCCTCGTGGATGACGGTAGTGTTCTGGGGGACCGCCATCTTATTGTAGAGGTAGGCGCCGCCCACCCCCGCGCCGCCCCCGGCGATGGCACAGGCCAGCACCAGGGCAATCACTTTGGCCGCGCCGCTCCTCTTTTTCTTTTTGGGGGGCTGCATGCCGCCGGTGCCGAAGGGGGTATTGGGCATGACGGGGTCCGGGTCTGTGTAGCCGCCGAAGCCGCCGCGGTAGCCGTCATTTTCGCTGTTGTAGAAGTTAAACTCGTCCATAATCGTAACGCTCCTCTCGAAACGGGTCGTTTTCAGGTGTTCCCTGGAACTGTGGCTATCATACCTCTAAATTATGAAAAAAGCATGAAGAAAAACAAATATCTTTTTGAACTTTACAGGGGAAAATGGGAGATTTTGTGAACGGCGGCCGGCCTGATTCTGTAGGGGCCGCCGCCCTCGGCGGCCCGTTTTGCCCCGTGTCCGGCGGGCCGCCCAAGGGGGCGGCCCCTACTGCGTTCTCTCCGACAAAATGGCGGCGATATCCCTTGCGGCCTCCTCCAGGTCCAGGCGGACGCCCCGGAACATCCCCATACCCGCCAGGTTGAGGACCACCAGCAGCACCACCGGCCCGAAGACCATCCCCAGCACCCCGGCCAGTTTCATGCCCACATAGATGGACACCAGGGACAGGATGGGGGACAGCCCCGTCTGGTCCCCCACAAACTTGGGCTCCATCACCCGGCGGAACAGGGCGATCACCCCCCAAATGGCCATCAGCTCCAGGGCGGCAGGGAGGTCGCCGGTGAACAGGGCCACAAAGGCCCAGGGCACCATCACAGTGCCCGCCCCGATGATGGGGATGAAGTCCATCACCGCCAACCCCAGGGCCAGCAGCAGGCCGTAGGGCTGCCGGATGAGGAAAAACCCAACCAGCAGAATGAAGAAGACCCCCACCGACAGCAGAAACTCCGCTTTCACATAGCCACCAAAGGCCCCCAGGGCGGTGGCACGCAGCTGGCTCAGGAAGTGAAGCACCCCCTCGTCCAGATGCTGGATATACCGGCTGCGGAGGTAGGGGTAATCCGCCGTGAGGAAAAAGGTGGCCATGACAAAGATCACCAGGGCCACACAGAAGGCGGGCAGGCCCATGGCCCGCTCCCCTGCCTCCATGCCCAGGCTGCCCAGGGCATCCGGGACGGCATCGGCCAGCCACTGGAACAGGCCGTCCCCGGCCTGCTCCACAATCTCCGTGACCTGGGGGGGCACCAGGGTAAGGAAGTGGGCAAACAGCTGCTCCAGCTGGTCCAGAACCACCTGGAGCTGGTCCAGCAGGCCGCTCCAGTTCTGCACCAGAGAGACCAGCTGCCCCGCGGCGGCATAGACCAGCAGGGCCAGCCCTCCGCCGATGAGTCCGAACAGGACCAGCAGAAGCAACAGGGTAAGGACCTGCCGGTTCCAGCCCAGGGCCCTTTGCAGCCGCTTCACCAGGGGGTTGAGCATCGCCGCGGCGGCCAGGGCAAACAAAAAAGGGGCAAAGAGGGACAGCAGGGGCCGCCCCAGCTTCACTACGGCCAGCACCGCCAGAGCGGCCAGCACCAGCCTGATCCCCAGCCGGAGCCAAAGAGCCCCCCGCTGTCTCCAGGTAAGCCGCCGGTTTCCCATAATCCACCGCCTCGTTTCCTTTGTGTTAGTATGGAGGGTATCCTACTCCAGAATACCACGGAATGGGTGAATAAAATGTAAATTACCGGCCCCGCAGGGCCGGCAACATACTGTATTTATGTGCGGTAAATCACACCGATGAGGTTGGGCCCGGCGTTGATGGCAATGACGCCGCCGATGTGGAAGGACAGGGCGGGCTCCTCCCCCAATGCCTGACGGCAGGCCTCCAGCAGCTTGCCGGACTGCTCCTCATTGTTTCCCAGAATCATCAGGTAAGGGGTTCCGGGGCGGCGCTCCGCCCTGCACATCTCCGTCAGCTTGGCGGCCACTGCCTTCTCTCCCCGGACCTTGGCCAGGATTTTGGATTCCCCGTCAATAAAGGTCATGATGGGTTTTAACCCCAGGGCCTCCCCCACAAAGGCGGCTGCGGCAGACACCCGGCCCGACTTCTTGGCAAAGCGCAGGTCCAGCGGGGAAAAGATGACCCGGACGTGGTCCACCCAGTCCTGAATAAAGTCCACAATCTCCTGGGGCCGGGCGCCCTTCTTGGCCATTTCAGCCCCCTGTACCACCGCCCAGCCGTAGCCCATGGTGTAGTTCAGTGCGTCGATGATGTGGATGTGGAAGGTCCCCTCCGCCTCCGGGTGGTCCCGGTAGAAGTCGCCCCGGGCCTGGAAGGCGTTGGAGCAGGTGGCGGAGCCCTTGGAGTTGATGGAGGTGTGGATCAGGTCGGTGTACCCCTCCTCCCAGGCCGACTCAAACACCTCGGTAAACACAAAGGGGTTGAGCTGGGCGTGGGTGGGAATCTGAGGGGCGGCAAGGAGCATCTCATAAAACTCCTGGGGGGTGAAATCAAACCCGTCGCGGAGCTCCCTGTCCCCCATGGCGATGGGGAAGGGAAGCACCTGGATATCCAGCTCCTCCCGCAAAGCGGCGGGGATGTCTGACGCGGAATCGGTGGTAAATTTTATGCGGGCCATAACGGCATCCTCCTTATCACGCGGGCGTCAGGCCCGAACATATTGAAAAAGCACAGCCATTATGTCAGAAAATTCCTGCTTTGTCAAATTAAGAAACCATTAAGGTCTCTTTCGTTTCAGCTTTTTCCGGGTGCCGTCCGGGTACTGAATCACGGTGCTGTCCAGCTGGGCCGTGAGGTTGGCCCGGATGGCGGCCAGATACTCCTGCCGCAGGGCCGCCTGCTCCCCTTTCTCCTCCGGGGTCAGGCCCGCCTCCGTCCGGGACTTCCGGGCCAGTTCGTTGATGCGGTCAATCTTCACCTGTTCCATTACAAATACCTCTCTATCACCAGCATGGTACGGCCCTTCTTAGACTGGCCCGGCACCTCTTTGATTATGCACTTGCCCAGTCCCCGGCAGGTGAGCACATCCCCCTCCGCCACCTGGCGGTCGGCCTTTGTGCACTCCCGGTGGTTGAGGGCTACCTTTCCCGACGCAATGAGCCCGGCGGCTTTGCTCCGGGACATGGAAAAGCCGGAGGCCACCACCGCGTCCAGCCGGGGGGTAGCCACGGTGTCACGGATGGTCTTTACTTGGGGCGGCTTGGGCACCAGCTGGTCCAGAGGGAGCTCGGTCAGGCTCACCTTCCACCGCCCCGCCCCCTCCCACTGGGAGAGCAGGATGGGCAGGCTGTCCCGGAGGACCACCACCTGGCACACACCCGGTTCAGGGAGCAGGATATCGCCCAGCACCTCCCGTGTGATCCCCAGACCCATGAGGGAGCCCAAAATATCCCGGTGGGTCAGAGACGCCTCAGCAGGAAACCGGGCCTGGATTGCGGCCAACGGCCCCGACGGGTCAGAGAGGAGACCGTCCTCCTCCTGCCAGCCGGCGGGAAAGAGGCAGATGTTCCGCTCGCTGTCCGGATATCCGCCCCAGAAAAAGTGCTGCGGCCGTCCCCAGGCGTTGAGCAGGCCGGTCACCGACGCCTGTTCTCCGGGAGAGAGGAAAATCGTGTGGGCGGGGACGCCCCGGTTCTGTGCCAGCTCCAGCTTGTCCAGCACCCGGGCCAGCAGGATACGCTCCGCCCCGTCCCTGGCACAGCGGTCCAGCAGCTCCTTTTTGTTCACGGCGGTTTTCTCCCCTCTGTTGAAAGAATTGACATTCGCTGTCCCATACTCTATAATAAAACACACCATAGGGACTGCGCCGGACTGAACAGCAGTTATCTTTACACAGTTCGACGAAGCGATAAGTATTAGGTGGCCGCAAAACATCCAATGCTAGTCAGGTTCAGGATGTTAAGCGCTATTTCATCTGTATATCCGGTGCCTCCTTAGCATTGCGCGAAAGGAGGATGATACAGTGTGTCTACTTATGAATTTTTGATGTTCGTACTCGCTGCTTTAAGCACCGTGGCCAGCATCATAGGACTTATCATCCAAATCATAAGCGCCAAGAGGAAATAAGATGAAAGCCACCTATTCGCAGTAGGTGGCTTTCTGGCTTCTTGGTGTGGAAACATCAAAGGCTTTTAAGTTCAATCGATAGCGACCGCCTAACAGTCCCTATGGTCTTATTATATCAGCCGCCGGTACGAATGTCAATCTGGCCGTACCATGTTTTTAATCAAATCTTCATTCTTTTCCTATGGTATTTTCACTTCGGAAGGCGTATGATAGTGTCAGAAACAGCCCCAACAACTTTAAAAAGGAGTTATGAGATATGGGAAACAAGAGACTGTACCGGACCGAGGGCCCCTATAAGATGCTGTGCGGCGTGTGCGGCGGCATCGCGGAGTACTTTGACATCGACCCCACCCTGGTGCGGGTGCTCTGGGTCATCGCCTTTTTCTTTGCCAGCTTCGGCTTCTGGGCCTATGTGATCTGCGCCATCATCATGCCCAAAAAGAGCGATATTTACCCCGGTTATTAAAGGGAGGTGCCCGCCATGCTCACCGTCCGCCCCTCCGTCCCCGCCGACGTTCCCGTCCAGCGGGGGCTGTGGAAGCTGGCCTTTGGAGACAGCGACGAATATATCGGCAACTTCTACAGCACCTACTACCGCCCGGACCGGGTGGTGGTGCTGGAGGAGGACGGGGCGGTCAAATCCATGACCGCCTGGTTTGACACCGCCTTTGTGGTCCCCGGACAGGGGGAATACCGGACGGCCTACCTCTACGCCGTGGCCACCCATCCCGACTGCCGGGGCCGGGGGCTGGCGGCCAGGCTGCTGGCCGGGGCGGACGAATACTTCCGCTCCCTGGGCATCCCCGCCGTTACCACCGTCCCGGCGGAGCCCTCCCTCCACAACTTCTTCGGGGCCAACGGCTTCCGGGAGTGCTTTGTCCACGATCAGCTGGCGGGCTGGCGGGAAAACTTCCCCGGCACACCGGCCCCGCCGCCCTCCTCCCTGACACCGGAGCCTCTCTCCCCGGCGCAGTACGGTGCGCTGCGGGAGGAGCTGCTGGCCGGCATCCCCCACATCGCTTACCCGGAGGACGCGCTGGCCTATCAGGCGGGGTGCTGCGCCCTGTCCGGCGGGGGGATGTACCGGATTGCCACTGAGCGGGGAGACCTGCTGGCCTGCGTGGAGCGGACAGAGGATGACACGCCCCTGGTGAAGGAGCTGCTGGGTCCGCCGCCTGCCCGGGCGCTCTTTTTGCAGGACCTCCCGGCCCTGCTTCGCGCTGACATCTGGGCGCTCCGCGTCCCACATGAGGACGGACCTGTGCCGGGACACAGATTCGGGATGCTCAAGTGGCTGGACCCGGAGGAGGAAAAAGTCTGGAACTGGGACACGGTGGGCTACCTGGGCCTGGCCTTTGACTGAGTTCTTGCACATTGAACAAAAACAGCCGTTCCTTTTTGTGGAAAGGGCTGTTTTTTGTGTCTCCTGCGGGGCACTACAATCATTTAGTTGTGGTAACCCCCATAAAATCCATGCTTTACTCCTACCAATTTTATGCTATACTATACATATCGTAGCAAAACGCGGCCCTTTCTATGGACGTTTTCCCCAATCCTGTCCAAAAATGAAGGAGCCCCGTCAAAACCACCAGACAATATATTTTAGGAGGAATGCTGTTATGAACCAGTACATCGAGAGAGTCCTGAACGCCACCAAGGCCAAGAACGCCAACGAGCCCGAGTTCCTTCAGACCGTGGAGGAGGTCCTCTCCTCTCTGGAGCCCGTCATCAACGCCCACCCCGAGTATGAGAAGGTCGCCCTGCTGGAGCGCATGGTGGAGCCCGAGCGCCTGGTCGAGTTCCGCGTCACCTGGGAAGACGACAACCACAACTGGCAGGTCAACCGGGGTTACCGCGTGCAGTACAACGGCGCCCTGGGCCCCTACAAGGGCGGCATCCGCTTCGACCCCTCCGTCAACCTGTCCATCATCAAGTTCCTGGGCTTTGAGCAGGTCTTTAAGGACGCCATGACCGGCCTGCCCATCGGCGGCGCCAAGGGCGGCTCCGACTTTGATCCCCGCGGCAAGAGCGACGCCGAGGTCATGCGCTTCTGCCAGGCTTTCATCACCGAGCTGTACCGCCACATCGGCCAGGACATCGACTGCCCCGCCGGCGACCTGGGCTGCGGCGGCCGTGAGATCGGCTATATGTACGGTCAGTACCGCCGCATCGTGGGCGCCTCCGAGTTCGGCGCTCTGTCCGGCAAGGCCGTGTGCACCGGCGGCTCCCTGATGCGTCCCGAGGCCACCGGCTACGGCGCCGTCTACTATCTGGTAGAGGCTCTGAAGCACGACGACGAGGACATCAAGGGCAAGCGGATCGCCATGTCCGGCTACGGCAACGTGGGCTGGGGCATCATGAAGAAGGCCGCTGAGCTGGGCGCCAAGGTCACCTACTTTGCCGGCCCCGACGGCTACATCCACGATCCCGACGGCGTGGACACCGAGGAGAAGCTCAACTACATCCTGGAGATGCGGGCCAAGGACCCCATGCACTGCGCCTCCTACGCCGAGAAGTTCGGCTGCGAGTTCGTGGCCGGCGAGAAGTGCTGGGGCGTGAAGGACGTGGACATCTACATGCCCGCCGCCACCCAGAACGACGTAAACATGGACTGGGCTGAGAAGATCGCCGCCTCCGGCGTGAAGTACTACATCGAGGTTGCCAACATGCCCACCACCAACGACGCCCTGGAGTTCCTGAAGAAGCAGCCCCACATGGTGGTTGCCCCCTCCAAGGCCGTCAACGCCGGCGGCGTGTCCGTGTCTGAGCTGGAGATGGCCCAGAACGCCGAGCGCCTGTACTGGACCGCCGAAGAGGTGGACGAGAAGCTGAAGGGCATCATGAAGAACATCTACCACTCCTCCGTGGAGGTGGCCGAGCGTTATGGCCTGGGCTACGACCTGGTGGCCGGCGCCAACATCGTGGGCTTCCAGAAGGTGGCCGACGCCATGATGGCGCAGGGTATCTTCTAAGAGACCGTTCATCACTCTCTCAAAACAGACCCAAACCCCGAACGTCCCCTGTGGACGTTCGGGGTTTACTTTTTTGCCCGAATCCGTTATAATAGAGGAAATATGACAGAAACAGACAAATTTTTCCATCCGAAAGGAGCTCTCCCCTATGTTCCGAACCTCCGTCCGTCAAGGCGCGTTCCTCCTTGCGCTGACGCTGATTCTTACCTCCTGCGCCCCGGCCGCCACCACCTCCGCCGGCAGCAGCTCCCCCTCCTCTCCAGCGGAAAACACCCCCGTGGATGCCAGTGAGGTGGTCATGCGGGACGCGGTCCCCACCATCCTCCCCGAGTCTGAGCCAGAGCCCCAGCCCGTCCTCACCCAGGAGGACGTGGACCAGGCCCTGGCCCAGGTGATGGAAAACTACTCCGCCGCCGGCGTGACGGTGGCCACGGTGGAAAAGGGCCGGCTGAGCCAGGCGGGGGCCTGGGGCTGGGCCATTAAGGACAAGCGGGAGATGACCCCCGACACCAAGATCCGCATCGCCTCCATCAGCAAGGTGGTTATCGCCATGTGCGCCATGGCCATGGCGGAAGACGGGCTCATCGACCTGGACGCCCCCATATCCGACTACTGGGGCAAGGGAGCGGCCAACCCCTACAGCAAGGGACAGCCCACCGCCCGTACATTCATGACCCACACCTCCTCCATCAAAAACCTGGACACCACCCGGGGCCTGTCCAAGCTGCGGGGCATTCTCCAGAGCAAATCCTCCTGGCGGTCCATGGAGCCGGGGAACGGGGGGTACTGGGCCTACAGCAACTTCGGCATGTGCATCCTGGGCACCACCCTGGAGCTGGCCTCCGACCAGCTGCTGGACGACTACCTGCAAAAGCGCTTTCTGGAGCCCATCGGAGCCAGGGCCTCCTTCTGCGGGGGCAAGCTGGATGTGAACGAGGTGGCCACCCTGTACAGCGGCGGGAGCGTCAGCCGCTCTGCGGCGGAGCACGCCGGCCAGTCCATCCCCACCCAGATCGGGCAGACCGCCTCCTACTTCCCCGGGGGCTACACCACCAGCGCCGTGGACATGGCCAAGCTGGTGGCGGTGCTGGCCAACGACGGGGTGTATAAGGAGCCGGTCGAGTTCTATACCCTAGTGGAGAACACGGAAACCGGAGAGCAGCTGGCGGTGTCTGAGTCCCTCCCGGACAAGTTTAAGGAGACCCGGCTGCTCACCGAGGCGTCCGTCGCCGACATGGAGACCCCACGGTTTGCCGTGGACCTGGCGGACTACGCCCCCTTTGAGCAGTGCCTCATCCTCCGCCGTCAGGAGGACGTGCTGGGCCAGGATGTCCTCTACTACCACACCGGCAGCGCATACGGGGTGTTCTCCCTGATGACCTACAACCCGGAGACCAAAAACGGCATTGTGGTCATCAGCACCGGGGCCCGCCGCAACATGAATGAGCGGGGCATGTATGCCCTGTGCTACGATATTATGGAAATACTCTACGCGAAAATGGAGGATCAGCCTGTATGAGACACGTTCTTGCCCTCGCGTTAAGCCTTATCCTGCTGGCGGGGTGCGCCCCCAGCCAGCCCGTGGACGCCAACCAGTCCGCCGACATTTCCCAGCCCCCCGCCCAGTCCCAGCCGGCCGTCACCCCGGAACCGGAACCCGAGCCCGAACCGGAGCCCATCGTCGCCCACCTGATGGTGGCCGGGGACGTGATGAGCCACATGCCCCTTACCAACGACTGCTATGTGAAGGAGACCGACTCCTACGACTACAGCCACGTCCTCCAGGAGGCGGCCAGGCAGCTGGAGCTGGCCGACTACGCCATCGCCAACCTGGAGACCACCCTGGCCGGCGGCCCGGAGTACTCCGGCTACCCCCGGTTCAACTCCCCGGACGAGCTGGCCTACAACATCAAGGACGCCGGCTTCGACCTGCTGTGCACCACCAACAACCACTGCCTGGACAAGGGCATCGACGGCCTGAACCGCACCCTGGACGTGTTGGACGGGGCCAATATGCCCCACGTGGGCACCTACCGCTCCCAGGAGGAGCGGGACGGGAACCACGGCATCCATGTGGCCGACGTGGGGGGCATCTCCGTGGCCTTCCTGGCCTACACCTACGGCCTGAACGGCCACCGCCTGCCAGACAGCAAGCCCTATGCCGCCAACGTTTTCAACACCGATTACTACACCTCCGTCTCCAACCCGGATTACGACATGCTGGCAGCGGACATGGCCGCCGCCCGGGCGCTGGACACCGACCTCATTGCCGTGATCACCCACTGGGGCGTTGAGTACCGCACCAAGCAGAACGGCCACCAGGAGAAGGTGGCCCAGTTCCTGGTGGAGCAGGGGGCCGACCTGGTGCTGGGAGGCCACCCCCACGTCCTCCAGCCCTACGGCACCATCACCGCCGCCGGGGAGGATGGGCAAGAGCGGCAGGGCTTTGTCATCTACTCCCTGGGCAATTTCATTTCCAACCAGAACTTTGACGACCCCAAAAAGGACCTGGCCACCAAGACCACCGCGATTCTGGACCTGGAGCTCACCAAGGACCCGGATGGGAACACCTCCCTCACCGACGTGCGGTACACCCCCTACTACATGGTCCACCGGAACAACAAGCCGGCGGGGGAGCGTCGGCACCTGGTGAACGTCCATGAGGCTATGGCCGCCTATGAGGCCGGAGAGGAGACCATCCTCGACAAGAACTCCTATAAGCAGCTCCAGCTGGCCCTGGACCTGTGCCACGAGGTGCTGGGAGCGGAAGGGGACAAGCCCTCGGAATAAAACTGAAACCGCCCGTCTCGCAGGAGATAGGCGGTTTTTTGACGGTCTGGGTAGGCGGAACGGGAATAGAACGGAGATTGTTTTCGGCAGGGAGATATGCTATACTTAGGTCAACAAGTTAAGTAGCAAGTCGAAATTCAAAATGGAGATGGCAACTATGGAAAATATGAAGAATATTCAAATCTCGATAGAAGAATTTGGACATAAACATCCAGAAATAAAATTAGAAAAATCACCTATTTCAGATTGCGACATAGCTGAACTCGAAGTGAACTTCGGCATTACCATACCCAATGCAGTAAAAGATTACTTTCGGTCGTATACATTTTCTGCCCCGTTTGTTATAGGGAGAATGTTAGGAGATTTTTCAAAAACATACTGTGAAAAAACAGGCAGATGGCGTGAATTAGAGATAGAAGAAGAAATCGCAACACAAGTTCTTCATCTTCCGCTAATGTTTCCTGATCTTGACTTAGGTGAGTTTGAGAATATAAATCGTGCATTTGCTGGAACGGGATACCTTTGGCTGGGAACATATAATGATAATTATTATGTTTTAATTGAGATGCAGAGTGGACAAATATATCAAGTGGATATGGGGCGGATTAGACTAACAACAAAGGATGAAACAAGAGTAGATATTTTGAAATGGGCACTTCCATTTTTCCATAGCTTTGAAGATTTAGCGCGTTGCTTTTTCGCAGATGAACTCTATGACGAAGAAGAAATGATTTTTGTTGCTGAATAAAACCTGAACAGGGCGGCGGTGTCCATTCCGCCGCCCTGTCTGTTATCGTTCATATGGTCTTGGGACGGCGGGAGCCGCCCTTATTTGTTCTCCGGCAGCAGGGTCTTCCGCTTGCGGAGGAAGAGAGTCAGCGTAGTGGCGGAGGCCAGGATGTCGGCCACCGGCTCGGCCACGTAGATGCCCATGACATCTCCGGTGACCATGGGCAGGACAATAGCCAGGGGCACCAGCAGGATTACCTTCCGCAGCAGGGCCAGGAACAGGCTGATTTTGGCCTGGCCCATGGCCATAAAGGCGGACTGGCAGGCCATCTGGGCTCCGAAGGCCCAGATGCCACCGAAGAAGATGGGCATCACCTTCCCAACCAGCTCCACCAGCTCGCTGTCGTCATTGAAGATGAGGGCCAGGGGCTTGGGGAAGAGGCTCACCACCAGGAAGGCGGTGATGGTCACGGTGAGGGTGGTACGCAGCAGCAGGCGGAAGGTGTGCCGCACCCGCTGGTAATTTTGGGCCCCGAAGTTGTAGCTCATAATGGGCTGCACCCCCTGGGTGACCCCCTGGACGGGCATGACCACCATCTGCATCACGCTCTGCATCACAGTGACGGTGCCCACATACAGGTCGCCCCCATAGAATTGGAGGCCGGAGTTGAGCACCACCGTCACCAGGCTCTCGGTGGACTGCATGATGAAGGGGGCAATGCCCAGGGAGGCGATTTTCCCGATCACCCGCCCCTCCAGGCGGAGGTTTTTGGGGCGGATGCGCAGTCCGGACCGCTTGGAGCACAGGAAGCCCACCACCCAGCAGGCGCTCACCCCCTGGGAGATGATGGTGGCCAGCGCCGCGCCCTTCACCCCCATCCGGAGGCCGAAGATGAACACCGGGTCCAGGGCGATGTTCAGCACCGCCCCGATGAGCACCGAGCACATGGCCACCAGGGCCTGGCCCTGGGCGGTGATGTAGGCGTTGAGCCCCAGGGCCAGCTGGACGAAGACGGTGCCTATGAGGTAGATGGAGATATAATCCAGGGCGTAGCCGATGGTGTCCTCCGAGGCGCCAAAGGCCATGAGCACCGGCTCCTTGATGAGGGAGAACACCGCCGTCAGAACGGCCGCCAATATCAGCAGCAGAGCGGTGGAGTTGCCCAAAATCTTCTCCGCCCCCTCCCGGTCCCCCGCCCCCAGGCGGATGGAGGCCAGGGGAGCGCCTCCCATGCCGGCAAAGGCGGTGAAGGCGGAGATGAGCATGAGGATGGGGAACGTCACCCCCAGGCCGGTGAGGGCGGTACGGCCCACCTCCGGGATATGGCCGATGTAGATGCGGTCTACGATGTTGTACAGCATGTTGATGAGCTGGGCCGCCACTGCGGGCAGGGCCAGCTTGACCATCAGCGGGCCGATGGGGGCGCCGGCCAGCGCCTCTTCACTTCTGCGGGACTGGGACAAGCTGTTCTCCTCCAATCAATTCTGCGCCCCCGCCGGGGGGCGGGGGCGCGTCCGGTTTCTGATGATAGAGGGCAGTATATCACAAAGCCGTCCAAAAAGAAAGGGCTAAATTACCGAATCCGGTACCGCCGCTGCTCCTTCACCAGCCCCACCGTCACCAGGACCAGGGACAAAACCACCAGCGCGGCCACAGTGAGCCAGTCCAAAAGCCAAGGCTGGGCCGCACCGGGGACCACCCGCCGGCACAGCCAGTTGAAGGCCGGGGAGGCCACGGCGGTAATCAGGGCGCACGCCCCCGCCTTCAGCCAGGGACCGGTGGGGAGATAAACCAGGCAGAGGAAGTAGGCCCACAGGAACACCACCCCCAGAGCGGCCAGGGGAAAGGCCGCCGTCCACAGCCAGTCCCCGCCGGTATAGCCGTGAATCACCGCCAGCAGGGGAAAGACCCACACCGAGGTCAGGGCCGCGCAGAGGGACAGGACATACCTCCCGCCAAAACGCCAGAGGGCCCACCAGCCCAGGGGCAGGGCCACCGAAACCAGCACGATCCAGAACCAGTCCAGGGTGTGAAAGACCGCCAGATTCACCACAAGGCAGACGGGAATGGCAACGATACAGCCCCCCAGACAGAGCCGGCGGCAGCCCGTCACCACCCGCCGCCACGCCGCCGCCGCCCGGGCCTGGGCGTGGGCCTGGTGGTCGTCACAGGCGGTGAAGAACTCGTGCTCGGAGATGCCCAGCTCCCGGCAGATGGCCGTGACCAGAGAGACATCGGGGTAGGACAGGCTGCGCTCCCACTTGCTCACGCTGGACTCGGTGACAAACAGCCGCCCGGCCAGCTCCTTCTGGGTCAGCCCCGCCTCCAGGCGCTTCTTTCGGATGTAGTCGCCAAAGGGTTTTTTCTCTTCCATGGGGATACCTCCTGTAGGGGTTTGAATGGCGGCCTGCGTTCGGACCGCTGGCACCACTGTAGCCCCTGACGGGGAAATTGTCAAGAAATCGGGCCGTTTTTCCCACTCGACCAGCAGTCGAGTGGGGATTTTTTGCTGAAACAATGGACTTTTGTATGATAATCACGCACCCCGTCTGTCAGACAGGCAGGGTGCGGTTTTTCAGTCCATATTGTATTGCTTCAGGCCCTTGATGAAATAGAGCAGAAATGCCTTTTCATTGGAGGACAGCTCATTGATCCAACCATTCAGCAGCCTCTCTTTTTCATCTCCCTCATTATCTTCTGCACTGTTACACAAAAAATAGTTTATGTCGAGCTGTAATACATTTGCGATATTAAGCAGTGTTTGCAGTTTTGGGTGCATGCGGTCTGTTTCCAATTGAGCAACGGCGTTTGTTGATATATCTATCCTTTCCGCAAGCTCTGCCTGAGTAAGGTGTGCGGCTTCCCTGGCCTGCTTGACTCTCTTAGCAATAAACGAGTAATTGAGCTTATATCTATACTCCATGTACAACCCTCCCTATTAATCAAGGATATGCAAAGGAGAGCAAAAAATAAATTTAGTATTACTTATTTTTAAAGATTGATTATTAATATATTTCGTGGTATAATTGAATAAAAGGGAGGTTGTTTTGTATGAAATTGTCGAAAAAGCAAGAACTTCTAGCACTTGGTTCGGCGCTGTACTTAATGGGAATTGAGATAGAGGGAAACAGGTCGAAATTGCAGGAGATTCTAGACCGGCACGCAAGAGATGAAAGCATCCCGGTCACGCAGGAGCTTTTAGAAGGAGTCACTGCCTTCGAAAACGCGAACCGTGAATTTGCCCGGCTGGAGAAACGGTTTTTAAAGCTGAAAATGGAGCTGTAGCGCTTGACAAGGCCGTTCAAATTGGTATAATAAAAGCAGAAGGGCGCTGCTGCTTGGCGGTCAGCCCATACTATCAGTCAACCATAACAGTTGACCGCTCGGGGGCTAGCCGGGCGGTCAACACGCGTCTATGGTCATTGCGTATAAGATGACTGCTAAGTAGACCAAGATTTGGAGAACCACAGCCATACGCTTTTTCCACATCCGCACCACCTCCCCCTTCTGACATTTGCGAGGGGAAATGGGCCAACCGCCTTTTATACAACAGCGCACCTTCTGTTTTTATTATATCTGACAAGTCGAACTATGTCAATTATATCAGAAAAGCGGACCCTCTCGGGTCCGCTTCATATTTTAAAACTTCGCGCCGCCGAACTCGGCCAATGTGAGCCCCTTGTTCCGCTCAGTGACCCACTGGATGGACCACTGGGAGGCGAACAGCAGCAGCTGATTGCCCTTGTAGTCCTCCACCAGCTTGGCGTCGTTGGGCAGGAGGAGGTCCTCCTCCTTCAGGGGCGGGGCGTCCTCCTCCTCCCGGACAATCCACCGCAGGTACTCGAAGGGCAGGCCCTCCTTGTACAGCTCCACGTTGTACTCCGAGCGCAGGCGGTACTCCAGCACGTCAAATTGCAGCGTACCGACAACCCCCACGATGACCTCCTCCATGCCGGAGTAGGGGGTCTTGAAAATCTGGATGGCACCCTCCTGGGCGATCTGCTCCACGCCCTTTAAAAACTGCTTGCGCTTCATGGTGTCCACCGAGCGGATGCGCTCAAAGTGCTCCGGGGCGAAGGTGGGGATGGGGTCGAAGGCGAATTTCTTCCCCGGGGCGCACAGGGTGTCTCCGATGGAGAAGATGCCCGGGTCGAACACGCCGATGATATCCCCGGCGTAGGCCTCCTCGATGATCTCCCGCTCCGCCGCCATCAGCTGCTGGGGCCGGGACAGGCGGATTTTTTTGTTTCCCTGGAGGTGGTAGACCTCCTTGTCCGCCTCAAACTTGCCCGACACCACCCGCATAAAGGCGATGCGGTCCCGGTGGGCCTTGTTCATGTTGGCCTGGATTTTGAAGACGAAGGCGGAGAAGTCCTGGGAGAACGCGTCCACCTCCCCCTGGTCGGACACCCGGCTCAGGGGAGCGGTGGTCATGCGGAGGAACTCCTCCAAAAAGGGCTCCACGCCGAAGTTGGTGAGGGCGGAGCCGAAGAACACCGGTGACAGCTTGCCGTGGCGCACCCGGTCCAGGTCAAAATCGCAGGAGGCGCCGTCCAGCAGCTCGATCTCGTCCACCAGCTGGTCCCGCCTGGCTGCTCCGATGAGGTCGGCCAGAGCGGGGTCGTCGGGCTCGACCTGGGTGGCGGTGGCGGCCCTGGCGTTGGTGTTGGAGGTGAAGTGGATGACCTTCCGGTTCTGCCGGTCGTACACCCCCATGAACTCCTTGCCGCAGCCGATGGGCCAGTTCATGGCATAGGTGTCGATGCCCAGCTCGTGCTCCAGCTCCTGGCACAGCTCAAAGGGGTCCCTGGCCTCCCGGTCCATTTTGTTGACGAAAGTGAAGATGGGGATGTCCCGCATGGCGCACACCTTAAACAGCTTCCGGGTCTGGGCCTCCACGCCCTTGGCCCCGTCGATGACCATCACCGCGGAGTCGGCGGCCATGAGGGTGCGGTAGGTGTCCTCGGAGAAGTCCTGGTGGCCGGGGGTGTCCAGAATGTTGATGCAGAAGCCCTCGTACTGAAACTGCATCACCGAGGAGGTCACGGAGATGCCCCGCTGCTTCTCAATCTCCATCCAGTCCGACGTGGCCGCCCGGGTGTTCTTCTTGCCCTTCACCTGTCCGGCCTGGGCGATGGCTCCACCGTACAGAAGGAACTTCTCCGTCAGGGTGGTCTTGCCCGCGTCCGGGTGGGAGATGATGGCAAAGGTGCGCCGGCGCTTGATTTCCGCTTCGTAGTTCGACAAAAGGGTTCACTCCCTCACTTGTTATACTCGCGTATCCCCGCCGGTCGGGCGGGGATACAGATTTTCCTTGTTTGGCAAGCTATTGTACCATAAGATGGCAGAGGTGGCAAGAGCAAAAAAGCCCGGAAGCGTCTGCTTCCTGTAGGTGTTACAATGAAGTGTGACAAATAAAGAAAAGAGTAGCGAATAGGAGCGGCCTGTGATATGGTAAAGTTGCTCAGACCAAACCGAAAGGCAGGCGCGACCTATTCGCTATGGATAAGATAACACAAACAGCCCCGGTATCGGCAAGTCCTGATTTTGTACGCAGAGAAACACGGAGTCACAAAGGCGGCCATCCGTTATCGCACAAACCGGCAGTATATCTACCGCTGGCGCAAACGGTACGATGGGACACTGAAATCCCTGGAGGACCGCTCCCACCGCCCTCACAGCCACCCAGATCAGCATCGCCCAGAAGAGGTCAGACTGATCCAGAACATGCGCCGCCGGAATCCCAATGCGGGACTGGTCGTGTTCTGGGTAAAGCTGCGGCAGCGGGGTTATACGCGCTCCATCTCCGGTCTGTACCGTTTCCTGTCAATTTATCCGGAACTGTGTCAGAAAATTTCCCTTTGTTATTGAAGGTAGAGCGCAGCCATCGCAAGGACAATGAGGAGTTTTATGCCTCCCACAAATTCTTTTCTTTCCTCGACTTTCAAAAGCAGCTCGCCGTTAGACAGCGTCAATATAACGCCTTCCCCATTCGTCCTCTTGCCTGGCGCTCTCCTAACCAAGTCCTTTCTAATTTTGTTTCACATCATTGATAAACCTACAAATTTTTCGACAGTTTCTTTTTACTTCCTCGTAAGAAATTTTTGCCGGCCATGTATAACCCTTTCCTCCGCTGTCCAAAATAGGCTTTGGAGGTGGTTTTTTGAAAAACCGAAGCTTTTTGAGCAAGCTGGGCGATTTTGCCATGGGAAAGGGCTTTTACATAGTCCTGTTCCTGTGCATCGCCACCATAGGAATTTCGGGCTATTATCTGCTGCGTACCGTTGTGAACGACACCCGCGCCGCCGCGCCGGCGGGGGGCGGCGCCTCTGTGACCATCCCGGACCAGAGCACCGCCAACCCCAGCGCTCCAACCCCCAACGTCAAGGACGACACCCCTGCCATCCCCGTCAAGCCCCCGGTTGTCGAATCGACCCCCAACAGCCAGCCGGATGACCCGGAGCCGGTAAAGGACACAACGCCTGAACCGGACACTGCAAGCAGTAAGGAGACCCTATCAAAGGTATTCACCTGGCCTGTGCAGGGCGCTGTTTTGAGAGATTTCAGCGTGGAAACGCTGTCGCTTGACCCGACGTTAGGGGACTGGCGCACCCACGGTGGGCTGGATATTGCTGCGGCCCAAGGGGTAAAGGTGCTGTCTATCAGCGCAGGCACCGTGGAACAGATCTACACCGACGGGCTGATGGGCACCACAGTGGTGGTGAACCACGGCGGCGGGCTCCAGTCCTGGTACTGCAACCTGGACGAGGATGTCCTGGTGGAGGCCGGCGACCTGGTGGACATCGGCGGCGAGCTGGGTACGGTGGGCGCCTCCGCCATCGCTGAGGTGGGGGTGGCCTCCCATGTCCACCTGGAGACTATCCTGGACGGCCAGCCGGTGGACCCAAGAGAATATCTGAAATAAGACTGCTCCCTCCGGCATCAGCTGGAGGGAGCTTTGCTTACAAGCACAATGTATCCAGAATATTCCGTCCAAACCGCTCCAGCCGGTTCTGTATTCCCGGCAGGGCAAGGGCCTGACCGGGATTGTTGGCTGTTTCAATGAGGGCAAAATGCTGGGGAAGGTAGAAAGACTTGTTCATATTCATAGCGGCGATAACCTGCCGGGCCACCACATCCCCGCCTGAGTAGCCTGAGACGACGATTGCGAAAACTGCCTTGTGGTAGAACCGGGTCTGACGGAACAGGGCGGTGAGCCGGTTGATAAAGGCAGAGAGGTTGGCGGACAGGGCGTCATTGTAATTGGGGCACAGCAGCACCAGGGCGTCGGCGGTGCGGACGGCGGGATAGACCTCGTCCTGCATGACGCCGCCGTAGAAGCAGCCCCCCTGCTCTCCAAAGTGGAGGCACATGGTGTAGGGGCAGCCGGAGCAGTCGGACAGGGTGCCGTTGCGCAGGCCGATCTCCCGGATTGCGCAGCGGCCCTCCAGTTTCTCCCGCACCTGGGACCACAGGTCCATGGTGTTGGAGGTGTGGTGGCTGGAGGCGTGGAGGACCAGGACCTCCGGCTTTTCCTTTCGGGGAAAAGCAAACCCCTCCACATGGTCTGCCAGCTCGGCGGCAGCATGGCGGTAGGCCCCCATCAGGCCGGTGCCCAGGTTTTTGGCCTGGACAGCAAAGTTGGCCAGAGAGCCGGTGCCCTCCACCAGAGGCCGGCCTACCAGGGCACAGCCCGCCTGGTTCATGGCCAAGGCTCCCTCGGCGGCGGCGGATTTGGTGTACAGCTCCCCCGCTCCGTCCACAATGAGCCCGCCGGTGCAGCTTTGGAGCAAACCCGGCGCCTTCCGCAGCCGGGCCAGCATACGCATATACTCCAAATTGACCCCTGCGTCCCCCAGAGCCAGGGCTAAAATCAGCCGCTGGCTTTGCAGCCCGTCCAGCTCTTCCGCCCTCCGGACCACGCGGACCTCCCGCCCGGCCAGGGCGTGCTTCAAGACGCCGTCCAGCCGCTGGTCCGCCCAGCCGGAGTCGGGGGCGGGATGAATGAGTGTAATCGACATATTATTACCTCTGAACTATGTGGGGCCCGCCCCCCTGGGCGGGCCATTTTCGGATTGCCCCGCCCAGGGGGGCGGGGCCCACATTTCCTCAAATAATGCTCTTCAAATGCTCCGCCGCCTCCCAAATGTGGCCGAACAGCTCATCCGGGATGCGGGGCAGCAGTTCGGTCTCGATGCCGGCGGGGGTATAGCGGTTTTTCACGCCCATATAGACGCCGTCCAGGAACACGGAGCCGCAGTGCCACTCCCCCCGGAGGGTGAGCAGCAGCGACAGCGCCCCGGAGGACAGAGCGGGGGCCACGTAGGGCTTGAAGCCGATCTCCCGCATTTTCAGGTTGGCGGTAACGGTGAGCTGGGTCAGCTCCTGGGATAGCGCCTCGTCGTAATTGGCGATGGAGTTGGCGATGAACAGTCCTGTCCCGTGGGGGCCGAAAGAACGCCCTTCGGTGAGGAAGGATGCCAGCCGCCCGTCCCGCTTGGCAAAGTAGGCCGCCCGGGCGTTCATTACCCCCAGGCCAAAGCCCTGGACCTGCTCGGGCCCCAGCCCCTGGCCATCCCAATCGCCGTTTTCGTCCCGGTTGCTCTCCAGATAGGCAGTCTTGGCCAGGGGGTCCACCGGATCAGACACAGCGCACCACAGCCCCTTAAACTGTTTCTCCCGGGCCATTTTGGCGTAGTGCTTCACGATGCCGGCGTTGGCCTCAAACTGGGCCATGCGCACATCCTTCACCTGAGAGCCCACGGGCGGGATGCCCTTGGAGGCCACAAAGACAAACATGTCGCAGTCAAAGAGCCGGTCCGGGGTGATGACCTCCACCTCCGGGAAGACGTTATAGTCCCAGGGCAGGCTGATCTGCCCCATCTCGAACTCCCACCGGGCGGTAATCTGGTCGGACAGGTCGCAGATGCCGATGGAGGAGATTACATCGCCCCCCAGCAGCTTCAGGCCGGTGAGGAGGGTGGAGCCCACGTCGCCGATGGCCAGGATGTTCACCCGCTTCTTCCCCGGATTGGGGGACCATTTCAGCAGCTCCTCCCAGCCGGGGCGGCTGGTGTTGACGGCAGTGACCCGGCCGTCCTCAATGGCCCGGGCGGTCCACTCGTCCGCCTGGACCTGGGGCAGGCGGGAGACATCCAGCGTGTCCAGCCCGTGACCGGCCCCTGTCATCTGGCCGGGGTGGGTGACCTTGAAGAACTGCCGCCCCAGCACCGGGTCACCGGGAACGGCCGCATACAGCCGCCAGTTCTGGGACGGCTCAATCTCCGGGCCAAAGCCCTCCAGCGGGGAGAGAGAGACCAGCGCCGCGCCGTTGATATTGTAATAATACATAGTGATATCACTTCCAGTTTTAAATTTTCTCCAAAGGCCCCCTTCGCAAAGGGGGCTCCCGGCGAAGCCGGGTGGGGGTTTCCAAAAAGAAGTCAGCAGCGCTTCGATGGGGAAAACCCTCCGTCATCCGCTTCGCGGATGCCACCTCTCTTTGCGAAGGGAGGCTTTTTTACTGATTCTGCCGCAGCAGGACCTCCAGGTCGTTCTCCAGGTAGACGGAGGCAGACAGGGAGGGGTCGTAGTGCAAACAGGTGCCCTTGTCGGGGCACAGAGGGAGGATGACCGCCTCGGGCAGGCGGGCCAGGGTCAGGTTGCGGCCGTATAGGATGCGGTACTCCTGCTCCAGGGTGCGGATCACGTCCAGCGCCCCCTCCAGGCAGGCCTTGGACAGCCGGAACACCGCCTCCCGCCCGCACTCCTCCTGGTAGAGGGGCTTAGCGTAGGGCAGGATGTGGTTGATGCCGGGCAGCAGGCCGGGCACCGGAGAGGCAGGCCTCCGGACGGTGTTGCCCCCGATAAAGGGGTACATGGTGGCCTCGATGAACCACTGGCGCAGGGTGGGCACATAGTACACCGAATCCACTGGACGCTCCCAGTGGTCCATCAGGTCCTTGCCATAGCCGGACAGCACCCCCACCAGCACCATCCGGATGGGCACCCCCTCCCGGCGGAGGATGGGGTCCAGGGCCTTGAAGCGGAAGCCGGGGTGCATCAGGTCGTCCACCAGAATCACCGGCCGGTCGAAGGACTTGATGGTCCTGATCTGGCTGGGAATGGGGGCATAGTAGGGGAAGGGCTCCATCACGCTCTCCGACAGGTCGGGGGAATACACCTTGTCGGTGTGGATGGTCTTGGTTACGGTATTGGGCACCGTCTTGCCCCGGAGGAGCTTGCCGTAGGGGACGCACATGTTCTCCCCCAGCACCCTGGGAACCGTGGGGACGGAGGGCACATTGTTGTAGGCGGTGATTTTCTCCAGCAGGCGCTGGTGGATGATGTCGGCAGACAGGGTGAGCAGCAGGGAGCCGGGATACAGCCGGGCCAGGGCCCGCTGGAGGCTCTGGTGGCTGCGGCGGATGGCGGCCAGCACCCGGGGATTGTGGCACAGCGGCTCCTGGATGGTGGTCTCCAGGTTTTGGATCAGGGTGGCCGGGGCGTGCATGTCCGTCTCCCAGATGGGCTGCCCCTCCTCCCGTACCAGGAACCCGGTGCGGGTGAGCACGTCAGACATCCGGTCGCTGATTCTCCTGTCATGGGGGCAGTACACCGCGTAGACGCAGGCCTCGCCCAGCGCCCGGGCCAGCAGCTCGCACAGCAGCAGCTGGCGGCAGTCCTTGAAGCGCTCGGTGTCGCCGGCAAACAGGGCGGTAATCAGAATCGTGTTGCCCGCCGCCCGCAGGCGGATGCGGTTGGCCAGCTCGGTATCACCCAGGGCGGCAAATAGCTGGGAGGTGGTGAGGGAGCGGTAGGCGATATAGCCCAGAATCTCTCCCCCGCCGGCCCGGCGCAGCAGCAGCAGCCGGTCCCCGTGGTCAATGATGGCGGTGTGGACCGCCTCCCGGTCGGGGCTGATGGCGGTAAGGCTGTCCAACAGCATGGGGTCTGGCTCTCCCGCCCACTGGAACTCCAGGTCCCCGGCGCCCAGCATGGGCTTTTCCTGGCTGTCCCGGAGGTACAGGCCGTTTTGATAAATAAAGTCCTGGATCACCGGGTCGATAAAGTTGGAGATATCCCGGTTCAGGTCCACGTTTTCCCGGATACGGGTGGAACTGATGTCCTCCAAGTGGGGGGGCAGCTGAAGGCGGATGACCTTCCCCGTAATGGGCAGGGCGGCGGGCAGCTCGGTCTCCCCCGCCCGGTGGAAAATGACATGGTTCATCTGGTGGATGGAGAAGGGGACCGGCTCGGCCCGGTAGGAGGAGGCGTTGGCCACCACGTCGCTGCCCGCCACGATGTAGACCTCCTGGCCCGGGAACAGGTCCACCAGCCGCCGCAGGTCGGCGGGGTTGGCGATGTTTACCGGGATGTCGTCGGGGAACAGGTGGACGTGGAAGTCCCCCGCCACCGACAGGTTGACAATCTGCCGGCGGATCA
>ERZ779633.183-NODE-183-length-23822-cov-10.740228_pt1 | contig 23822 bp, 19 predicted proteins | sample MGYA00514195_ERZ779633 | MGnify/ENA primary metagenome ERZ779633 (study PRJEB29562, sample SAMEA4376707) | mouse gut metagenome | isolation source: Cecum | study: EMG produced TPA metagenomics assembly of the A DSS colitis mouse model was used to assess the...
CCGCAAGCAGGGTTCCCTCATCGCCTTTGAGGCGGGCGAAGCCATCACCTACGGGCTTTACAACGCGCAGGAACGCGGCACCCTTTTCATCGGTCCCGGTGAGAAAGTCTATTCCGGCATGGTTGTCGGACAGAACGGACGCGGCGAGGATATCGAATTAAATGTCTGCAAGAAAAAGCAGCTCACCAACACCCGCTCTTCCTCCGCAGACGAGGCGTTACGCCTCACGCCGCCCAAGGTATTGAGCTTGGAGCAGGCGCTTGAGTTTATTGACACCGATGAGCTGCTGGAAGTGACGCCGGAGAACCTCAGAATCAGAAAGAAGATTCTGGATCCGACGCTGCGGAAGCGTGCGGCGATTTCGGCGGCGGCGAAGAAATAACTAGTGCGCCATTTTCCAATTGCATACACTTTTTGCGAAGTCCAGAATTTCCTTATACAAGGCGTTTGAGGGAGGCGATGCGGTGGCATCGTTGACCGAAAACAACGCAGTAGAAGGGAATGCTGGCAAGCAAAAAAGGATAGTTAATTGGTAAATGGAGCACTAGATCCCCAGCACAATCTCCGCCACGCGGAAGTAAATAAGCAATGAAATCGCGTCCACGATCGTCGTGATAAACGGGCTTGCCATCACCGCCGGATCAAGCCCGATTTTCTTTGCCAGCATGGGAAGCGTGGAACCGACCATCTTCGCCACGATCACCGCCATCAGCAGGGTAAGACACACCACAAACGCCACCTGCACGCTCACATGATCAAAAATCATCAGCCTTCCGAAATTGCAGACCGACAGCGTCAGACCGCACAGAACCGCCGTGCGGATCTCCTTCCAGATCACACGGCTCCAATCGCCAAACGCGATCTCATCCAGCGAGATACCGCGGATAATGATGGCGGAAGCCTGTCCGCCCGCGTTGCCGCCGGTATCCATAAGCATGGGAATAAACGCTGTCAGCACCACATAGCGGCTCAGTTCATTCTCAAAGGATGTGATAATGCTTCCCGTAAAGGTAGCCGAAATCATCAAAAGCAGCAGCCAGGGAATCCTCTTTTTGTAGGCGTCAAACACAGTCATTCTCAGATACGGCTTATCGGACGGCATCACGGCCGCCATCTTCTCAATGTCCTCCGTGGTCTCTTCTTCCAGAATATCCACCACATCATCCATGGTGATAATGCCCACCAGCCTGTCCTCGTTGTCCACCACAGGCATGGCAGTAAACTCATACTTTTTAAACTGTCTGGCAACCTCCTCCTGATCCATCAGGGTGTGGAGAGAAACCACGTTTCGGTGCATCATTTCACCGATCACGGCGTCCGGGTCGCTTAAGAGCAGATACCGCAGGGCAACCGTCCCCACGAGCGTCCGCTTATAATCGAGCACATAGCAGATATTGATGGTCTCGCTGTCCACACCCACTTTCCGTATGCGCTCAATCGCCTGGGCCACTGTGTAGTGCTCCTTCAAGTCCACGTACTCCACCGTCATAATGCTGCCCGCGGAGTCCTCCGGGTAACGCATCAGATGATTGATCGCCTTTCTCGTATCCGGGCTTGTATTGGCGATCAGACGTTTGACCACGTTGGCGGGCATCTCCTCCATCAGCCCCTTCGCATCGTCGGACATCATGTTGTCAATGATGCGCGCCGCATCCTTATCCGACAGAGAGGTAATGATGGACTGCTGCCTGTCAATCTCCAGATAAGAAAAGACGTCCGCCGCCGTATCTTTGGGCAGGATGCGGAAGATTTTGATAACCTCTTCCTCCTCCATCTCCTCCATATAGTCCGCAATATCCGCGTCATTCAACTCTTCAATAATTTTTCGCAGGCTGGTGTACTGCCCTTTCCCGAGAAGCTCCCTGATCCCCTCCACTCCAAAATCGGCGTAGTCGTTGTAGATCTTTGTCTCCCCTGTCTCCGCCGCCTTCTTTTCCACTTCCTTATTCTCACCCATATTCTGCCGCCTTTCCGCCGGAATCCTGCATCCCGGCGGCGTTCCGGCTAAACCGAACCGCGCCCGGAAATATTTTCCGCGCTTTTATGATAGAAAGGATCGGAAACGCCCACCTTAGCTGCGCCGGCGGTAGCCTCCGTAATGTCCTTGATTAATTTGTCCTTCTCCTCACAGGGTACATGAAATCGGACAGTCACCTGCTCCGTGTAGACAGAGTCCTCTATGGGAATGCCGCGCTGCCCCAAAAGGTATTGAATTTTTCCTATACCGTTATAATCTGTCTCCACTGTCAGAGTATGCCCATACCGCATCACAGCCACACGGCTGTCGGCAAGCCCCGCCTGCGCCGCCTGCGTATAGGCGCGCACCAGTCCGCCGGTGCCAAGGAGCGTACCGCCGAAATACCGGGTCACCACCAGCGTCAAATTTCGGATACCCGACCCTGTCAGCACCTCCAGAATGGGCCTGCCCGCTGTACCGGAAGGTTCCCCGTCGTCGGAATACCGCACGGTCTCCCCTTGCTCTCCTATGATATAGGCATAGCAATGATGCCTGGCATCCCAATACCGCTTTTTCTCAGCCTCGATAAAAGCGGCCGCCGCTTCCTCGGTGCAGGTGGCCTGTACGTGGGCAATAAAGCGGGATTTCTTCTCCACAATCTCACCCTCGCCCCCATATTCAATAATTTTGTACGGTGCATACTTATCCATGTATAATATCGTTGCACATTTCTTCCCGCCGTGCAAGTATAAATGTGCACAGAATCGTGAACAATTCTTAAGAAAGCATAAAAACCTTTATTTGCCAGGGGAATTTTGCTATAATCGTCACAGACCGGACAAATGTAACAGTTCAGCCCAGAACCTTGCACTTGCTGCAAAGTTCGTGAGGATGTGTAACCGTTGAGAAGCATCCGACCTCTTTGCCGAAGGCAAAACCGGAATAGGTCGGATTCCGTAACTATGAAGCCAGAGGCTGAATAATCACCGACAGATTGCGGCTTTTTCTAAAAAGATTGACTAGATCGGCATTTGAGACTATGATAAAAAGTCGAGGAGGCAGTATCCTATGAACTACGGCAAAAAGGGCGTCCGCAAAAAACAGCAGGCGCTTCACTCTACAGGTAAAAAATGGAGCAGGAAGATTGCATTTACTTTTGTGCAGGTATTTCTGATCGGCATGATCGGCGCGGCTATTGTCGGCGTAAGCGCGGGCATCGGCGCTTTTAAAGGTATTCTGGCGACCGCACCGGACATCAGCAATATCGACGTAACCCCCTCCGGCTTTTCCACCTTTGTATACAATATAGAAGGCACACAGATCAAGAAGCTGGTTTCCACCGATGCCAACCGAATCCCGGTTTCCATCGACATGGTGCCTCAGGACTTGAAGGACGCATTTGTCGCCGTCGAGGACGCCCGTTTTTATGACCATAACGGCATCGACATCAAGGGTATTATCCGTGCGGGCGTAGTGGGCATCCAGAACAGACACTTCTCTGAGGGCGCCAGCACCATCACGCAGCAGCTCCTGAAAAACAATGTCTTTACGGATTGGACCAGCGAGGATTCTCTTGCCGATAAATTTAAAAGAAAATTTCAGGAGCAGTATCTGGCTTTGGAGCTGGAAAAGGTCATGGACAAAGAATCCATTCTGATCAACTACATGAACACCATCAATCTGGGTTCCAATACCCTTGGCGTGGAAGCCGCATCCAGACGGTATTTCGGCAAGCATGTAAACGAACTTACCCTGTCCGAATGTGCGGTGATCGCAGGCATCACACAGAATCCGTCCCGCTACAACCCCATCACACACCCGGAAAAGAACGCAGAACGCCGGGAAAAAGTGCTGAAAGAAATGTTGGATCAGGGCTATATCACCGAAGAACAACGTGCGGAAGCGCTGGCGGACGACGTGTATTCCCGCATTCAGGTAGCAGACGCCAAAAATGAGGACAACGCCGTCAGTACATATTTTGTGGATGCGCTGACGGACGACGTCATGGAAGATCTGATCGCTGCCGGTTACAACGAAACGCAGGCTTATACCCTGCTCTACAGCGGCGGTCTGAAAATATATTCCACCCAGGATCCCAAAATACAGGCCATCTGCGACAACGCTTTTGCGGACGAGAGCAACTTCCCCGCAAATACCAAGTGGTATCTGAATTATGAGCTGACCATTGACCGCGCAAACGGGGACAGGGAAAATGTCAGCACGGAAATGTTCCGCAGCTATTGGAAGGAAAACCGCTCTTCCAGCTACAATCTGATCTACACATCGCAGGAGGAGGCTTATCAGGATATCGAAGCCTACAAAGCCGACGTGATGCGTGCCGGCGATGAGGTATTCGGTGAAAATATAAATCTGACCCCTCAGCCCCAAGTATCTCTCGTGGTGGAGGATCAGAGCACGGGCTGTATCGTGGCAATGGTAGGCGGCAGAGGCGCCAAAACCGCCAGCCGCACCTTAAACCGCGCCACCGATACGACCAGACAGCCCGGTTCCACCTTCAAGGTAGTGTCCACTTATGCGCCCGCCTTAGACAGCGCGGGACTTACGCTGGCCACCGTCATGAACGACGCGCCCTTTAATTACGCCAACGGCCGCCCGGTCGCCAACTGGTACGGCGAAAATTATCGGGGACTTTCCTCCCTGCGGGACGGCATACGCGATTCCATGAATATTGTGGCCGTAAAAACGCTGACGCAAATCACACCCCAGCTCGGCTTCGATTATCTGAGAAATTTCGGCTTCACCACCATCGTGGAGAGGGAGGAAATCAACGGTGAGATTTTCTCGGATATCCAGCAGACCACCGCTCTCGGCGGTCTCACGCACGGTGTCACCAACGAAGAATTGAACGCTGCCTACGCCTGCATCGCAAACGGCGGCACTTACATCAAGCCGAAGCTTTACACAAAGGTTTTAGACCACGACGGAAATATTATATTGGACAATACCCTGCCCAATTCCAAGCAGGTTATCAAAGAGACAACCGCCTTTCTCCTGACAGACGCCATGGTTGACGTAGTCACGAGCGGCACCGGCGGCTCCGTCAATTTCGGCAATATGGCGATCGCCGGAAAGACGGGCACGACCTCCGATTACAACGATGTGTGGTTTTCGGGCTACACCCCTTACTACACCGCTACCACATGGGCCGGCTTTGATAATAATGTGAAGTTGACGGGGGACGAGAAAAATCTGGCGAAAAAGCTGTGGCGTGCAGTCATGTCACAGATTCACGAGGATCTGCCCAGCGAATCCTTTAGCGTACCTTCCGGCATCGTGACGGCCACGGTCTGCTCACGTTCCGGAAAATTGCCCATTGCGGGACTCTGCGACGGGACCCTGCGGACAGAATATTTTGCGGAAAATACCATTCCCACAGAAACCTGTGATGTGCATTACGCGGGACAGGTCTGCCAGTACAGTATGCTGCCGGCCCGGGAATTCTGCCCCTTCAAGGTGGAAGGCGTTGTCGAACTGACACCCGTGGAGGATGTCTCCCTGCAGAGCGGTTCCTCCACAGGCACGACTCAGGTGACAAATGAGGACGGCACCGTCAGTGAAGTGCCCATACCCGCGCCGACAAGCAATATGTGCCCGCACGACGAAGTGTTCTTCGCGACACCCGGTTATGAAGCAACGATTGAGGCACAGCGTGCCGAGATCAATCAGCGGAATGCCGAGGCCGCAGCCGCGGCGGCAGAAGCTGCTGCACAGCAGCAACCGGCGCCGCCCCAACCGGAACAGCCGCCCGCACAATAACAAATTGCTCTGCATAAGCAGACTCGAGATGCTTCGCATCTCTCATTCGCGTTGCTCGTCATAAGCCGCCACAAACAGTCTCGCATGAATGCGGTCTTTTTGTGTCATCTTCTGACTCTGCTTATGCGCGCAAAAACAGGCTGCCCCTTTTGCGGAAACAGCCTGTTTTTCTATGCCTGTAACTATCAGATACCCTTTACCTTCCGAATCTTCTCCTCCAAGTCCTCAATGCCTGTCTTCGCGTTGCTGATGGCACGGCAGAACTGCTCGTACTCCACTCCCGGTTCCAGTCCTTCTCTCTCATAATATAGTCTGCCGATCTCGATGTAATTCTTTCTGATCACGTCCTCGCAGGTGCTGATCTGGCTTTTTAAGTTTGCGATCTCCGCAAGATCCTTCGCTTTTCCTGTTACTTCTTTTCCCTTTGAAGTGATGGTATCTCCAACTTTTTCAAAAAAATCCATTCTGCTTTCCTCCTGTCAACAACCTTTTCGTTCCCGCCTGCATTTCGTTTTATCATTTAAACCGTCGTACATTACTTATATAACACACAATAACGCATCTGCCGCCATTCGTCAACCAAAAGCCACCCTGCAAAAAACTTCTTTCCGAAGCACATAATCCGCTCCCAATCACTACTTACAGCCACTGCCTGCTAAGTTACCGCCCGTTTTCTTCATAGTGTCTCACCAGCTCTGCCGCGATATGTTCCGCCAGAATCCGATAACCCGCCTTGTTGGCGTGCACGCCGTCCGGTATGTAATCCGCCACGATATTCGCATCGTGGGAATCCAGTATGTTGGAATTATATAAATCTATCACCTGAAAGTCATAAGCCGCAGATAACGTCAAAATCACATCGGTCAGATTTTTCTGTGGCAGCAGATAAGTACGCTCCCGCATCAGGTAATCCTGCAAAATATTGGGCAGCGGTGTCACAAAAAAGATATCCGCGTCTGGATAGTTCTCCTTGAGTCCCCGCATCAGCTCGTCCAGATCTCCACAAAAAGTCCAGGGCTTCCGCTCCGTAAGGCTGCCGAACTCCTTCTCCGACAGGCAGAAACCATCGTTGGTGCCGCCCATCACGATAATGATATCCGTATCTTTCGGAATCTGCGTATAACGTTCCACAAAGGCATCCGCCCAGTACCTCCCGATGGACGAGCCGCCAATACCCAGATTATATACTTCCTCCGCCCCCAGCACCTCTTTCAGCACAGCGGGATAGGCATAGGAGAGATACCCGTCCTCCCCTTCCAGATTGGCCGCAGCCGTGATACTATCTCCGAGACAGGCGATTTTCTTCTTGGAAAAATCCACGCCCTGTTCCTCCAGAGACGCCTGATCCTCCCAGTTCATCAGAAGTGTCTCCTCCAGAGAGCTTCGCACCTGCCTGCGCTCGGCAAGGGTGATCTCCGGGTATGCCATTTCTATCTTTGGAAGAAGCGCAAGCATGTTGCCGGACACCGTCGAGTTTTCAGAGACAGCGTCGTTGTCTGATATACTGAGCACATTGCCCGATACGGTATCGTTGCCAGACAGACTCAACCCGTTGACTGATATGGTCGAATTATCTGACCCACTGAATCCATTACCCGAAACCGTATCGTTACCCGACATGCTCGGCACATTCCCAGATATTGTATCATGATTTGGCTCGATAGACATATTATCTGACATATTTGTCGTATTATCTGACACATGAATCATATTTTCCGACACGCTGGTCGTATTGTCTGACACATCAGTCGCCTTGCCCAAAACGACATGAGCCCCGGAATTGCCTGCCCCATTCTCCGAAACAGCGCTCGTTCCTGAGTCATCCGTCCCGTTCTCCGACAAGGACTGCTTGTCATCCGTCAAACCCGTCTCGTTCTCCGACGGGCTCATCATAGCGTCCGATGCGTCATCCGCGTTTTCCGACACCCCCTGCCGCTCCTCCGCGATCTCCTGCCCCCCGGACATGCCGCTCATGTCGAAATCCATCATCGCAGCAACGGGAACCGCTTCCTCATAATCCATCCGAATCTCTTCCAAAAACTGCCCCAGCTTTTCCCTGTCCCTGGAAAGCGCCTCGATCTCACGGCGCATCTCCTGCACCCGGTCATGGGCTTCCCTGTTTCTCGAGAGCACTTCCTCCTGCTGCTTCCATTCCGCTTCGATCTCTCCATTTACAACATATGTATCATAAAGCCGCATTCCCACTGCCGCCACAAGCACCGCCAACAGCGACAGGATCACGACCGCCAGTATCTCGTTTATTCTCTTCATTGTCCCAATCTCTGTCTGACAATCTCATAAGCCAGAATCCCCGCCGCCACAGAGGCGTTCAGAGAATCGATATCCCCCCGCATGGGAATCTGCGCAGTCATATCGCATTTTTCCCTGACAAGGCGGCTCACGCCGTTTCCTTCCGCACCGATCACCAGCCCGATGGGTCCTTTCAAATTTAATTCATACATGGATGTGCCGCCCATATCCGCGCAGACAAACCAGAGGCCGTCCTTTTTCAGTTCCTCAATGGTCTGCCCCAGATTGGTCACTTTCGCCACCGGCGTGTAATTCAGTGCCCCCGCGGATGCCTTCGCCACCGTAGCAGTCAGCCCCACCGCCCGGTTTTTCGGAATAATAACACCGTGCGCGCCCGCCTGATTCGCTGTGCGGATGATCGCGCCCAGATTGTGGGGATCCTCGATTCCGTCCAAAAGCAAAACAAAGGGCGCCTCCCCCTTGTCCTTCGCCTTCTGCAATATATCGGAAACTTCCGCGTATCCGTAAGCCGCCGCCGCCGCAATCACCCCCTGATGCCTGCCTGTCTCGGACATCTGGTCAAGACGTTCCTTCGTCACATACTTAATCGGCGTTCCCTGCTTTGCCGCCTCCCGTTTGATGGTCATAACCGGTCCGTCCTTGCAGCCGTCCAGCACATAAAGCCTGTCTATGGTACGCCCCGCCCGGAACGCCTCGATCACGGCGTTTCTTCCTTCTATGATTCCTGTATTTTCCTCCAAAATGATTCTCCTTTTTTACAAAGCGCCCCGCTAATCAAGTTATGTAAACTAACCTTCGCTACCGCCCTAAGATATAAAACCCATTGTATATTTTTGTTTCTTCTATCCACCCGGACAGCGCCTCCCAGTCCATGGTTTTTTCCTTACGACTCCGCGCAGCTCTCAGAGTTTCAGCCCCGCCAGCTCCACCGCCCTCTTTACCAGCGCAAGCAGCCGCTCCTGCTTTCCGGTCAGATACAGGTACCCACACAACGCCTCAAACCCCGTCGCCTTGCGGTACTCGATGACCGTGGCGTTTTTCGCGGTGGTGTAGGATTTGGCGTTCCGCCCGCGCTTATAGACCGTCTGCTCTTCCTCGGTCAGCTCCCCCATCAGCGCTTCGATCATCAGCGCCTGCACCCGCGCGTTCACATAGGCGACTGCCTTATGATGCAGTTTGTTGGCGGAGGTATTGCCCCGCTCCACCACCACGGTGCGGATCACCAGATCGTAGACCGCATCGCCAATATACGCAAGCGTCAGCGGCGAATAGGTGCGTATGTCAATCTCCCCGCAGGCAAAGTCCCGCTTGATTGCCTCGAGGATCGTTATGCTCTCTTCCATTTAACCCCCTCACGCGTATCTTCCAGTACAATGCCTTTTTGTGCAAGAAGATCCCGGATCTCGTCCGCTCTTGCAAAGTTTTTCGCCTTTCTGGCGTCCTGTCTCTCCTGAATCAGCGACTCGATCTCCGAGTCTAATATCTCCTGCCGGCGCTCTGCCGTAAGCCCGCAAATATCCATAAGCTCCACGATCTCGTCTTTCAGCGCGCGGATAAAAGCTGCGCTTGCGCCCTCTCCCACGGACGTGTTGGCGAATTTCACCAGCTCAAAAATCGCAGAGATGGCGTCCGCCGTATTGAAATCGTCGTCCATCGCCTCGTCAAACTTTGTCACAAATTCCTTCGCCTGCACAAGCGCTTTCTCCTCGTCTGCACTCGGCTCCTGCGTCTGCGCCTTTTCCAGAAGGAAGTTTAAGTTGGACACGCAGGTCACAATCCGTTCCAGACCATTCTTCGCCGCCTCCATCAGCTCCGCGCTGAAATTTAAAGGGCTTCTGTAATGAGCGGAGAGCATGAAAAACCGCAGCACCTGCAGGTCATACTTCTCGCTGATGTCCCGCACCGTGAAGAAATTGCCGAGGGATTTGGACATTTTTTTATTGTCAATATTAAGAAAACCGTTGTGCATCCAATATTTGGCAAAAGGTTTGCCGTTCGCCGCCTCCGACTGGGCGATCTCATTCTCGTGATGGGGGAAAATCAGGTCCTCGCCGCCCGCGTGAATGTCAATCTCCTCCCCCAGATACTTCTTGCTCATCACCGAGCACTCGATATGCCAGCCCGGTCTTCCCTCGCACCACGGGGACTCCCAGAAAGGCTCGCCTTCCTTCTTCGGTTTCCAGAGTACAAAGTCCAGCGGATCCTGCTTCTGCTCCTCCCCGGACACCAGAAGGGAACGACCGCCGCTTCGCAGATCGTCCAGATTCTTGTGGGAGAGCTTGCCGTAACCCGGAAAGCTTCTCGTCTTAAAGTAAACGGTGCCGTCCTCCGCCACATAGGCGTGTCCCTTGTCGATCAGCGTCTGGATCATCTCGATCATGCCGTCAATCTCACAGGTCGCCTTGGGATGCGTCGTTGCCGGCTTCACATGCAGCGCCTCCATGTCCTTCTTGCACTCCGCGATATATCGCTCTGAAATCGCGGAAGGGTCTGTGCCCTCCTCGTTTGCCTTCTTGATGATCTTGTCGTCCACATCCGTGAAGTTTGACACATAATTGACGTCATAGCCCCTGTGCTCCATATAGCGGCGCACCGTATCAAACACGATCATAGGTCTCGCGTTGCCGATATGAATCAGGTTATAAACCGTAGGTCCGCACACATACATGCTGACCTTCCCCTCCTCAATCGGCACAAACTCCTCCTTTTTCCCCGACAATGTATTGTATACTTTCATAATCTCCTCTCCTCTCAAACCAGAATTACGAAACTCATCTTCAACGTTATTATATAATGAACACAACCTTACCCTGCGTTTCGCAATTATTTTTCTCTCCGCATATTCTTCATCTCCCGCTCCAGATCAAGCAGCCGGTTCGTCAGTTCGGCGTTGGCACGCTGCAGGCCCATAATATCCTCCCGCACCGGGTCTGGCAGATGGGTCTGATCCAGTTCTTCCTGCGGCAGAGCCATATTGTCACGCTTGACCACGCGCCCGGGCACGCCCACCACTGTGGAACCCGGCGGCACCTCGTTGAGCACCACGCTCCCTGCCCCGATTTTACTATTATCCCCGATTTTAAAGGAACCAAGCACCTTCGCGCCGGTGCTGATCATGACGTTATTCCCGATCGTGGGATGTCTTTTCCCCTGCTCCTTGCCTGTGCCGCCGAGGGTCACGCCCTGATAGAGCGTCACGTTATCGCCGATCACCGTGGTCTCCCCGATAATGACGCCGTGCCCATGGTCAATAAAAAAGCCCTTGCCGATCTGTGCGCCCGGATGGATCTCAATGCCCGTCCTGCGCGCACCCTTCTGGGAAACCCACCTCGCCCAGAAATAGTGATGGCGCAGATACAGCCTGTGCGCCAGCCGGTAATAGCACATCACCTTAAAGCTGGGATAGAGGAAAACTTCCATATTGGAGTGAATCGCCGGATCACGCTCGCGTATGATACGGATTTCCTCCTTTATATTTCCGATAATGCCCATTGAACCGCTCCTTCTGCATTTCTATACACGTCACGCCGGATTTTATGATTATCAGGCGTGAAAAGTAATCCTTCTACTATAAATTGTCATAAAGTAAAATCTACCATAATTAGAATATGCAACTTAGGACATTTTGTCAAGGAAACCTATGCATAAGCCCCAATACACAGAGTGTCCCGCACCACGCAAATCTGCACGCGGTGCGGGACACTCTGTTTTTATGTATATATCCCCCTCAGGAAAATGTAACTGGCACTTCCACACATTTCTTCCCGGAAAGTGACTCCGTCCGTTTGTCAGGCTGCCCGGTGCCCACATAGAGCACGTAGCTGCCGCCGCCTTTGACGAACATGCCCTCCTCGTTTACCGCAAGAAAAGCATTGCCGGAAACAGTCATATCCATCTCCGCGCCTTCTCCCGCTTTCAGGAAAACTCTCGCAAAAGCACAGAGGCTGTGATTCGGCACGGCAAAAGGTGACTTCAGGTCTTTCACATAAATCTGAACCACATCGCCCGTCGCGGCAGTTCCCGCGTTTTTCACCGTCACATGCACGGTCGTATCGCCTGTCCCCTCATCCGTCCGAACAATTTCCGCCTTTTCCACCTGCACATCGCCGTAGGTCAGCCCGTACCCAAACGGATAGAGCGCCTCCTGCTCCATATAGCGGTAGGTTCTCCCCTTCATGGTGTAGTCTTCAAAGGCAGGCAGCTCCTCCAGCGTGCGGTAGAACGTCACAGGCAGCTTGCCCGACGGGGAACAGTCCCCGAACAGAATATCCGCCACCGCCTTTCCTCCCCTCGCGCCGGGGTACCAGAGCTGCAGAACCGCCGCCGCCTTATCCTGCGCTTCGGAGAGGTCAATCGCGCTTCCCGCCATCAGGCAGACAACCACAGGCTTGCCCACGGCAAGCACCGCCTCCATCAGCTTCCTCTGGGGCGCGGGCAGAAGCAGGTCGTCCTTATCGCCGGACGCATAACTGTTGCCCGTATCGCCCTCTTCCCCCTCCAGCGTCTCGTTCAGTCCCACGCAGAGCACCACCACATCGCTGTGCTTCGCGACGATCACCGCCTCTGCGATACGGTCATTTTCCCACGCCAGATTCTCCACGCGGTCTTTAAATAAATGGGAGCCTTCCGAATACAGAACTCTGCCATTACATCCGACTTTATCCTGTATCCCTTCTAAAACTGTTATATATCTGGAGGAAGTCCCGTGATAATTTCCGACCAAAGCCTCCCTGCTGTCGGCGTTCGGGCCGATCACGCCGATGGTTTGCCCCGCCGAAGCATGGAACGGCAGGACGCCGTCGTTTTTCAGAAGCACAACCGACTCTCTCGTGAGCTGCTGTGCCACCTCCAGATGCGCCTCGCACTCCACTTTTTCGTAGGGAATGTCGTCGTATTTGCTGCCGTCAAACAAGCCGAGCAGATACCGCGTGGTGAAGGCGCGCACCGCCGCCTCCGTGATCTCCTCCTCCGTCACCAGCCCCTGTTCCAAGGCTTTCAGCAGATAGAGATAAGTCACGCCGCAATTGATGTCGCAGCCGCACTTTAAGGCAAGCGCCGCCGACTCCTCCATGGTGTGCGTCACCATGTGTTTTTCGTGGAAATCCTTGATCGCCCAGCAGTCGGACACGAAATGTCCCTCAAATTTCCATTCGTCGCGCAGAATATCCTGCATCAGCGTCTTGCTGCCGCAGCACGGTTCTCCGTTCGTCCGGTTGTATGCGCCCATCACAGCCTCCCCCCCGGCCTCCTGCACACAAGCCTGAAAGGCGGGCAGATAGGTCTCTGTCATATCCTTCTTTGTGGCAACGGCGTTGAACTCATGACGCACCGCCTCGGGACCCGAATGCACCGCAAAATGTTTGGCGCACGCCGCCGATTTCAGCGTATCTTTATCGTCACCCTGCAGTCCTTCCACATAAGCCACGCCCAGCCTGGAAGTCAGGTAAGGATCCTCGCCATATGTCTCCTGTCCCCTGCCCCATCTGGGATCCCTGAATATATTCACATTGGGCGACCAGAACGTCAGCCCTTTATAGATGTCTCTGTCGTTTTCCGCCGCGTACGCATTGTATTTCGCCCTTCCCTCTGTTGATGCCACATCCCCGGCGCTATGCAGTAATTCCGTATCAAATGTCGCCGCCATGCCAATCGCCTGAGGAAAACTGGTCGCCACACCCGCTCTCGCCACACCGTGCAGCGCCTCACCCCACCAGTTATAGGCGGGTATGCCAAGTCTCTCAATCGCCGGCGCGTCATAGCGAAGCTGGGAAGCCCTCTCCTCCACGGTCATCTGACCCACCAATTCCTTCGCTTTGCGTCTTGCCTCTTCTCTCGTCATATGATTTTTTCATCCTTTCCGCCCGGTTTCTCCGGGCTTTAACTCCTCAAAAAATCGTCCTGTTGCGACTTTTTTCTCCATAGAGTATAATAGACACAAGTCCGGCGGCCTGCGTCCGGCATCGCCAAGTACTACAGCTTATGGGATTTGATATAATCGTACCATATCCATCTTATAAATAACAGGAGTGAATAGCGTGAAGCATGAAAAGATTTTACCCCCTCCCTTAAATTATGAACAGCCCGTCCTCAATTTCAAGGCGCGGTCATTACACGGCTCGAGAGAGTATGTTGATTATATCCCCGAATCCCATCTGCGTATCTGGTATAATACCCAGAACGAAGGCTATGCAACCCACTACCACAATGCGCTGGAAATCATTGTCTGCGCAGAAAATCAATACACGATCACCACAAACAGCAGCGCCTATACGCTGATGCCGGGAGACATTCTGATTGTTCCCCCATATATGCTGCACGAGCTTCACAGCCAGCCTTCCGGCGCACGTTTTATCTATCTTATTGACATTGACATGCTACGCTGTTTCCGGGATTACAGGGCGTTGGAGCCGGCTTTTATGGAGGCTTATCTGTGCACCGCCTCCTCTCGCCCGGAAATATACCGGCAGGTTTATGATTCCCTGATGCGGACGGCAGACCTCTATTTTTCCCATCACGTCTTCTGGGAAATGTCGATCTACTCCGTGCTGTTAGAGCTCTTTACGACCATAGGTACCAACCACTACCTCCAGAGTACGGATAAAAGCATGGAAGACACTGCTGACAGACAGTCGGAAAACTATGCTTTGTTCTCCAATCTGCTCGACTTTATCGACACACACTACGCGGATGACCTGACGCTGGAGCAGGCGGCGGAATATATCGGCTTTTCCAAATACCATTTTACCCGTCTGTTTAAGCAGCACACCAACACAACGTTTCACAACTATCTGTGCTACAAGCGGATTCAGGCGGCGCAGTCGCTGCTTACCGAAGATCGGAACCGTCCCATTACGGATGTTGCCTTTTGCAGCGGCTTTAACAACCTCACTACTTTCAACCGATGCTTTAGCAAGTACACAAACTGTTCCCCTACGGAATACCGCAACAAACTGCGCCACGAAGAAGTCTGAATCTGAATGATCTTTATTAACCTTTTACGCCGCCGAGCGCCACGCCGGCTATGATATACTTGGACAAAAGCAGGTATACTATGATAAGCGGCAGCACTGTCAGTGTCAGTCCCATATAGACTGAGCCGTACTCGGTCTTATAGATATCACCCTTCAGGAGACTTACCATGATAGGCATGGTATATTTTTTCTGATCCGTCAGCAGAACGAGCGGTGTAAACAGGTTGTTCCAGCTCGCCACGAAACTGAAGATCGCCTGCGTCGCAATTGCCGGTTTCATAATCGGCAGCACGATCCTGTTAAAGATCATGAACTCTTTCGCGCCGTCGATTCTCGCCGCCTGCACCATCTCCATGGAGAGCGTCGGCTGTAAGTACTGTCTCATAAAGAACACCATGGTCGGCGACGCGATAGCCGGCAGAATCAGCATAGACAGTCTGTTCGTCATATGAATCTTATAAACCATCTGATAAAAACCGATCATCGTCACCTGCGCCGGAATCATCATCACTACCATAATAAAACTGAAAAACGCATTCCTGAGTTTCCAGTTGTAAGCCACCTGCGCGTAAGCTGTCAAAGAGGAGAAATAAATCGCCAGCGCGGTAGCTCCTATGGAAATAATCAGTGAGTTCCCAAAACCGACTACCGGATTAAAACTCTTGCCAAGCAGAATCTTGATATTGTTCATCATATAAGACGAAGGAATAAGTGAGATTGCATGCTGCTGAATCTCTGTCGTGGATCTGGTCGCGTTCACAATCATGATCCAGAAAGGCAGAACACTCAAAATTGCCAGAAAGATGCACACGACATATATCACAATCTTCATTACACGATTTTCTTTGTTTTTTAACATTATGCGTTCTCCTTTCCGGCTTTCAGTTTTTTCATGTAAGCCTTCTGCTGCTGCTTGATCTGCTTATTCAACTGCGCTTCATCCCTATCCCTCATAACAAAGAACATGATCGAAGCCAGAACCGCGATAATGATAAACATGACCATACTTGCCGCGGCCGCCCTGTTGTACATATAACTTCCGCTGAATGCCTGCTTGTAGATAAACAGACTGGTTGTCAGCGTCGCATCGTCCGGCTTACCATCCTGGAACAGTCTCGGGATATCGAACATGTTCAGACCGCCGATCAGACTCGTAACAAGTGTAAACAGGAGAATGGTCTTGATATTCGGCATGGTAATGTAGAAGAAGGTCTGCACGCGGCTCGCGCCGTCCACCTCAGCCGACTCAAAGATCTCCGGGCTGATTCCGAGAATACCGGAGATCAGCGTAATCATTGTGGAGCCGTACCACATCCATGTCTGGATAAAGATCACAACGCCTCTCGCCACCGTTTTACTTCTAAGTAATTCGATAGGCGCATCGATGAATCCGAACCGCACGAGCAGATCATTGATCGGTCCCATAGGATATCCGAAAAATCCGCTGAACAAAATAGCGATGGTCGCCGCCGTAATGATGTTCGGCATATAGAGCAGCACCTTGAACGCCCCCTGCCCCTTTACCTTGCTCCTCTTATCTGTAAACCACGCCGCCAGCAGAAGGGCGAGCAGCATCTGTGGAATAAAATTCGCCAGCCATATCACAACCGTATTCCGGAACGCCAGCTGAAAAGACGGACTCGACAATACGGTCTTAAAATTTCTGAAAAGATCGTCGGTCAGAAAATGAATATCCGTCTTTCCCAGACCTTTCAGATCGGTAAAACCGATCACCGCCGTATACACGGTCGGATATAAGGAAAACAATATAAATGCGATAACAAACGGTATACTGAAAATGTAACCGTATTTCGCATATCGGTCATAACCCGGTTTCTTACTTTTCATCCTTTACTCCATTCCGAAGCATTTTTATGCTGAGGAGCGCGAGCAGAATAGCAAATTCTGCTCTGCGATTGTAGGAATTTGTGATGCTTCTGCACAAATTCCCGATTGAATAAATTGCTCTTCAGAGAACTTATTCAACCTCCCACCTTCCCGCAATCGTGTTATATTACTTCTTAGTTGAAAACAGGGCGGACGCTGATGGGTCCGCCCTGTCAAACAGTTATAGCGATTACTCTGTGTGTTTATTATTTATTCTACGATAACATCCAGATTGTCCGCTACCTGCTGCTTGAAGTCTGCGATCGCCTGCTCGCGGGACTTGTTGCCTGACGTGTACTCGCGGGTCTGATCTCTCCAGTACTGGTTGATCGTCTCGTCGTACTGTGTCAGGTTGGTGCCCTTTGCATACTGGTTTGCGGGAACGAATGCTTCAAACATGTTCTGTCCGCCAAGAAAATCAACGGAACCGTCGGACTTGGACATAACCGTGCCGCTGGCAACCGCGTCCTTCGTGCCGCCCTCACCGTTCAGTGTGCCGTTCGCCCACTTGTACTGCAGACCTTCCTCCGAGCTGTCCAGCGTAATCCACTCGATGATCTTGCCGACAGCTTCCGCTTTCTGGCTGTCCTTGTTTGCAAGAATCCATGTGCCGCCCCAGAAGAAACCGATGGGAGGCGTGCAGACTGCCCAGTCGCCGTATGTGCCTTCGCCTACGGCTGCGCCGCCGCAGTTAGGAGCCATGGTGTAGTTGATGAGCCATGCGGGGCCGAAGAAGCCGAAGATGCCCTTCTCGCCTTCACCCTTCATATCTGCAAACCATGCGTCCTGCCAATCCTGTGTATCGTTGTGATAGCCGTTGTCCTTTAACTTCTTGGAGAGATCAAGGAACTCCTCACGCTTCGGGTCAATCGTCAGCTTGCCGTCAACGATCCAGCCCTGATCGGAGCTGTTCTCAACTGCGTGCCAGATATCGCCGTCGCCGGAAACAATGCCGTAGCCCTTTGCCTTCAGATCTTCCGCTGCCGTGAAGAACTGATCCCAGCCGGGACCGATCTTCTTCTCAATTTCAGCCGGATCATCCGTGCCCCATACGTCCTTCGCGATGGAACGGCGGTAAATGAATGCGCCGCCTGTAGCCTGATAGCCGAGACCTACGAGCTGACCGTCGGGGTTGGTTCCGATATCAACCGTGTACTGCGCGATATCCGCCTCTTTTAACTTAGCGTCCACATCGATACCCATGTCTGCGTAAGGCATCGCGTAGCCGCTTGCGTCGCCCTGCGTATACTTCAGTACAAAAGCTGCCTCAGCGCAGTAGATGTCGGGAGCCTCCGCACCGCCTGCGGCAAGCGCCTGGTCAAGAGCGGGCTGGTAAGCGCCATCTGTTGTCGCAATAATTGTGGTGTTAATCTGGTAACCGAACTCGGGATGCGCCTCGATATACTTCTCAATCATGCCGGGAACCTCGTCTGTGAACGCCCAAACATTGATCGTATCGGAACCGCCGCCGGACGTACCTGCGTCCGCTGCCGGCGCCTCGCTTCCGGAATCATCCGTGTCTGCTGCCGGCGCTTCCGGCGCTTCCGCCGCCCCGCTGTCACCCGAATCTGCCGCCGGTGCGCTGCTGCTGTCACCGCCGCCGCAGCCTGTCAGAAGAGATGCTGCCATACAGCCGCACAACATACATGCCAAAAACTTTTTCATCTTTCATCCTCCTTTTCTTTTATACGTTTCCGTATCTGCCATCTTGTATGATTTGATAGCGTAACTCTATTTTATTCAGTTGCCTTTGTTTATTCTTTACACTTCTTGCTCTGAACATAACAATTATTGCTAAATCATTTTGAGAAACCGGTAATCCATTTGTAAAAAACGACAAAAAGAACGAGAAATCACAGACATTTTAAGTATTGACACACTCAAGTATTGACAAGTTTTTTTCTTTTTGATAAACTATAACTCGGTGACAAAAAGAATATCTTTTTCGTCAGGCTGCTGTGGCTCAGTCGGTAGAGCGTCGCATTGGTAGTGCGGAGGTCACGGGTCCGATTCCCGTCAGCAGCTTACAGAACCCCGTAAGTATAAAGCGGGGTTTTTTCTTACCATTTTTTATTGCCAAAGCAAAATGTATCCGGAACCGGCGGGGAGAGATTGAAAAAATCGCAGTAAACTGCTCTGACATGGAGGAGAATATGCGCGAAGATTATACGCAGTACAGCGACGAGGAACTCCTGATCCGCCTGCGCGACGGCGAATCGGGAATCACTGACCACATTATGAATAAATATAAAAATCTGGTGAGGAGCAAGGCGAAATCCATGTATATCCTCGGCGCGGACAGCGAAGATCTGATTCAGGAAGGCATGATCGGGCTGTTTAAAGCGATCAGGGACTACGACAGCGGCAGGGATGCCAGTTTCTTCACCTTTGCCGATCTGTGCGTCTCCAGACAGATGTACACGGCGGTACAGGCTTCCAGGCGGCAGAAACATATCCCCTTAAACAATTATATCTCTCTTTATGGGAATGTCTCCGAGGGGCGGGACGGCGAAGAGGAGCCTCTTGTCAACGTGCTTGCCTCCGGCTCCGGCTTAAATCCCGAGGAACTCGTCATAGATAAAGAAAATGTAGACAGACTGGAAATGCTCATAGAACGCGAACTGAGCAGTTTTGAAAAACAGGTGCTCGACCTGTACCTGACGGGGATGCGCTATCAGCAGATCGCGAAGGTGCTGGGACGGGACGACAAGTCCACGGATAACGCGCTCCAGAGAATCAAGACGAAGCTCAGAAAAGCCATAAAAAAATCGAGCGTCGGCACGCTCGATTCAGAGAATGCTTTGCATTCTCCTTAAATGATATACACTGTTGCAATTTCCTGTAAAATAAAGTCGAGCGTCGGCACGCTCGATTCAGAGAATGCTTTGCATTCTCCTTAAATTTAAATTGAAATATTTTATGCTGTTCCCGTTCTGTGAGGGCAGCCCCCGCACGCGCCGCAGTCCTTCGCCATGTCCACGCTGTACAGCTCCCGCGGGCTGGTGAGCAGACACACCGCCTGGGCGGAAATACCCTCGCCCCTTCCGGTAAAGCCCAGCCCCTCCTCAGTGGTCGCCTTCACATTCACCTGAGATATCTCTATGCCGAGCACGTCTGCAATGTTCTCCCGCATCCGGTCAATATGGGGACGCATCTTCGGCGCCTGCGCGATGATCGTGGCGTCGATGTTTTCCACCAAAAACAGATTATCCGTAAGAAGCTTCGCCACATGTTCCAGAAGCTTTATGGAGGAAATCCCCTTGTAGGCGGGATCGCTGTCCGGGAAGTGCTTTCCGATATCCCCCAGCGCAGCCGCCCCTAAAAGCGCGTCCATAATGGCGTGCAGCAGCACATCCGCGTCAGAGTGACCGAGCAGCCCCTTTTCGTAAGGAATTTCCACCCCGCCGATGATACACTTTCGCCCTTCTGTCAATCTGTGCACATCATACCCCGTTCCGATTCTCATAGCGCTCTCCCTCCGTCAAATCACGCAACATACCGCCTCTTCCCTCTCCTCAGCGGCACTCACCGCATCCGTTACAGACATATGCCGTCTTATCAACCGCCTCGCACCGTCACGATGTTTACAGCACAAGCAGCCTGTCGAGCAGCCGTTCCGCCACTTCCTCCTTGGAGAGCATGGGAAACTCCTCCGTCTTTTCCTTCGTAATCAGGGTTACCACATTGGTATCCGTGCCGAATCCTGCACCTTCCTGTTTCAGATTGTTTGCCACAATCATATCTATCTTTTTCTTTTCCAGCTTTGCACGGGAATTTTCCAGCAGATGCTCTGTCTCCATGGAGAAGCCGCATAAAATCTGCCCCGCCCGACGATGCGCGCCGAGCCACGTCAAAATATCCTCCGTGCGCTCCAGCTCCACAGACAACTCCTCATCCTTCTTCTTAAGCTTTTCATCCGCCGTCACCCGGGGGCGGTAATCCGCCACAGCCGCAGCCTTAATTATGATATCCTGTTCCGAAGCCGCATCCTTGACCGCCTGCGCCATGTCTGCCGCCGAGACAACCGGCACCACCTGTACGCCCATGGGCGGAGTAAGTTCCACTTTTCCCGACACAAGCGTCACATCCGCGCCGCGCCGCACAGCCGCAGCCGCGACGGCATACCCCATCTTTCCTGTGGAATGGTTGCTGATATACCGCACCGGGTCGAGCTTTTCCTGCGTCGGTCCGGCGGTGACCAGCACCTTTCTCCCGGCAAGGTCTTTGGGCGTAAGCGCCCGAAGAACCGCCTCATACAAAACTTCCGGTTCGGGCATTTTGCCCTCCCCGGTATCTCCGCACGCCAGATAACCGCTTGCCGGAGTAACCACTTCCATGCCGTAATCCTTAAGCGTACTTATATTATCCTGCACAATGGGATTTTCATACATTCTGGTATTCATCGCCGGCGCGAAAATCTTCGGGCACCGGCATGCCAGAAGCGTGGTGGTCAGCATATCGTCCGCAATCCCGTGCGCCGCCTTGGCAATCACGTTTGCGGAAGCCGGCGCCACGAGGAAGACATCGGTCTGCTTTGCCAGCGATACATGCTCCACCTGAAACTCAAAATTCCGGTCAAACGTGTCAACCAGACACCGGTTTCCCGTCAGCGACTCAAAGGTGATGGGATTGATGAAATTGGTTGCATTTTTCGTCATAATTACCGTCACATCCGCCTGCTTCTTCACAAGCATACTGGCGAGGGACGCGATCTTGTAGGCCGCGATGCTGCCGGTTACACCGAGCACGATGTGTTTCCCTTTTAATAACATGCGATATCTCCTTATTCCGCCCATCTGTCACATTGCCGTCAGCGTATTTTAACGGCATCGGTTATTGTTCCACATTCCTGCGATAAATCAGCCCCAGCCCTTTCAGGGTAAGCTCGTTGTCACAGACAATTTTTCTCTTGCAGTGGGGCACGATACTCCCCGCGAGACCGCCCGTGGCAACCACCGGCGCCTCGTAGCCCAGCTCGTCGTAAATCCGCTCGATCATGCCGTCCAGACACGCCGCCTGTCCCATCACGATACCGCTCTTCATACAGTCGATGGTGTTTCTGCCGATCACTTTCTTCGGCGGTTCCAGACTGATGCGCGGAAGCTGTGAGGTGCGGTTGACGAGAGAATCCAGAGATACCTTCACGCCCGGCAGAATCATGCCGCCAATATAGTTCTTCTTCCCGTCCACCACGCTGATGGTTGTAGCCGTGCCCATGTCGATCATAATGATCGGCGCGCCGTAATAGTGCAGTCCCGCCACCGCGTTGACCACCAGATCCGACCCGAGCTGCGCCGGGTTGTCCATCAGAATGTTCAAGCCCGTCTTAAGCCCCGGCCCCACAAGCAGCGGCGCGTTGTGAAACAGCTTCTCCAAAGCCGACTTCACGATATTGTTGAGGGGAGGCACGACGGAAGAGATGATGCTCCCTGTGATGTCCTCCACACCGATGCGGTAGAGATCAAATAACGCCCGAAATTCTACTACATACTCCAGTTCCGTGTTCGCCTGGTTGGTGGAGACGCGCTCCACAAAGCAAACCTTCTCCCCGTCCATACAACCGATGACAATGTTTGTGTTGCCGATGTCTACTGCTAAAATCATGCCGTTTCCCCTCTTTTTGTGTATTGTATTCGCAAACCCGCGCTTTCGCGCTCTCTGTCCGCCTTCGTCGAACATTTGCTCCCCTATTATTTTATTTCATGTGTTATTTATTTATCCAACGCTCTGCACGGACTTTGTTCCGGCCGCACATACTTCCGTCAGGCTTTCTTTGCCTCCAGCAGCGCGGCGTCCTCCGCCTCGCGCCCCTTATTTGCGTACAGGGGCTTCACTCTGGTCAGAGCCAGACCCACACCGGTGACAAGGATCGCAGCAACCACCGCCTCCACCACGCCGTTGAATGCCACCACGCCCATGATGACGTCCAGTACCGCATCGCCCGCCACGCCCATAGCATTCGCGTAGGCGTCCTTATACAGAATGAATATGCCGCTCATCACAAAGAGCGTATTGGTAAACGCGCCTGCAAGTCCCGCGTAGGAGAGCGCAATATTTGCGGACGCCTTCTTCATGCCGCCCGCGGTCAGCGCTGCCATGAGCGCTGCTCCAACCACCAGACCGATCGCCGTGCAGACAACTGCGCTCAGCGCCTCCGGGAGCAGCCGCATCAGGAACGTCCTGACAGAGAAAAATAATATAGCAGATGCTATTAAATCCACGACAATTTTCCCAGCCTTGTTATCGCCCTTCACAATCCTGCGGATCAGGAGCCATACAAAGTAGGGAACCACGCCGACTAAAATACGCGGCACAAAACAGATGTACAGGCTCTTAAAAATGCCCGACACCCCCGCAACCCGATAGGCCAGAACCGGCGAAAAAACAAACGCCGAAGCCGTAACTGCTTTTACTGTGTTGTTGATTAAACTGGTGAGTCCAAATACGAATCCTAAAAATGCACCTTTCTTCGGTCCGAGAAATAGCGCTCCAAGGATCACCGGGATGTGAATGATCGTCGCGTTGATGACTACAAGCGGGATATATCCCAGTGGTGTGAATGCCATAATCACAATTATGGCGGTGAACAGTGCCGTAAGCACAAGTTCGTAAGTCTTTTCATTTTTCATGGTACAATCCTCCTGTTATTATTCTCACCTGAGATACAATACGGTGGTATCATACCACATTGGTTTTTTTTTGACAATAAAGTTTTTAAAAACATGTGTTATGTATCAAAAAAAGGACAGCCCTGCAGACTGTCCTGATCTTACATTTCACTATACGAGACATAGAACTTCTTGGCGAAACAGCCTCCGCTGCTGCGTTTTAGAAGTTCTTCCCGCATTTTAGTAGTTCTCCGGCTTCACCTGAAAATAGGACTGGGGATGTTTGCACACGGGGCAGAGCTCCGGCGCCTTCTTGCCGATCACGACATGACCGCAGTTTAAGCACTGCCA